>JAEEGI010000385.1_pt1 | contig 152485 bp, 96 predicted proteins | sample 8958751 | NCBI WGS metagenome assembly JAEEGI01 (sample SAMN16246545, study PRJNA631951) | gut metagenome | biome: gut microbiome; feature: rumen; material: KS-attached | host: Bos | place: Iran: Karaj | collected 2018-10 | reverse complement strand
CGTTGCTGTTGTTTCCTCTGTTATTGAAACTATTGAAACATCGGAACTTTCCCACAAAATACTCTTTGTTCCAGTCAACGTTATGCCTGAAATGCCTAACTGGCTGCTGCTGCCATAGACAGGAGCTGTCGGACATCCGGTAATTGTAAACTCAGGGGCATCATACACTGTGATTGTTGCAGTTGCTGTCTCCTCGCCGCAGTCCGGCGTCTGGTCGCTTGTAACCGTTACCGTAACATTGAACGTGCCGCTCTCTGTCGGCGTGCCGCTTATCGTTGTGCTGCCGCTTGTCCAGTTTACTCCGGTTGGAAGTCCCTCAACACTCTCTATCGTCGCGTTCGTCGCCGTTATCTCCATGTCGGTTATCGCGCTGTTCATACATACCGTCTGGTCATTATTGCTCACTGACACCAATGGCAATGGGTTCACATTGATTGTTGCCGTTGCCGTTGCATCGCCGCAGCCTGCCGGCTGGTCGCTCGTAACTGTTACCGTCACTGTGAACGAGCCGCTTACTGACGGTGTGCCGCTTATCGTTGTGTTACCGTCCCAGTTCACGCCCGTTGGAAGGCCCGTCACACTCGTTATGTTTGCGTTCGTCGCGGTGATTTCCATAGCGGTTATTGGGCTGCCCTTACATACCGTCTGGACATTATTGCTGACTGACACCGTCGGCAGCGGGTTCACTGTGATTGTAGCGGTTGCCGTTTCTGTGCCGCAGCCTGGTGTCTGGTCGCTGCTAACTGTAACTGTCACATTGAACGTGCCGGTTACTGTCGGTGTGCCGCTTATCGTTGTACCGCTCCAGCTTACTCCGTCTGGAAGACCGGTCACACTCGTTATCGTAGCGTTGGTGGCGCTTATGGTCATGTTCTCTATTGAATTGCCAATACATATTGTCTGTACGTCATTGCTGACTGTCACCTTCGGTAATGGGTTCACTGTCAGTGTAAATTCTGCCGTCGCACCGCCGCAGCTCGGATCCTGGTTGCTGGTAACTGTAACCGTTACATCGAACGTGCCGCTTTCTGTCGGTGCGCCGCTTATCGTTGTGCTGCCGCTTGTCCAGGTTACTCCGGCTGGAAGACCTTCCACACTTGTTATCGTTGCGTTCGTCGCGGTTATTACCATGGCGGTTATTGCGCTGTTCATACATACTGTCTGATCGTCATTGCTGACTGTAACCTCAGGCAGTGGATTTACTGTGACCTTAATCGTATCACATGACTTAAGATCCGGACATTCAACAGGTGCTATCTCTACTGCAAGCCAGTGATCATTATGGCTTGCGTAATTAACTGGTGTTGTAATATTAAATAAGGTATATGCACCGTTCTTGTCGGTGGTGTTACTCATATAATAGTTAACCGACGGGTTGGCACAATTGAAAAGTGTAGTGTCTAAATCCGGTTGGAATGTGTTGTTTTCGCAGACTGCCGGAACAGTATAATCATTGATTACCGGTGCAGATATCTTATACGCTGCAAATGGTGTCGATGTCACTGAATAACAGTCGTCATAACCTTTCAAACTAACCCTTACCTTATAATATAATACATCCGCTGTTTGGAAAGCCTGAGCGTCCAAATCATCTTTATTTACCGTATGTACATATCTGGTATTGTTCATACGGATTGTGTCACCATCTGGGGATGTCATATAATACCACTTGTAATTATAACTGTTTATGTCTGTGACACTTACTCTTATTTGTGGACCATAACTGCCATCACAAAACGTATTGTTTCCACTCATATTGGTAATTTCTGAATTAGGATTTCCTATCACCAATGTCCACATACCATTGGATTTCTGCCATACATCGCAGTTTGCTCCCTTGACCCAACGGATAAATTTATAAGTGCCCTCCGTATTCATATATGAACTCGGGGTGTAGGTATTGGTTGTCGCTCCGGAAATATCTGTAGTGTCGCCATTTGAATTTATCACGCTCCATTTATATTGGAGAGCACCAGGATTGTTAGGTTCAGTCCCTCTAATCACAGCGGCTTCAGCCTCACCTATTACGTTTGCTGGCTGACCGGTAGAACATTCAATCTGACTACCCGTAACAATGGCACCTGCAGACACAGACTTGCGGATACTTATCATAGTACGTTCTCCTGCACAGCCGCTTTCTTCCTTCACCGCCACATAATATGTATTATATGTGTCGCCTATTTTTGGCACAGTAATACCATTTCCTCCTATTTGGGATTCCCCCACCAAATTGCCTCCAATAGCTTCATCATACCATTCATAATAATGGGTGGAGGCAAAACCTGACGGAATATCACTTGAAATAGTCCCTGCAGGAACAGTATATGGTGCGCCATAGCAACTGTATTGCACAGAAGGAGTGAAAGAGACAGTATATTCAGGAGGAATTGTATTCATCACTCTTATCGTAATGGAATTGGACACTATAGTGTCACATAGTCCATTGGAGACTCTTACGTGATATATTCTGGAATGAGTTGGAAGATCATTATAATACAATTTTTCTAATTGGTGACTTGGCACAGAATCAGTGTTATTTATAATTTTTTCCCAGGTGAATCCATTATCATCCGAATACTCCCAATCCACTACGGTGCCATTATATTCACTGATTATCTTAATAGGAGCAGGATAAGTGCCGTTGCATATCTCCTGTTCGTTTGGACCAATAACTGGTGCAGTGGTGTTTTTAAATATATATATTGAATCGGTATAGGTCTGATCATCACACAAGTGACCGTCTGTAATTGACAGGCTGAATGTATGATAACCCTCTGTAACATTATCTTTGTCTATTGTCATATTGATGCCTGTTTCATCACCGCCGCCATCATAGACAATATCATATCCAAAGATACTGCTGCCTGTCAGGTCTGCAAATTTTCCATTATATGGAATTTCGATATATTCGGGAAGATTCTTCTCACAATAACTGTGTTCAGTGATGTGTGTTATGTCCACATCTCCCCATACCTCTATCGTTATCATCACCCTGTTTGATGAGATACATTTCGTGGAGCTGCCTTCCGCCACCCAATAGTGGAAAGTTCCCGGTTTTGTAGTTGAAGGGGTGATGCTCGGTTGGGCGTATCCGCCTGTTTCAGATGTGTAATAATATAAGGTATATGACGGGTCTGAAGGTGTCACTACAGGGTTAACCCCTAAAGGGGAAGCCACGTCATTAAGACAATATTCAGTGGAAATTCCCACAATCGGTGTTGATGTAAGTTCGTCTATTATTAACTTAACTCTTGTAAAACACTGATAATGAGGATACACCGCATATACTATCTTCGTACCGGTAAAACCTGCAGGAATTGGTATTCCCGTACTGGCAAGATATTCAGTGGCATTTCCGACAGGATTTTCGGCAGTCTCGTCATAACTGTCATAAAAACGGCAGCCGTTCGGAAAGTAAGAGGCAATATCCTCAATAGGTATTGAACCCTGTACATTACAATATTTAATCGAACGCTCTCCGGTTTCCGAGCAATAATCCATTCCCGATCTGTCAATATGCATTGATATATAATCATATATGGCATTGCCATCACACGCACCGCCATCTTCATAGCCCACGATGAATCCGTCCATGGTATATTTCAACCGGCTTATTCGTGCAACACCGTTTACATAGCCGTCTGTCCGCAGTATGCTGTCACAAATCGATCCCATCAGGATGCTGCAGTCGTCTGTCACTCTGATATAATAATTCAACCTGACAAATACACTGTCGGGATAGCCGGCAGGCAACTGGTCTATATCCCAGTTCATAATGCCACTTGAACCTTGCGAGGCATCAAATGTCGTGGTTACTGTAACCAAATCGGAAGTGCTGACAGCACTATGCGACACATATTCAGCCGTGTATGGGACAGGGATACAAATCTGAAGGGAATCGATGGTTTCAGTTCCTTTGTTCATCACATCTACTGAATATGACACCACTTCTCCAGGCTCTACTGTATAGCCGGCAGGAAGCTGGTCGGCAGGAATGCCGTTGACAGTTGCCACCGTATGTAAAGATACCGCCTCAGGGATGTACGCATCCATTGCAAACGCAAGACAAAACGGAGAATAACGATCCTGGGTTGAAGTAAATTTGAACTTTATCCAACTATCATTGTTATCCAAATATTGTTTATCACTGTTGGGAATGTCAAACGAATGAATGTCAATGCCGTAATTATTCACATCATACGGATCTCTTCCACCAACATTACCGTGACTACCATCATCGTCGTGAATACTGCTGTTGAAGAAATTTTGCACATTACCCTCCGGGTCATTGTAACCAGGGTCAACTAAATAATCCCATTGTCCAGTATTCTTATTCCAAGCTTGCATTGCATCACCTTTCCCATAATTGCCTGCTCTATCTCCTTCTGCAGCAAGCAAACCAAGCTTTAAAGTAACATCACCATACTGTACCGAATTAAGACCTTCTAATAAAACTTCAACATTATGATTTTGCTCAACGCCAGCATAACCATCAAATATAGTCACCTCACGCCATTTCATGTCATCGTTACGATATACCACTATAAGTCCCCACCCACCAGACAATCCGGTTCCACCACCGCTACCGCGATCTGATCCTTCCCTTAAAGCTATATTACCCACAAAATAGTTCCCAAGTCCGTGTTCTTTTACATAATCGGTTACTTCAGCGTATGCAGCATAAATATAATAATTGGAACTTACCGGATAGTATATGTCATTGGAACTTGCAATAACAGTCTGATAAGGATAAGTGCCCTCTGTTCCATCTGGATGATCTGCATCACCACCATATTTGAACAATACTTTGTGTTTGCTTAACACTCCTATTCCTACCGTTGCTTTACAGGAGTTAAGATTTAGGTTGGTGCCTGTCCTCTTAACTAATTTTCTAACAAAGATAGTCTGGTTGCCAGTACTTATTTCGTATGGTGAATCAAAAGTTGCTGTTTGAAGAATAGTCCTATTAGAACCACCGCCGCCAGTATTAGTCTCGATAACAGTAGCAGGAATTGTATCAGGATCTCCTGAACCCACCCTTACTGTTATTAACAAGTTTGAAGAGGAGGCCGTACCGGTAAAAGTAAACACCACATTTTGACCTGAATTAGGCTCGAAAGAAAATGTGGTAACATTCTCTTCGTTCTTCTTATCGTTATGATATATGTTCACCGAATAATCATAATACGAACTACCAGGACCTTTATCTGTTTCTCCTACAAGCCATGTTTCTGGCCCATTGGCACTTTTATCTGCCCTACCACACCAATACAGACCGGCATATACCACTTCAGAACATTCCGGATTAGCATCATAATCCATTGGAAATGTCAACACTGCTCTGGACGAATTCACTGTTCTGGATACATTGTCCACGTCAACATAATCCATTTGATCAGCATTATCACCATCAATAGCACCACCACGTAATGTGAGGTTTTTGTTACCAATCATGGCAAAATTTCCCTTGAGATAATACAACTTTGTTGAAGGGGAATATTGGGAAGTTCGTTGTGTGAACTCTTTCGGGTAATTTTGGTTCTGTGCATAAACAGAAATGCTGAACAGAAACAATATACCAACAAATAACCTAAAAACAAATGATAATAAATTTTTTTTCATATTTTTTTACTTTTTTTTCCCAAACACGATGTTTTATATAACAAAAAATAACTAATAAAACAAAAAGTATTCTTTTTTCTATATGTTTTAAAAAAATTATCAACATATTAAAATGCTAATAATCAATTAATTAGAAATTTATGAACACTTTTTGTTCAAAATTATTTTAAGCGTCAAAAATAGTATTTTTTCAAATATAATTAATCGGATTGAAAAAATTTTTTTTTGTGTCCGTTTTACATCGGCTGCCGTGGTACGACAGCCCTACACAAACCTATGAAATAACGTTTACCGTTGGGCCTGTAGGGCTTGTCATGCCGTGTGCGGCTGCCACGATGTGACAGCCCTACAAACCCCGTAGTTATGTCACCCCTTCGGGGTTCGGGTGGAACGCACGCATTTCATCACAGGGGTAAACCTCTGTCTACGATTTCAACACAGGGGTTTACACCCCTGCCTACGATATTCCGTCCTTTCAGGACTTTTTCACATTGTGGCAGCCGCACACCTTACATAAATCCCGCTATTGCTGACGGGATTTTTCATTTTCCTGTTAATCTTGAATTTAAAGCAAGGACATGCCAACTGCCATCATCACGCCTGTCCACATAGCCCTTTTTCCTGAAGCCTTCAACCTGTTTTTGCACGGCTGACCGGTTCACCGACAAGTACGCTGCCATCTCGGAAAAAGTGACAAAAGGCTTGTCTCTCATCAGACCGAGCAGGCGTCCCCCGTTCTCGCTTCTGAAAATGATTCTTTGTCCGTCATACCACCAAGTGTCCCTCCCGGCGTTATTGACAATGTCAATCTCACACTGCATTTCCTCGCACACCGTTTTGCGGAAAAATGCGAGAAACGAGGTTATATTTCCTATCGGGGCGTTGGCTCCTTCCGAAGGGATTTTGCCGATTTTTTGGTCCGACCGACGCAAAGCTTCAAGGTATTCGGACTTTTTCCTGTTGCGGATGACAATCATCGGCCAACCGTGGCGAGCCAGTATGTAGTTCATCATCAGACGGGCGATACGGCCGTTGCCATCCTCGAAGGGGTGGATGCGGATATAGCGATAGTGGAACAGTGCCGCCAACTCCACGGGCGACAACTGCCCCTCCTTTTCGGCGGCATTGTACCAGTCCACGAGGTCGCTCATCAACGAGGGCGTTTCTTCGGGCGAGGCATACTCGAAGCGGTCGCCGTAGCGTGTGATAACGCTGTTGGGGCGCGTCTTGTATTGTCCTGCATGGACAGTATAGCTGGTCGTTCCACCGTTGGGCAAGTCACGGTAAACAGTGTAGTCTTCGCGCAACAGCACCTTGTGCAACTGACGAATGAAATTCTGGGTCAGCGGCATGTTTTTGTTCTGTACGGCCTCCTTCACTATCTCAACGGTCACTTGGCTGGCTTTCATGTCCACGAAGTCCTTCAAATCGCCTTCGCCACTCACCTTGCCGAACAGCAGTAGCAACTCGGTCTGCCCGTAGGTCAGGGTGTTGCCTTCGATATGGTTGCTGTTGTAGTTATACTCTGTCGTGAACTTTATGCGCAGCAACTCTGTGTGTTCTTTTGAAAGCGGAAAGAGTGCCTTCCAAGCATTGTATATTTCATCTATTTTCATAATCGTACCACCTTTTTTACTGGGTTACATACCACCTTTATAAACATGATTTCCCAAATTTATTATATATACCACCTTTTGAAGTGGTGTACATACCACCTTTTGAGCGATTGCAAAAATACAGAAAACTTTTCTAAATGAACCATTTTCTTCAATTTTTTTGTCCTGTAGGGCTGTCACATCGTGGCAGCCGCACGTGGTACGTCCGCCCTACACAAACCCCGTAGTTATGTCACCCCTTCGGGGTTCGGGTGGAACGCACGCATTTCATCACAGGGGTGAACCTCTGCCTACGATTTCATCACAGGGGTTTACACCCCTGCCTACGATTTCATCACAGGGGTGAACCTCTGTCTACGATTTCAACACAGGGGTTCACACCCCTGCCTACAATATTCCGTCCTTTCAGGACTTTTTTCACACTTTCAATCGGCTGCTGTGGTACACCGGTCCCGCACAAACCCCGCAGGGGTGCCACATCACAGGCAGGGGTAACTTTTATGCATTCTGCATACTATATAAACAAAAAAGTGTAACTTTGCAAACGAAATATGGACAACAAAACAGAAAAAAACGTATCACTGACAAATCAGGATGCCTTTATTGGCGAGATTCGGACAATCATTGACAATGCGCGTTCAGCTGCGATTCGCAGTGTGAACTTCAATCGTGTGCAGATGTATTGGAATATCGGTAAACGAATAGTAGAAGAAGAGCAGCATGGTAAAGAACGAGCAGACTATGGAACGTACCTTATCAAGAATCTTGCAAAAGAGTTGGAGCCTGAATACGGCAGTGGATTTGGTGTCAGGCAACTGGAGCAGAGTCGGCAGTTTTATAGGACTTACCCAATTGCGAACACACTGCGTTCGCAATTAAACTGGAGTCAATATCGAAGGCTAATTCAGATTGAAGACCCCGACAAGCGGGAATATTATGAACTGGAATCGGTGAATGGAGGATGGACTGCCAGAGAGACGGAGCGGCAGATTAATTCTATGCTGTACGAACGACTCTTACTCAGCAATGAAAAAGAAAAAGTCCTGGCAGTGGCCCGCAATCAAAAAATTCCTGAATCACCCACGGAAGTAATCAAAGATCCGATGGTGTTGGAGTTCCTGGGATTGGAACGAAAGGCGGCATACTACGAGAAGGATTTGGAGAGTGCCATTATTTCTCATATTGCAGAGTTCTTACTTGAAATGGGAAAAGGTTTCTCATTCGTAGCCAGACAAAAGCGCATACTTCTTGAAGATGACGAGTTCTTTGCAGACTTGGTATTCTATAACCGGTTGCTTCGCTGCTTCGTTGTGGTAGAGTTGAAGACAGGCAAACTGACACATCAGGACTTGGGACAATTACAGATGTACGTGAATTACTATGACCGCTGCGAAAAACAGGAAGACGAGAATCCGACCATAGGCATACTTCTTTGCTCAGACAAGAACGATACCGTGGTAAAGATGGCTCTGCCCGAAGACAACTCCACAATATTAGCCAGCAAATATCAACTGTATCTGCCAACAACAGAACAGTTAATCAAAGAGATCGATGAAGTAAAGCAACTCAATATCTGACGGAATTACCATCTGCTGACTTTCTGCTTGTAAAACAGCAAACTTAAAACACCCATATTTGTCCCATACATACGTAATCCTCCTATAATCAATATTGGTCAAATTCGAGATTACAGCGGCCGCACGTGGCACGCCTGCCCTCACACCCCTGCCTACAATATTCCGTCCTTTCAGGACTTAAAACTGAAAATAGACAAACGGCTGCACCTCCGCTGTTATGAACTGATACACCACAAACACCACCAATACTGCAACCAAAACCATCACCCACATCGGCAACATGGCAAAATTCAAGCGATACCACCGTTTATACTTCTCAGGCAACCAATGGATTATCATCCCTGTCACAAACAATATGAACACAAAACGATGCGCATACAGTATCTGCGGTATCTGCTCAAAATGCCACTGGCCACCTATCATCGACACCATCTCCTTCGCGGTGCGCCACGCATGCACACTCTCCTCTGCCGGACTCAAATTTGAACTGCTCCTGAAAAACAATCTCGTGAACGATATGAATATGAACGTCAAAAACACATTCCACGCTTTCGACAGCCATGACGCCACTTTACCAATACGGTTTGAATGCCTATCCCCAACAAACACACGATATATGCTCTCTATGAACGTGCCGACAAATATAACCCCCGACCAAACAATCCCTATCCTGAAAAGGGGCAAATCATACAAATAGTCCAACATCAGCATGATGGCAAACAACAATAACGTTGCCATAGTCTTAGTGCCATCGGTTATGAAACGCCAACGCTTGTAAATTAAAATGCCGATGCCATTCAACCCGCCCCAAATGACGAAATTCCAGCTTGCCCCATGCCAAAGACCTCCCAACAGCATGGTTATCATGATGTTGATGCCGGTCCTGACATTGCCTTTTCTGTTGCCGCCGAGCGGAATGTAAAGATAATCCTTTAACCACGAGGACAATGAGATGTGCCATCTTTTCCAGAATTCACCAGGGTTGGCTGACTTATAAGGTGAATCGAAATTCTTCGGCAGATAAAACCCCATCAGCATCGCCATACCGGTAGCCATGTCAGTGTATCCGGAAAAGTCGGCATACACCTGCAATGAATAGACAAACAAAGACATGAGATTCTCAAAACCGGTGAAAAACAGCGGATTGGTGAACACCCTGTTCACAAAGTTGACTGCAATATAATCGCTGAGGATTATCTTCTTCAGCAGACCGTTGAGAATCCAGAAAACGGCAATGCCGAACTGTTTCCGCGACAGGAAATATTTCTTGTGTATCTGCGGAATAAACTGTTCTGCCCTGACAATAGGCCCTGACACAAGCTGTGGGAAAAACGTCAGGTAAAAACCAAAGTCAAGAATGTTGCCGACATGATGAATCTTATTCTTGTAAACGTCAACTATGTAACTGATATTCTGGAAAGTGAAAAAGGAAATACCAACCGGCAGGAGTATCTTGCTGCAATCGAAATAATCCCTGCCGATGAACTCGTTGGTCCATCTGGCAAGATAATTTACAACTTCCACATTGCAGTGAAACAGCGAGTTATACACATCGGTGAAGAAATACGCATATTTGAAATATGCCAGAACCGACAGATTCAGCACCACACCGAGTATCATATAAAACTTACGCCACCCGCGACTCTTCAGACGGTCAATGCGCCGCGCTATGAAATAGCCGTAAAGCACTGTAAATACAAGCATCAGCACAAAAAGACCCGATGTCTTGTAGTAAAAGAAAAGGCTTACAAAAAACAAATAAGCGTTTCGCAGCAATATCTTGTTTCGCAGCAGACTGAAAATGGCAAACACAATCGCAAAGAACGCCCAAAAATAAAATTGGGTGAAAAGCAACGGATATTTGCTGTCGAAGGAGAACAATGTCTCGAAAAATATTTTCAAATTCTGCAATAACACTCTGTATATCTGTTATTTGTTATTTAAAATGCTGTCAGTTTGAAAGTAGCTTCGGGATGACAAGGTGTCTCTGTTGAAATCGCAATGCTTTCGTGACAAAAATAATTCGTAAAGTATTGAAAATGAATTTATCATGGCTTTACCGACTTTTTCTGCCCCGGCATTGGTGAAATGAATGTAATCGTCTCCGGCAAGCCCGGCTCCAACCCATTTCACCATGGAATTTCTCCCACCCATCATCCTGTACATATCCCAAAATGCCACACCGTTGGAAACCAACGCATTGCGCAGACAGTCAATGGCAAACGGCAACAGCGGATATGTCACCATTTCACCTCCGTCATTCTTTGACATGTCTGAAGGTCCGACAAACAGAATCCGACATTGGGGATTTATGCTCTGAACATACTGTACTTGTCGCAACATATTGCTGACGAACGTTCTGACTGAAGTTGTGTCACAAAATAACGGGACCGAATTACCGCCAAATTGCATGATTATCAGTCCGACATTGGCCATCAGATAGGAATCGCGCAACTGCCTGCGGTCAATAAGGGTGTAAACCATCCCCGACGAACCCCTCATCGGAATGTTGTCAACACTTACCCCATAACTGCCGTCAAGCATGATTCCGTATATGTCCGCCTCACCTTTGAGAGTGAGTGTCATGGAATTAATCGGATAACCTGTATTCCACTCGAACATATCAAGTCCTGTCGTGTCCGATATATATTTTTCAGAATAACTTTCATCGTCATTCGACAATGTCGCGGTAAAATCGCCATTGCAATCGTTGAAAAGCAGTTTCACATCTGAAAAATATCTGACATGCTTATTGGGATTGGCCTCATTGCCGAGTGCCGTAAAAGTCACAGAATCAGCAATATGAAATCTTTTGCCCATAATGCCGTAGTTGTGGAAGGCATCGCGTCCGCCTTCACCATAGGCAACATATTTGGTAAAATCACCTGTAACCCCTTGGGTTACCGAGTATGTCGGAACAGTCTGGGACAACGGCAGAAGTCCCGGTCCCATGCCGCCGAACAGTTCCTGAAAATATTCGCGAAGGACACAGCTTATTCTGTCAAGTTCTATCTGCGAATCACCGTAATGAAGCACTCTTACAGTCCTTCCTTCAGTCTTGGACTTTTCGGCTGAAGCAAAGAATTTGTCGAAATAATTCAACTGATTTTCAGGCAGATAAAGAAAGCTGTCGTTTAATTTCAGTTGATGTTCGGAACATTTCATAATATCGGTAACGGACTGCAGTTCTGCACTGTCGGCAATCCGCATGATTGAATCATTGAAGACGGCCATAAAGGCACTGTCTTCCTTCATTTCGGGAAGTATCCCGCCGGCATCATCTGTTTGGAAAGTGTCAAAGTTGGTATTATCATGTCGCGTCAGCACTTTTTCCAACGACGGGAAACGCAGTGTGACATTAAAACAATGTACGCCTTCTTGCGGGAAGAAGGCGCACATTGCAGCCAGTAACAATATTACTGTAAAAATAAATAATACTATACGACCGATTTTCATCGGTTGTTATTCAACGTCCCAAGTGTTGCCTGAATTGAGCAGGTCGTCAACACATTTGAACTTGGTATGTGCTTTTGCTGTCTCGATCTGTTGCAGCATCAATTCACTGTAACAAGGTTTGCTGATGTCTCTGATAACACCGACAGCTATTGGGAAATCAGGGCCTTTCATTTGAGCAATCATCAATTGGAGGCCTCTGTTGGTCTGGTGTGGATTATGGACAAGGATATCATCTATTGTGACACCGTTTTCGCCGAGAGTGACCACTTCGAGTTGGTTTGTTTCCTTGTTGAGGCGGATTCCCTTATTCATATCTTTGCCGAAAAGCATAGGTTTTCCGTCTTCCACGTGGATTATTCTGTCGGCACGTGATTCTTTATCGGTATAGTAGCTATGGGCGCCGTTATTGTAAATCATGCAGTTCTGGAGCACTTCCACGAGAGCCGTGCCAGTATGTTCGGCAGCTGCGAGGAGGATTTCGTCCATAATAGGCATAGAAATGTCGAATGAACGGGCGAAGAAGGTGCCGCCTGCACCGATAGCGAGTTCGCCTGGATTGAACGGGTCTTCAATGGTTCCCATAGGGGATGTCTTAGTGACTTTTCCGAAGGGGCTGGTAGGTGAATACTGACCTTTGGTAAGACCATATATCTGGTTGTTGAAGAGTATGACCTTAATGTCCATATTACGACGGAGGCAGTGGATGAAATGGTTGCCGCCAATAGCGAGGCTGTCGCCGTCACCTGTTGTAACCCACACGCTCAGGTTAGGGTTTGCTATTTTTGCACCGGAAGCGATAGGCAAAGCTCTGCCGTGGATGCAGTGCATACCATACGTGTTTACGTAGTAAGGGGCTCTTGATGAGCAGCCGATACCTGAGACAACGAGTATGTCTTCCTTCTTTTTGCCGGCTTGAGGTAAAACCTTTCTGAGAGCAGCAAGGATGGCATGGTCGCCGCAGCCCGGGCACCACTTTACCATCTGGTCACTTGCGAAATCTTCTTTTGTGAGATTGAATATATTTGCCATAGTTATTCCTCCATTAATTTTTTGTAAGCATCAACAAGTTCTGATACCATAAACGGCTGACCTTTCACTTTGTTATACTGGTCGAAATGATAGCCTTCGAATTGAGTGCGAAGATAATTTGCAAACTGGCCAAAGTTGAGCTCGCAGACGATTAACTTCTTGAATTTCTTAAAGATATCCTCAGTATTCTTTGGCAGAGGATTGATATAGTTGAATTGGGCAAGGCCGATTTTCTTCCCTGGACATTCTTTTCTTATTTCATCGAGAGAATTGCGGAGTGCGCCATAAGTGCCGCCCCAGCCTATTATCAGCATGTCACCCTCCTGGTCACCTATAACCTCCTGGTCACCAATGCAATTAACGATGTATTCAACTTTCTTTCTTCTGTAGTTGCACATCAGTTCATGGTTGTCAGGAGCTGTGCTGACTGCGCCGGAGATGTTTTCCTTTTCAAGTCCGCCGACTCTGTGGCGAAGGCCTTCCATACCCGGGATAGCCCATTCAGGGACGAAAGTCGTTTCGTCTCTTCTGTAAGGGGCATAGTCAGGGTCGTTTGGTTTTGCGTATGGAATGTTGAAATCCGGAAGGTCGGCAACCTTAGGTATTTTGATAACTTCGGTGCCGTTGGCGATGTAACCGTCGGTAAGCAGGATGACAGGGGTCATGTGCTCGACAGCGATTTTGGAAGCCTCGTAAGCAAATCTGAAGCAGTTGCCTGGCATTGAAGCAGCTATAACAGGTATCGGACATTCGCCGTTTCTGCCATATAGAGCCTGGTTGAGGTCGGATTGTTCAGTCTTTGTAGGAAGTCCTGTTGAAGGGCCGCCGCGTTGGACATCGACGATAACGATAGGCAACTCTGTCATAACGGCCAGTCCCAATGCCTCACTTTTAAGTGACAGTCCCGGACCACTTGTGGTGGTGATAGCGAGAGCGCCGGCATAAGCGGCACCGATAGCGGATGTGATTCCGGCTATTTCGTCTTCTGCCTGATAAGCCTTTACGCCTAAGTCACGGCGGCCTTCAAGCTCCACAAGTATGTCGGTGGCAGGAGTGATAGGATAAGACCCTTGATACAACTGCAACCCGGATTTCTCTGCTGCTGCGAGGAAGCCCCAAGATGTTGCGAGATTACCTGTAATATAGCGATATCTACCTTTGCTGAGCGGATATTTGTCAACTATGAATGTTGTTGCATTTGCACTTACACTTTCAGCGTAGGTGTATCCTGCAACCAGAACTCTCTTGTTGGTCTCGATGAATTCCGGCTTCTTTGCAAATTTCTTCTCGAAATATTTGACTGTTGGGTCCAAATCGCGGTGGAAGAGGAAATAAACAATACCCAATGCATAGATGTTTCTGCATTTGTCAGCATTCTTGACATCAACATTCAGTTCCTTCTGAGCCTCTCTTGTCATAGAAGTGATCGGAGCTGCAATAACGTGATAATCAAGAAGAGAATCGTTTGTGAGAGGGTTTTCGGTGTAACCGGCCTTGGTAATGGCGTCGCCAACGAAAGTATCGGCATCAACAATAATTGTGCCGCCTCTTTTCACATTAGGCATATTGGATTTCAATGAAGCAGGATTCATGGCAACGAGGACATCGGCGCGGTCGCCCGATGAAATGACTGCCTTGGAACCGAAATGAATCTGGAAACCGGAAACACCGGCTACCGTGTTGTGTGGTGCTCTGATTTCAGCCGGATAATCCGGAAATGTGACGAAATCTTCACCGACAAGAGCTGTGTTATCCGAGAACAACGTGCCGGCAAGCTGCATGCCATCACCTGAATCGCCTGCAAACTTGACAACCACGTCTTCCAACACTACAACATTACCTTTGTCTTTAGTCATAACTGTATTTTTTATTTTTATAAAACTAAAAGAGTATCTCGGTTGGCCCTTGATACTCTTTGCAACATGAAAAGTCTAAAACTATTTTAGTCCTAATTTAGCCTTCACCAACGGCAATATGTCGTCTGTCGGTTCGGCATATAGAAGCGTCTGTACTGACTGTTCACTATAATCAAAAATGTAAGAATATCCGTTTTCTTTGGCAACGGCAGCGACGGCAGCTTTTATCTTGTCAACTATAGGCTGCGTAAGCTCTGTCTGCTTCTCCTGCAAACGTTGCTGTGCCAATTGCTGGAATTCCTCTAATCTGTTCTGCAAATCGGAAATCTCCCTTACCTTCGTCTCCTTGATAATGTCCGACATGCTTGCTTCATTTTGCTGAAAATCAGTAACCTTAGACTGATATTCCTGTTGCATTGCGACCATTTGCTTTTCAAGTGTCCCATAATAATCCTGCAACGCCTGCTGAATTGAATCTCTTCCCGGCATCATGGCAAACAAAGACTCACTGTCGATATGGCCAATCTTTACTGACTTCTGTGCATTCACATCAGTGAAGCCAAAACAACAAAACAGTGCTAATACAACTACCAATAACTTTTTCATTCTTTAACTTTTTATTAAAAATTTATATTTCCAAAACAATTTGCAAAGGTACAAATTTATAGACAATAATCTAATTAATTGTCAGAAAATATTCTTTAATAGGAATACCCTAATTTGTCAAGCACATCATCACTGATGTCATACTTGGAATTGGAATAAATGATTGAAACGCCTTCAGCCTTGTTGAGAACGACCGCATAATTTTCCTTTTCGGCAATATCCTGGATGGCAGTGAACACCTTCTCCTGAATCGGCTTTACAAGTTCAGTACGCTTTTTGTAAAGTTCACCGTCAGTGCCGAATTTGTTCTTTTGGAAGTTTTTGATTTCCTTTTCCTTAGCCAAAATTTCAGCTTCTTTCTTTGCACGTACTTCTTCAGGATAGATAGCCTTTTTTGCCTGATATTCCTGATATAAGTTATTGACTTCCGCATAAATAGCCTCCATCTCGTTCTGCCATTGCGCCGAGAGATCGTCAATCTGAGCCTGTGCGTCATTATATTCAGGAATCTTCGACAAAATGTAATCTGTATCAACGAAAGCGAATTTTTGAGCCTGTACACTGAACACACCTGCAAGTAATGCGAGGATAATTAAAATTTGTCTTTTCATTTTCAAATATTTTTAAATTGTTAATAATTAATCAATTGAACCGTTAATGGAGAAATGGAACTGACTGCCGTTGGCACTTGGATCGCCTGGAACATTATCGAAGCCATAACCCCAGTCAAGACCCAGCAAACCGAACATCGGCATATAGATTCGTACACCCACGCCTGCCGAACGATACAGATCAAAAGGATTGACACTCTTGAATGTTGCCCAGCAATTACCTGTTTCTATGAACATCAGTGCATAAATGACTGCAGTCGGGTTGAGAGACAGAGGGTATCTCAATTCCACTGTGTTTTTGTTATAGACAGTACCGCCCACATCGTTGTCAATGTAATGGTCAGGTGTAAGCGATTCGTTGGCATAACCCCTGAAACCAATTATTTCACGACCATCGAAATTGTTGTAGGTGCTGATACCGTCACCGCCAAGGAAATATCTTTCAAAAGGTGTGATTCCCAATGTCTTGTTGTAACATCCCAACACACCAAACTTGGCTCTTACCATAAGCACAAGGTCACCTGCTATCTGCTGATACCAGGCAGCCTTGAAATCCCATTTGTGATATTCAATCCATCTGTAACGGTCGTTTGTTGACATCTCGCTGTATTCCGCTGCAGTATGAGGATTAAAGAGAGAATACGGAGGAGTGATCCTTACCCCGAGAGATATGTCGGAGCCCCTGCGCGGATAAAATATCTGGTCGGTGGAATTACGCGCCAGCGTTATACCATAATTGAAATTATAGTAATCGCCGTTGCCCGCCTCGTCAAACGCAAAAATACCCGTGTAGTTTACCAATGAATATCTAATCATATTTATAGACTGATACAGAGTGAAGAAATCATCCGGCCACTCTAATCTTCTTCCTAATCCAAAAATCAGGCCATGCTGATCAAAACTGCCATAATAAGTGCTGGTTTTTGAATATCCGTTGGTATAATGTGAATAATAATAAGTCGTACTGAAAGCGTTAGGCTTCTTGCCACCGAGCCAAGGTTCTGTAAATGAAACACTTCCACTGATATACCCAACGCCGTATGTCTGAAGATGCAGACTCAAGGTCTGTCCGTCTCCCGAAGGGACAGGCTTCCATGCATCTTTGTTGAAAAGATTTCTCATGGAGAAATTGGAAAACTTCACACCTACCGTACCGATGATTCTTCCGTAGGCATAACCTCCCGAAAGTTCCAATTGGTCGGAAGAGGTCTCTTCCACAGTGTATTTGAGGTCAATCGAACCGTCGGTCATGTTCTGCTCAACCTCCGGATTAATGGTCTCCGCATTGAAATATCCCAATGACGCAAGCTCTCTCTGAGAACGAATAATCTCCGACCTGCTGAACAAGTTTCCAGGGAGAGACCTCACGTCTCTAAGTGCCACATTGTCATTTGTTTTAGTGTTTCCGAAGATCTTAACTTTATTGACCGACGCCTGAGTTCCTTCGATTATCTGTATCTCCATATCAATGGAATCGTTCTCTACTCTCACCTCCACCGGATTCACACGGAAATAGAGATAACCGTCATCCATGTAAAGCGAACTGACGTCCATGCCGGTCATGTTGTAATTGAGGTTCGTCTCAAGCTCCTTCTGATTATACACATCACCCTTCTTGATTTTAAGAATCTGATTGAGGTAATCCGATGAATATTTGGTGTTTCCGACCCAAGTGATGTTTCGGAAATAATATTTGCTTCCTTCATCGAGGTCAATGTCAAGCATCAGACTTTGACCATCGGGAGTAAAGTAAACAGTGTCATTCAAAATCTTGAAATCCCTGTAACCAAGAGTGTTATACTTGTTCACCAGGAGCAGTTTGTCCTCATCCCATTTGTCCCTGACAAATTTCGAGGACTTGAACAATCGTATGCTTGCATTGTCAACACCGTAGTTATACACATTGTAAAAAATGTCTCCAAGATCAAGGCTTCTTGCTGCCTTCAAGGTTGACATAAAAAGCGTGTCCATATTATCGATAATCGTGAAATGGCCCTTTTGCTTGGTTTCCTTGAAAGTGTTTTTGATGGCAGCATCGCTGAGATGGTCATTACCTGTAATATTAATGCTCTGAATCTTAACCTTGCGGTTTTTATTGATATCTATCATGAGACTCAGAGAGTTGATCTCGGTGGTATCCGGAATTTGCTTAATATCCACATCAACATTGTAATAGCCTTTTTTCATGTAAAAGGACTTTATCCTGTTGGTGACACGGATAAGCATGTTATCTGTCACGACATCGCCACGTGTGATGTTGATTTCGTCACGGATGTCATCGACATCGCTCTTGCTGATTCCCTTGAATGCGAATTTGGAAAGGCGCGGGCGTTCTGCGAGATAAATGTCGAGAAATATCTGATCGTCAACAATTGATGTGACAGTGATGGAGACATCTTCAAAAAGACCTTGTTTCCAGAGGTTTTTGACTGCCTTGGTGATTTCCTCACCCGGAACTTCAACCACTTGTCCCACCCGCAGGCCGGAAAGCATCTTGAGGACATTTTCATCAAGAAATTCCACTCCGGAAATTGTGATTCCTCCGATTTTATATTTTTTTGGAGATGAATAACTTATATCCCTCCCCGTATTGGAGAAACTTACCTGAGAGTATGCGTTCCCAACACAAATCACCAGTAAAAACAGGAATAGGTATAATTTTTTATTCATCAGCAATTGGTTTTATTCATTGTTGGACACTTTGCCGAAACGTCTTTCGCGATTCATATATTCATCAATTGCGGCATTCAGCTCTGCGGGGGTGAAGTCCGGCCACAAGATGTCTGTAAAATACAATTCCGAATATGAAGCCTGCCACATCATAAAATTGCTCAGACGGAATTCACCGCCGGTTCTGATAATCAGGTCCGGATCAGGGAAATCCCTAGTGTCAAGATGGTTTGAAATGAACTTCTCATCAATGTCGGAAACGTCAGCTTTGCCATCTTTGACTTCCTGTGCAACAGTCCGGACCATCCTGCTTATTTCGTCACGGGAGGAATAGTTCATAGCAATAATGAGTTCCATGGCATCATTATCCTTAGTCTCTTCCATACACCAGTTGAAACAATCAACCACAAACTGATCGATGGCATTCAAATCACCTATCACCCTGACTCTCACCCTTTTCTCCATAAGGTCAGGCATATTCTTGTTGATTGTGGTTACGACAAGATGGAACAGCGAATCAACTTCGTCCTTGGGACGATTCTTGTTTTCGGTGGAAAAAGTGTACAGCGTAAGATATTTGACACCTCTCGTAAGGCTTGCATCGATAATATCATGGACAATATCGGCACCATGTTCGTGCCCGTAACTGCGTGACTCGTGGCGTTTTGTAGCCCATCTGCCGTTACCGTCCATTATTATTCCGACATGTGTCGGGGTCCTTTTCATATCACTCATAATCTGTTATTTGCGCAAATGATCATAACAATCATTCTTATTACTTAAATTGAAAGCAAAGCAGATACCCAACTGGAAAAACGAGTACCAGTCTTTGGTTGAAACATCACAGATGTGTGCATAGTCGATTCTGTTATCTTTATTCCATGAACCAGGATCTGCCCCAATATATTTTTTATCAAAATAAAAACCATCAAGCCAGTCAATGAAAGTCTTGTGCATCACCCACTCGGCAAATAAACCGATACGGTCGGAAACAGAATATTTGAAGCCGAAACCGAAGTTTAGATTGGGTGTGATTTTCCCAGATTTCGTCATAATTGTGTCAGTTGAATGTTCGGGCCATTTCCGTCTTTGAATATCATCATTAGTTATGACGTATAAATTAGAAGGGTCTTCGCCCACGAACGAACCCGAAAGGGAGAGCTGATAGATGCCTCCTGCTCCCAAAACCATGTAAGGCGTCCAGAAATACCTTGATGCACCAATGAAATAATTCAAGAAGTTGATTTCCAAAGTTGCACTGACATCAACCAATGTCGACTTGAACTCACCTTTGCGTGGAGCATATCCAAGCTCCTTGCCAAAAATGCTTTTTTTGGTGTCTTTTCCCGATATAGAGGCATAATTGGCTGAAAGACGTGCAGACAGCCGTTGTCCGAAATTCCGCCTGTAATAGGCCCCAAATGAGGCGTGGACATTTGCGAACTGCGTCCCCGGGTTCAATTCACCGAGATAATAACTGCCTCCGCCTACAAAACCGAAATCGTTTCTCCTCTGAGAATAACCGTTGCTGACGCCAAGCGTGACAACACTCAATATTACCAAACACAACTTCTTCATCTGCATAAAATTGCAAAATTAATAAATGCTCAATTAATTCCTAACATCTAACCCCCAATTTAATTTTTCGCGTATGGTTTTTAAGAAATTTTCACTATACGGCCGTACCAAATTGAAGTCAAAGTCATTTTTCCGGACGGTAAAAGAACTGTTGCTTTTGAAGAAGCGTGCAGCGGAGTCAACATTCACACAGAAGTCCGGTTCACGACATTCGACACGAACAGTTATCTTACTGTCATCGGGAATAACGAAAGAACGGGCTGTTAAATTGTGTGATGCCATAGGACTTATCACGAAACTTTTAGTATCGGGATAAAGAATCGGTCCGCCGCAGGACAAGGAATAAGCGGTTGATCCCGTTGGTGTTGCAAGTATCAGGCCGTCTGACCAATAAGTGTTGAAATACAAGTCATTGACCCAGATTTTGAGTGACAGCATCGAATATGGGTAATGCCTGGAGAAGCAGATTTCGTTGAGGGCATAGTTGCAGTTTTTGAAGGCATCGGTGCCACATTCGACTTTTATCAGACTCCTGTGTTCAATTTCATATCTGCCCGTGAAAATCTGGTCAAGTGTGTTCTCGATAAAATCGCTGCGTACAATGGAAAGGAAACCCATTCTGCCAAAATTGAAGCCTAAGACAGGGACTGCCGTATCCTTGATGATATGAACGGTGTCGAGCATGGTGCCGTCACCGCCGACTGAGAAAAGGAATTTCGCATCGCGGACCATGTCATCTTCCTGGCCGAAGACCAATGGTTCCGAGACAAAAGTTATTTTGCCGGAAATCTTTTCAAAGAAATCCGAATAAACAGCCACCCGGAAATTCTCCTTCTCGATACGGGAGATAATCATCTGCAGGTTATCCAAGTGATTATCATTGATTTCCTTACCATATACGGCTATGATGTTCATAACTGTTCACTTATTGAATTGGCGATTTCCTCGAATTCCATTGCATTGAGTGACAATTTTTTACGAGAGAAGTCGAGGTCACCGGACTCATTCATCGGAACAAGGTGGACATGAACATGGTTCACATCGAGACCGATGACGGCTATGCCGACCTTCTGACAAGGGATAGCTTTTTTGATGGCTATTGCAACTTTTTTTGCGAAAAGGAACAATCCGGAATATGTCTTGTCATCCAAGTCAAATATATAGTCTTTTTCAAGTTTTGGAACCACGAGAGTATGGCCTTTCGCAAGCGGATTGATGTCAAGAAAGGCATAATAATTCTCATTTTCGGCAACCTTGTAGGAAGGTATTTCGCCATTGATTATTTTGGTGAATAGAGTTGACATTGAATTAAATATTTGAATATTAATAAATTATCGTGATATCTCGAGAATCTTATATTTCATGATTCCGGCAGGCACCTTAATTTCCACTGTTTCGTCAACGGATTTTCCAAGCAGGCCTTTGGCGATAGGTGAAGAGATGGAAATCTTGCCCAGTTTGAAGTTTGCTTCGTTTTCCGGAACGATCGTGTATGAGACCTCCTTATTATTCTGGAGGTTGAGGAGTTTCACTTTGGAGAGTATCAGCACTTTTGAGGTGTCGATTTTGGATTCGTCAATAATACGGGCACATGCGAGATCTTCCTGTAATTTGGCGATTTTATATTCGAGCATGCCCTGTGCATCCTTGGCGGCGTCATATTCGGCATTTTCGGAAAGGTCGCCTTTGTCGCGGGCCTCTGAAATCTGTCGGGCAACAGCCGGTCTTTCTACGGTTATAAGATGCTGCAGTTCAGCTTTTAGTTTATTCAAACCTTCTTCTGTGAAATATTTTACTTTAGCCATAACACAAATATTTTGCAATAAATGATAGTAATAAAATACAAAAAGAAAGAACCCTAAGAAAGGGTTCTTTCATTAAAATTCGTTCCTAACTATAAATTAGAAATCTAATTTTACGCCAACAGAATGAATACCACCGAACGGGTTGGTGAATCTGTAGCTATAGTCGATATCGAAACCTGTATGCTGTTCTTTGTTTACAGGAATATGGACTGTTGCGCCGCAGCTTGGGCCTGTGTAGATGGTTTCACGGTTTGCAGCACTTGTGATACCATTTTCATAGGTGTATCCGCCTCTGATAATGAGGTAGTCCTTGAATGAGAATTCAAGTCCGCCGACGAACTGGTCTTTTGAGAACGCATTGGATACGAAGGTTGCTGCGAGGGTAAGACGATAGTTACCTTCGAACAGGAAGTCGTAGCCGCCGCCGATGAGCAGTTGTGAAGGAAGCTCAAACGCATTAGGACGTACCATAAGAGTGAACTGGTTTTCACCTTTGCCTGAGAGGGTTGTACGAATTGAGAAACCATCGCCTGAATATTTCATTGATGGACCCCAGTTTCTTAAGGTGATACCGAATTTGATGTTCTCGTGACGTCCTGTAACATACTGAATACCAATATCAAATGCAACACCGGTAGCTGAAAGGTTAGGTATTGACTCACTGATGAGTTTAACCAGAATACCTGCGGAGATACTGTTGGAGAACAATCTTGAAAAACCGAGTCCGACATTCAGGAGATTAGGTGAAAAAGTTGCGCCTGTTGGTTCCGGCTGGTCCTCAGAGGTGTAATACACTTCACCGATAGAAAGGTTGGAGAAGTAAAGACTCAAGACACCGGCACTCCCGAGCTGTTGTGAAAGGGCAGCGGCCATAAGATTAAGGTTGTTCATATAATTTGTATAGGTAAAGCCCACATCGGTACCTTTAGTAAAAGCAGCACCTGCAATATTGGAGAATGTGCTTTCAATACCGCGGACGAGGCCTGAATTGCAGTTGCCCCAGCCGGAGGTCTGTGACCATGGATTTATTAAAAGTTCTGATGCACCTGCTTCACCGACACGATCCTTGTTTCCGGCCTGAAGAGACATCGGAAACATCATTAACACTACTAATAAAGCAGCAATACAATTTCTATATATTTGTTTCATCATTGATAATTTTAACATTTAACATAAAACACTGAATATTAGAAGGTATTTAAGTCGGTAGGACGTATCTGACCCATCCACTTCAAAGTCTTTGAACCAACACCCGGAACATCCACGTAAATGATGTAAATACCACTTGCGATAGGAATGTTGTGCTCGTTCTTCAAATCCCATTGCTGATATGATTCATCACTGGACTTTGAGAATGAACGGATAAGCTGACCACTAATATTGAAAATCTTAATAGTACATGTTTGAGGCAGATTGACAATTCTTACATTGTTTTCAAGCTGGTTGGCATCATAATCACCAAGTCCGTAGTAAGGATTTGGAACAATGTTGATGTCATCAAGCTCTGTAACAAGCATTTCCTTGTTGTTTCTTTCAGCAGCCATACCATCGGTTGTGAAAGAGTAAACAGGATAATAGTAATTGTTGTCAGCAGTAGGATCATTGATAGTTTCATCTGTAAAGTATCTCTGGTAAGGTCTGTTGACTCTTATGGATACTGTAGCAGTGTTATCAAGATATGACTGTGCTGCATCATAATAACGTTGATTAATCAATGGAATTGATACATACATTGCAGCTGCATAAACACATTGACGTTTCTGATCGATGAGAACGTTTGGCAAGCCTTCTGTTCTTGTCAGAGCATCGTAGATAAACAGACCTGCATCGTAAGCCGGGCAGTCGAATAACGGGTTAGGAGTGTTTCCGAAGACAGCTGTTCTGCTTCCCATCACATAGACGTAGTGTTTACCGCCAAAGAGGATTGCTGATGTAGGAGGATCTGCATATTGTGAAATTGGCTGATACATTCCCAGAACCTGATTTGGTGTCGGATTCCATTTCATATCACGTCCGTTTTCACCAATCAGCCAGGAGTCTTCACCAAACATCATGTTAAGTCTTTCACCGGTTTCAATGTTAATAGCATAACCTGGGAACCAGCCCATACCCTTGGCACTGATGTAGTCAGGAGCCTCAGGGTCATCATAGTTAGGAGTGTAGTTGCCGGCAAGATACTGAGCCTTTGCAGCTTCAGAGATGGTGTTGCCATTCTTGTCAACTGACCAGCCGTCTCTTACCCTGTATTTTCCAACATTTCCTTCTGAAAGTGAAGCATCGGAGCACATTTCGATGACAGGACAACGTGTCCATTTGGACTTGTCAGATGTGAATACAACATCAACGCTGTACAATGATTCCATCGGTGACAGTGACTTGGATGTTGAATTATAGGCAGGAGCCACATCATGCTGAGTTGAATAAGCTGCCATACAGTATGGTGCCCATGTACCGTTGAGAATGCCTTCGTACGCACTTCCTGGGTCCCATGCAAGACCAATAGGTGTACCATTACCACCAATACTCAGGTTCCAGTCGTTGTTTTCAGGTGCGGTGTTATCGGTTGACTCACCGGAACGTATCCAGTTGTATGCACCTGATTCATCAATATCCCTGACACCTGACAGCCATTTCTTTGTACTGTCGGCATAAGTTATACCTGAATAAAGAAGACCGTTTTTACTTGTTCCCACCAAAATAGCCTTTTCAGCCACTTCTGAACTTGCACCCTGATAAGTGCCGACAGTATAGTATTTGTTGAAGAATGTCTGTTCAAGTGTAACAGAAAGACCCAAATCCAGGAACAACTGTTCATATTTGAAAACCAATGAGGTGTCAGAATAGTAGGTGATATCGTTGTCAATATCGTGAAGTTGCCATGTGCACACTTCCATGCCCGCTGTATCCGCAACACCTACAGTAGATGAATTGGAAACATTGTGCTTTGTTGCGTAAGTGAATGGATCAAACTTGAGTTCGTATGTGGTATTGACTACGTTAAGAGGATCTATAACCTTGATGTTCAGAGGGCTGTAGTTCCTTTGGTATTGCATTTCGTATGCGATTGGATACTTGTCAGTTCCCATTGCATAATCATTGTCCTTAAGGATGGCGGAAGGATAGGTTTCCTTATTGATGATTGTATCGACAAGCATCAGGGTACCATCGTCATTGAGCTGATATTTGATAGGCTCCTTGGCAAGGATTGTTTCAACAGTTTTATCATCGACATTGAGGATGAGACCGCCATTACCATGACCTTGAACACGTTTGATAGCCGGCTGGTCACCGTATGTTGAGTTAACTATAATACCGCCCATAGGTTTGTGAGGTATTGCCTCATAGGTCTTGATGTTCTTTCTACCGGAAAGGAAAGCCTTAGTCTGACCGTCAAGGCCGCAGTTTTCATCATGTTCTGAAAGCTGGTCGGAATACTTCTTATACATATTATAACCGTATGCAATAGCTGTGAAATAATATGACTTGTGGTTAACAAGCGTAGTATTGTCGAATGCATCAGTTGTAAGTTTGAAAGTATGGGAAATACCTTCATCTGCGCCATTGACCATCATAGTTGGAACGTTGGCGTCGAGATTGGAATCATAAGTATAGTTGACAATCTTTGAAACGCCGTTGGTGATATCGCACTGGAAAACCTGACGAATCTTGGATTCATCACCTATATCAGAAATGCTGGCTTCATTGTCAATAAGCTGATACACGATATAGCCTTCGAATTTGTATGTTGAAGAATCTCTGCTGTAGCCGACTGATTCGATGTAAGGGTCAACCTCTGAATAACTTTCACCGAAGTTGTTGCCTGAATCGTTAGACTCTCTGTTGGAGATGTAGAACACCAATTCGTTTTCAAGTTCAAGGATAGTCAAATCCGGAGCATTAGGACCGTTGACAACAGAGAAGCAGTTGTCGAACAGAGCCTGACATTTGTCATCGACTGTACGGAGAAGTTTTACTGAGCCGTTGATGCCAGGGCCGCCGGAAGTGGCTCTTGCCCAAGGAATACCAACGGTGATGTAGTTGACCATACCTGGACGAAGGGTGAAAGGACCTGCTGACTGCATGAAACGACGGTCATACGGAGTATTGTTGGCAGTTTCTTCAGTCCATTCAGGATTAGCCGGCTTAACACCATTGGTACCCCACCAACAAGGATCGGAGTCACCAGGGAACATGAAGTCAGCGTCAATATCTTCAGCACCTGAACTGATGTGTCCGTTGCCACCATATTTCATTTTTGTGTTATCATTCCAAATACCTCTCAGCAAATTGTAGTAATCTGCAGCGTATTTAGGGTCACTGTTATAGTTACCGCTTGTGTTAACGTGATAAACGAAACGTCTCATACCGAAACGTTCATCGTCAACTATACCATTACCGAAGTTGACACCGTTTATAGCCTCTGCTCTGACAAGAAATCTTCCTGTCTTTGGACCTACCTTAGGACCGTTACCGTATGTGAAATTAATCATCTGGCCATTCTGGGCAACGATAGAACAGTCAAGGTTTTCATTGGCAGTATTTTGTGCATTGTAAGCAGGGCCGAGGAGACCGTCGCCGTAGAATGCAGGGTTGTCATAACCATCAGGATCAAGATAAGGACCCTGGAAGAAGTCAACACCGATTGCAGGAGGCTGTGAGCCATAAGCATTGTACTGACCGCTACCATCAACGTCCTTACCGTTGTAGCAATATCCGAGACCACGGAGGACATCACATCCCACATAGTCATCGTAGCTGTAACCGAGGTCGGTATCAACCCACTGGCTGAAGTAAGTGTTAGTCAATGTATAAGAAGAACGGTTGATGATTTCGTATGAATAGAAAGTCATGTTATTGATTTCGTCATTGGAAGCGAAACCGAAAGCCTGACCTCTGATTTCGAAACCGGTGGCATCACCGAAACTTTCAGTGTGGATGTTACCTTTGTCATTAAACACCCACCACAGGGTTTCATCACCCTTGATACACTGGTCAACCTGGATACCATTGCCTTCCATAGTGGTTGCTGGAACGAATGTCGGGTCACCGGCATAGTTTGAAGAGCAGAGAATGTTGCTCAAATCATAATAAGGGTAATCGCCCTTGTAAGGGTCGTAATTGCCATCATGGTCATTGTCATAGAAAGGAGCAAGGTAATAGCTCTGATACTGTGACTTTGAGTCGGTCATATCCGGATGAGCAGGCCAATTGAGGATTTCATCAGGAATATTGTAATCATCGTCAATTGAAGCATCATAGTAACCTGTTTCCGGGTCACAATTTGCGAGGAAGTCATTAACCATTTCCTGAGACATGAAGAACAGTTTGTCATATTTCAGACAGGTGGCAGCATCGACTTCGGATATTGTGATACCTTCCTGAGGATTAGGGCTGTTCTTAACATACAGAGGACCTGGCCAATAGTCATTACCTCCGTTGAAAGTAGGACCCTGACGATATTTGACGGCAGCGACCTTCAGAACCTGGTTGGCATCCACGCCACCAATCCAGAGGGAACCCGAGAACATTGATGTTTTACTTGATCCGGCAGGGATTTCATACTGCGGGTTTTCAAAGTCCCACCACATATCACCACCGGTGTTAATTCTACAACTTACGTTGTTGACTTGAAGATATTTATAATTAGCACCAGGTGCACAACCTGCTGAATTTGATTTGATTTCGTTTTCCGATTTACCTTGTTTTCTTCCTTTGGCTTCTTCGCAGTTGGCGGTAGTAAAGAATGAGAACAAAGCAAATGTTAAAAACAGACAAGCTATTTTTTTCATATTTATATAATTTTTTCTCATATTAAATCTCCTTCTAATAAACTAAAAATTATAACTTACGCCTAAACGAATAAGTCTTGGACCTGAATAGTTACCCGGAGTATCAACTCTCATCTGATATAACATCCTATAAGAATCGACATTGAGCTGCTGGCTGATTTCAGTCTGCCATTCGTCTGCTGTCAGATAACCATCATCATCCGGATTACCTGTCGCATCATAAACATCTACGATATTATGTGCATTGAACAAGTTCAGAATCTGTAAGTAAACGTTCAGATAAGATTCTCTTGAACCATCCTTTTTAGTCTTGTTTGTGAGATAGAAATCTCTGTCAAGAATGATGTCGGTTCTCCAGAATGCAGGCATTCTCGAACCATTGATGGAACCATCGATGACTCTGTTGGAAGTTGTGATAGGATAAACCTTGCTGGACCTTGTATAAGGAGTACCGGAACCACCGCTGAAAACGATGTTAAGACCAGTATTCTCGAGCCAGTTGATATGTTTTTCCTGACCGTCTTTCGTCTTTCTGACAGTGACAGGACCATTGTAGTCCTTACCGTCAGAGAAACGGTAGTCGAGATTCAAAGACAGTCTGTGTCTCTGGTCTTCGTCCAGAGGTGACAGAGTACGGAGGTTAGGCTGACCTGAGGTGACAACTGACCTTGCAGCATCAGGGTCAGAGCCTGTACCGTTTGCAAACTGCAAGGTGTAGCTGGCTTTAAGTCTGATGTTTCTTGTTCTGCGCAAATCGAATGTTGCGGTCAGACCTTTAACTGTACCAAAGTCAAGGTTATCGTATGTGTAATATGTCTTAGGATAAGCACCGGTAACACGGTAAATACAAATCTGATCACGGATTTCACGATAGAAAGCTGAAAGTGACAATGAAGAGGTGTTGGTCAGCTTCTGCTGGAAACCGACTTCATAGTCGATTGTGGTTTCAGGTTTCAGATTAGGATTGTTAACCGTAGGTGATGCTGTCGTTGAAAGGAAGTAATAGTCAGTCAATGACAACGTATTATAAGATGTAGGACGCTGTGTCAGAATATCATAGTGTGCAAAGAACAGAGCCTCATCCGAAATTGGGAATGAGAATGATATACGAGGCATAACGTTGATCTGTGGTTTATAATCGGTGAAAACGTCAGCAGTAACTGTATTGCTGTTTTCAGGATTAGTCAGATAAGGTGATATTCCGTTGCCGGCATCAAGAACTGTCTCAGGGTCGGAGGTATATGTACCGTCTGAGTCATACCATGTGCTTCCGTCACGGTAACCGAGAATCTGGGTAGGATCGTTGATTGTATTGACATAAACAATATAATCATCACCCATATTTGAAGGAACATTACCTATATTATTAAGGTTACCTGATGCAACGCCTGATTTGTAATCAGCAACTGTATATGCACGGGAAGTGATAAGGTAATCATCCTTGAGGACTGCCTGGTTGGCATCATATCTGTCAACACGTACACCTATATTAAATACGAGGTCTCTGAAAGAGAACACATCCTGAAGGAATAACGCACCATATACAGGACGGATGGAACCGATGGTCCTTGAATACTTGCCATTGGATAATGTATCCTGGAAAAAGTCATCAATAGTCGGATTGTAAGTCAGTCTGTTACCGTATGCGTCATAACCCGCATAAGCGACATATTGACCACCATCGTTGAGCAATTCGTCAGGAGAGAACATGGAAAGATTGAGTTTGCCGTTCAGACCTGCCACCTGATAATTGCCGCTTTCATCGTAATAGTTCATCGTATTGTTAATAGGATCGTATGAATCGACGTCTATCCATTCAGTGCCGTCAACAGGAAGATTCAACATCTTTCTGAGTTCATAGTCAAAAGAACTCTGTGAAGTGGAACTGTACAGATAATTGTAATCAACAACTCCGAGGAAAACTCCGTTTTCGTCAACCAAAGGAATAGGGTTCTCGGTGTCAAGTTCGGTGATATGTGAGTTGACTCTACTTCTCATCAAAGTCCACAAAGAAGTGGTGGCTGCGCTGAAGTAAGAATTGATTTTCTGCTCAAACTGGAAACCGAACTGGAGAGCGTGGCCGCCTATATCGCCGGAAGCCTTGAAACTTACACCTACCTGCTGGTTGTTGGCTATATAGTAGCCTGACTGTACTGTACCGAGAGTACCCCAAAGGCTATACACTGAAGAAGGAGAATAGCCGTTGAGAAGACCACTTGCCGCAACTATGGCATTGTCATCTGAATAGTAGTTGACATCACCCTCAAACAAATCGTAATACTTTGACATATAGTTTGCAAGAACTACATTCTTGGTGCCAGGTGTAAATGTGACGGAATCGTCAACATAACCTGTATATACCAAAGCATTTACATCTTTACCGTCTATGTCAATGGTGGACATCTCGTATCTTTTTGATTTGTAGGTGTTGTATTGACCTATATATCCGTATGAGAAGAGGTCATCCCTAAAATCAAAATCCTGATTTTTGTAATGATATTGAGTGTAGTCGGCCTGAATTTCATAGAAGACATTCTTCAGGAGAGCATCTTCACTTGATCTGAAACGCTGGGTGAAACGACCGAAGACACGCCATGTGTTAGTAAGATACTGAATGTTCTTATTATAATTGAACATTGAATTTGCAAAACTGAACCCCCTGTAGTTCTGATAGTTGAAGCTACCGCCGAAACTGAGGTTGGTCATATCAGATGTCTTGACGTCGAGCTTTGCAGAAACAGCAACTTCAAACCTAGGGGTGTTGAGGTTTTGTTTAACCCAAACCAAGTCATCCTCTGTGGTGAAGCAGGCTTCATTCCAAACGCCAGTACCCTCATCCGATAATCTGATAGGATTTTTGGTCAGATAGTCAAGATATTCATCTGTAGCGATGTAGGTACCCTTAGCCGTAGGTCTGTTATCCACCTGATAGATAAAGTCGCCTGCGATGAAGTAACCGAGGATAGCACCAGGTTTTTCAGGATTCTTGCTCTGAATCAAAGGTCCGTTGAGGTTGATACCAAGTCTGTTGTAACCGTAAGCATCAAGGCCTTTGCCCTGACCCAAACCGGAAGACTGGAGCTCAACGCCCATACCGAAGACACGGCTCGGGCCCTTGGTTGTAGCGGAAATAATACCACCGGTAGCATCACCATACTGAGCAGGGATACCACCGAGGATGACTGAAATCTGGTCATAAGCCGACTGTGGAAGTGAAGTTGTACCGGTGACCTTGATACCGTCAATGTAATAGACGGTACCTGAAGAACGCTGGCCACGGATACTACCGACCTCACCATCACGTGAGAACACGCCACCGACTGTAGAAGCTACAGCAGCGATAGTCTTTTCAGGCATCTTTTCGATTTCTTCTGATGTAACGGTACCACCACTCTGGGTTTTATCCTTACTGATAAGCGGTACCTCATACTCGACGACCTCAACTTCGTTAAGGCCCACAGCACCAGAACTCATTGTGATGTTCTGGAATGTGATAACATCGGCAGAAACATGCACTCCATTCATCTGAAAGGTCTTGTAACCCACAAATTGTGCAACCAATGTATAATTGCCAGGCTCCAGAGGCTTGATGGTGAAGTTACCATCAAAGTCAGTGGCACATCCACCCTTCTGAATTCCGTCAACCTGCGCAACAACATTTGCGAATGGAATAGGTTCCTTTGTGTCTTTGTCAATAACAGTACCCTTAATGGTACCTGTTTGACCCATCAAACCAATACTTAATACAAGCAATAGTCCAATTGAAGAGAGTAATTTTTTTACCATACCATATAATTTTATTTATTTATTAATTTGCATAATACACACATTTTACACGAATGTAATAATTTGCAAATTTAAGTAAATTTTACCTTTTAATAAGGTAAAGTTCATGTTTTTTTTAAAAAAATTTAATAATTCTTCCCTATTGCACCTTCTGATCAGTTCAACTTTTTAATTTTTAAGACTTTATAAATTCATTTTTTTATAAACATCCATTCTTAATCCTATTGTTATTATAAAAAAATCCTTGTATCTGAACAAAAAATTTTATAAAATATCAAAAAATAACAATAAAAAAAGGGATATTTTTTCAATCATACTGTTGAAAAAATATCCCAATATGTTGATAAATAATTTTAGTGACTGACTATGACATACCTGCCATCGAAATATGTGTCATATTGTTTGAGCGGACAGTTGGTGGGCTGCTTGTCATCAATTGGCCATCCTTCGCCACCGTACAAAATCAAAAACTGGGCACCGCATTGGTCACACTGCGGTATCAGTATCCACTGCTCCCATGACACTTTCCCGCCCGCAGAGACACAGTCGTTGGGACAGGCTCTTTCGTATGCCACAAAATCATCATGGGCACCCTCGATTTTCTGGCGGAAGACTATTATCCCTTTGTAACCGACCGTTTCATCAAGGATTGAACCGTTGACACTCCACAGGTCGCGATTTGAAGTCAGATTAAGGTCATACGAGCGTTGGAATGTCACCACCTCCGGAATTTCACCGTAATCAACCTGTCTGCAGGACGACAGCAGCAACAACGCCATAATCACGGAAAATATTTGCAATTTATTCATAACACATTGACAAACAATAAATTACAATACAGCCAATGAATTGCTTAATAACGATAATAATCCGGTTTGAAAGGTCCTTCCACGGTAACGCCAATGTAGTCAGCCTGTTTCTGTGTCAGTTTTGTAAGTTTGACGCCGAGTTTGCCAAGATGAAGACGTGCAACTTCTTCATCAAGATACTTAGGCAGCATGTAAACACCGGTTTCATGGTGTTTATTCCAAAGCTCCATTTGTGCAAGTGTCTGATTTGTAAATGAATTGCTCATGACAAATGATGCATGGCCGGTAGCACAGCCGAGATTGACGAGACGACCTTCAGCGAGAAGGTAGATGCTGTGTCCGTCAGGAAATATGAACTTGTCAACCTGCGGTTTGATGTTTACTTTTTTGATACCAGGATAATTTTCGAGTCTGTCCACTTGTATTTCATTGTCGAAATGACCGATATTGCAGACTATTGCCTCATTTTTCATCCTAACCATCGTGTCTATGGTGATAACATCGCAGTTACCGGTACAGGTGACAAAAATATTACCTTCCTTGACAGCCTCTTCAATGGTGGTCACTTCGTAACCTTCCATTGCTGCCTGGAGTGCGCAGATTGGATCTATTTCAGTGACTATGACGCGTGCGCCGTAGGATCTCATCGACTGAGCGCAACCCTTTCCCACGTCACCATAGCCGCAGACCACAACCACCTTACCCGCAAGCATGATGTCGGTTGCACGCTTTATGCCGTCAGCGAGAGATTCACGGCAACCATAAAAGTTGTCGAACTTCGATTTTGTAACTGAATCGTTCACATTGATTGCAGGGAACAGAAGGCTTTTGTTTTCAGCCATCTTGTAGAGGCGATGCACGCCAGTGGTGGTCTCTTCCGAAACGCCTCGGATATCCTTGACCATTCTGTGCCACTTGTCAGGGTCGGTTTTATATGTTTCCTTTAAAAGGCCGAGTATGACTGATTCCTCTTTATTAAGCCCAGTATCATCCCATTCACCCTTATTTTCCTCAAGTTTGTAACCCCAATGAATCAACAGGGTGGCATCACCGCCGTCATCAACTATCAGGTTAGGACCGAGACCATCGGGAAATGACAGGGCTTTAAGAGTGCACTGCCAGTAATCCTCCAAAGTCTCACCTTTCCATGCAAAAACGCTGACACCATTTTTGGCGATTGCAGCAGCTGCATGATCCTGGGTTGAGAATATGTTGCAGCTTGCCCAGCGGATTTCAGCACCGAGAGATTTTAGTGTCTCTATCAGGACGGCCGTCTGTATCGTCATGTGGAGGGAGCCGGTTATGCGGGCACCTTTCAAAGGCTGTTGTTTGGAATATTTTTCCCTGAGAGCCATCAGACCCGGCATTTCATATTCCGAAGCCTCTATTTCCTTGCGCCCCCAGTCGGCAAGGGTTATGTCTTTTATTTTATATTTTTCCATTTATATTACAATATTTCAATTAGTTAAATAATAAGCATAGCATCTCCGTATGCAAAGAATTTGTAGCCTTCCTCTACGGCCACTTTATAAGCGTGCATGACAAAGTCGTAGCCACCGAAAGCACATGTCATCATAAGCATTGGGGAACATGGCATCTGGAAATTGGTTATCAGCCTGTTGGCTACGGAAAAATTGTACGGCGGGAAAATGAATTTGTTTGTCCAGCCATCGTAAGGTTTCAGAAGCCCTTCTATGGTGCTTGCCGATTCGAGGGATTTCATGACGGAAGTGCCGGCGGCAAAAATATTATGCCTGTTATTTTTTGTGTTGTTAATCTTTTCAACAACCTCACGTGAGACCCTGAATTCCTCCGAATCCGACTTGTGTTTGGTAAGGTCTTCAACATCAATTCTTCGGAAATTGCCGAGACCGCAGTGAAGAGTGACTGTAGCGATGTCAGCTCCTATTATCTCAAGACGTTTGAGGAGTTCACGGGTGAAATGCAGACCTGTGAAAGGAGCCACGACGGAGCCTTCACTCTTGGCAAAGATAGTCTGATACCAGTCGGCATCCTCAGGTTTGACTTCACGATATTTCAGAAGCAGTTCGGGAATTGGGGTTTTGCCAAAGCCATAGAGAGTTTTTTTGAATTGGTCATACGGCATGTCAAAAAGGAAACGTATGGTTCTACCCCTTGACGTCGTGTTGTCGATGACCTCTGCCACCAAATCGTCATTTTCACCGAAATACAACTTGTTTCCAATTCTTATTTTACGGGCAGGGTCCACAAGGACATCCCACAATCTTGTTTCAGAGTTTAACTCTCTGAGCAGTAAAACTTTGATTTTAACTCTTGTTTTTTCCTTCTCTCCTTCGAGCATGGCAGGAAAAACCTTTGTGTCATTGAGTAAGAGCAAATCGCCGTCTTCAAAATAATCGACAATATCCTTAAACAGTTTATGTTCGATTGTCTGTTTTTTTCTGTCTAAGACCATGAGTCGAGCCTCATCCCTGTAATAAGTTGGCTCAAGAGCGATAAGGTTTTCGGGTAAATTGAATTTGAATTGTGATAGTTTCATATATGTATGTTGTTGACCAGTAATCTTTTAACTCTGAAAAACATTCGAAAAAATTGTGCCCAAAATGGGTTGCAAAAGTAATACAAATCTTGTAGTTTGTCAAGAATTATTTTTTGAATTCAGAATTTCATCAAATTCAAACACGTCATACGCATCCTCCACGCGGAACTTTCCTATTGCGGTACGACGGAGTTCCTCAAGGTATGCACCGCAGCCGAGCTTCTGTCCGAAGTCGCGGGCAAGGGAGCGAATGTATGTGCCCTTACTGCAGAGAATTCGGAAATTCACGTCAGGCAAGTTGATTCCGGTTATTTCAAACTCATTGATTCTGATTCTGCGGGGCTGCATTCTTTTTTCAATTTCAGCATCATTGCTGCGGGCGAACTTATAGGCACGCACCCCTTCTATCTTGATGGCTGAAAACACAGGCGGGACCTGCATCTGTTCACCCACAAATTCAGAAGCGGCTTTGATTATGTCATCGGACGTCACATGAGAATAATCGAACACATTGTCAATTTCCGACTCCTTGTCAAAAGAGGGACGGGTTGCACCGAGAGTGAATGTCCCTGTATATTCCTTGTCTTCGCCCTGCACTTCTTCAATGCGCTTGGTATAAGCACCGGTACAAACTATGACGAGACCGGTTGCAAGCGGATCAAGCGTACCGGCATGACCCACCTTTATCTTTTTGTGACAATAATGCTTTATGGAAATGCGCACTTTGTTCACCACATCAAAGGACGACCAATGGTATGGCTTGTCGAAGAGCAGGATTTCACCTCTCTCGAAGTCAGGATTGTCTGTCATGTTATAATCCACAGATGATTGCAATGATGCCAATTACAACGCAATATACGGCAAACCATATCAATTTGCCTTTAGAAACGATTCTTATCATCCACTTGCACGCAAACAGTCCAGACAAGAAAGCGGCGAGAAAGCCGACCAACAAAGGGATAGTGCCAATCGAACCTACAGCTGTGGCTATATCTCCCCCAACCAAATCGAGAAACATTTCACCGAGAACTGGAATTATGACCATGAGGAATGAAAACTTTGCAAGGACTGACGGCTTGTTGCCTATCATCATGCCTGTAGCGATGGTGGTGCCTGAACGTGAAAGACCCGGCATCACGGCAACTGCCTGCCCCACACCTATAATCAGAGCGTCAAGCCAGTTGATTTCCCTATCCCCTTTCTTCACGAAATAACTGATTGTAAGAAATGCAGCCGTGACAAGAAGCATACATCCCACGAGAATTATTCTTCCGTCAAACAATTCATCCACATAATCCTTAAACAGGAAGCCGACTATTGCAACAGGTACTGCCGAAAGCAACAGTTTCCAAACAAAAGATTTTTCGTCATTTTTCCCTTTTGAAAAAAATCCAACGAACAGTTTGCCTATTTCCTTTCTGAAGACAAAAATGGTACTCAAAACCGTAGCAATATGGACAACCACGGTAAAAAGGAGATTCTCTGTAATATCAACATTCAATAGGGCCTTCCCCAACTCGAGATGACCGGAGCTGCTGACCGGCAAAAATTCCGTCAATCCTTGAATAAGCCCCAATAACAAAGCCTGCCACCAACTCATTGTTCTTTATTTTTCGATTTGTAAAAAATAGCAAATATTTCAAAGACAATACCGACCAATATGCATAAAGGCGACAGTGTGAGCCTTCTGAAGTCAAACATCTTTTCGTTGAACACTTCAGGGTTGTCCGAGCCGCCACCCGTCATAAGAATATAACCTATCAACATGAGGGCCAGGCCTATAAAAAAGATTATATAGTTTTTCTTGCCGAAAACAAAATCAGGTTTACTTAATTTGTTGTCTTTCATATTAATACAATATTTTTTTCCTAATATCCAAATACTTGTTTATAGCGAAAACAGAAGTGAAGAGCGTGATAACCAGTCCGAAAACATAAATTATCACAACTATACCGATAATGTCTTTCATGCGGAGCAGAATTTCGAAATCGGAATACATGAACTTGACCATTATTAAAAGAGTCAGCATTAGTGCTATCACTGCAAATGTTGCGCCAAGTATCGCCTGATAAAGGCTTTTTCTTATATAAGGCATTCTGATGAAACTTGTCGTGGCTCCTATGGTCTGCATGGTTTTGATTATGTTTCTGTTGGCAAACACGGTCAGCTTCATAGTGCTATGTATGATTACGATTACAATCAGAACCATGATAAGGACAAAACCGAAAAGAATGGAGCTTGTGCTTTTCCGGGAATTGTTAAGTCTTCGGATAATCTGCTCCTGAGTGGAGACAGACTTGACATATTTCTGGCTGCTGAGATACGATTCAATCATTTTCAGACTGTCGGGATTTGCATACTCCGAATGCACTTTCAGCTCGAAACTTGTAGGCAGGGGATTGTAACCGATAAAACCCACGAAATCCTCGTCAAGTTTGTCTGCAAGGTCTTTTGCAGCCTCTTCATTGGTAGTGAGAATCACCTGTTTTGTGAAAGGTTTGAGATATAGCTGTCGTATGTTGAATCTCAGTTCATCCTCATCATACAAATCCTTGACAATGACTTCAATACCGATATTTTCCTTCACGTTGTTAAGCAACGAGTTGGTATTGCCGATAAAAACAAGCAGCAGACCGAGAAGATACAGCATGACACTGATACTTATAATCACTCCCCTATAAGAAGATACAAGCCGCCTATGTGTGAATTTTTCCTCCTGATTCATAATCTGCAAAAATAATTATTTTTATTTGACCCAAAATGATTTATTGAAAATAATTAGGATGATAAACAATTCGAGACGTCCCAAAAACTGCAAAATCACAGAAAGCCATTTGCCGATGTCAGGCAGGAAAGAGTATGTGCTGTCAGGTCCTATTGCACCGATACTGGGTCCGATGTTGGCAAGGGAAGCAATTGAAATACCGATAGAGGTCTCGAAATCCAATCCCATCATTGCAAAGGCAATAGCTCCGGCAACGAACACAAGGATATAGAGGATAAAGAATGCATGGATACTGTATATAGTACTTTGAGGGACCGCTTCCCTATTGTATCTGACCGGCATTACAGCCTGCGGATGAATCAGGCGTTTCATTTCAGTGAAAGAGTTCTTCACAAGTATGATATGACGCCCTATTTTAACACCTCCTGCCGTGGAGCCGGAACAGCCTCCGACAAAGAACAACAGGAACAGGACGAACCATATATGTGAAGGCCACAAAACATAATTGACCGAAACGAAACCGGTTGTGGTCAAAGCACATACCACCTCCATTAATGAATCCCTGAAGACCTTTGACGCCGAGTCACCGCTATTGTATTGCGACAACATCAATGAGACAAAGATATAGAGTGTCGCCACTGCGATAATAATCAGAAACGCCTTACTTTCTTCGGAGATAAGATTCTTCTTTTTGAATTTGAACGACAAAATGAAGTACAGGGAATTGAAACTCATAGAAGATATTATCATAAAGAAAATAATCACATATTGCATTGAAGGGGTAAACAACATCAAGCTTGAATTAAACGTGGAAAAACCGCAGGTGGATATGGTTGTTAATGAATGCGCAATGGCATCGTAAGGTGACAATCCGCACAAATACAGGGCAAAGGCGCATAAAACTGTCAAAGCCAGATAGACAGCTAACACGCCTCTTACAGTTTCTTTGAGACGAGGATGGGTTTTTAAGACACCTGTGGATTCAACTGTATTAATCATAAAGCCGCTAATACTAAGAGATGGAATCATAGCAACGAACATGATGATTATTATGATTCCCATACCGCCAATCCATGCAATCACGCTTCGCAAGAAAAGGATACCGCGGGAAATGGATTCCAAATCATCGATGACAGATGCACCGGTAGTTGTAAACCCCGACATGGATTCAAAGAAAGCATCTGTAAAATTGGAAGTCACACCACTTAACAAAAACGGAAGGCAACCGCCTAATGTTATTGTCAACCATCCCATGACAATAATCAAAACACCTTCGCGTTTTCCAAGAAACCTGACCTTTTCATTATAGAAAACAAACGGGATTATACCTACCGCAATGACAATCATTGCAGAGACGAACAATGCGGTGAAACCATATTGAGGATTATAAAGATGAGACAAATCAAGTGACCTGTCATCATATATTGCACAGACTGTCATTGTCAAAAGCATCAAAGCACCTTCCAAAAGCAAAAGAGCACCCTGCACCTTGAAAATCGAAATCCAATTCAGCTTCCTCAGGTTATTTCTCTTAAAAAATATCGCCATAATGTTTCCTATACATAAATTTAAACTGCAAACATATTACTAATTTTTCAAATAAGGTTAATTATTACCCAAAAAATAGTACTTTTGCAGAATATATTAAGAAATACTGACGTCTCAATGAGCAGAAATTCAATAGCATTACGCGACATAAAACTATGGGGATACCACGGCTGCCTGCCGGAGGAAAGGAAAGTCGGAACTGAATATTCCATCGATTTCGTCATGAAATTCGACACATCAGAAAGCGAAATCAGTGACGACATCTCCGACACCATTGACTATTCCCAAGTCCATACGCTAATAGTCAGGGTGTTTTCGGAGCCGGTGAACCTGCTGGAACACCTCGCAAGAAAAATCATGGATGCCGTTGTAAATGATTTCCCTGCAATAAAGGAGGCATCTGTAACCATAAGGAAATATAATCCGCCGATGAAACAATTCAACGGCAATGTTGAAATAACTCTCTATTATTCACAGAACTAAGATAAAAAGCCGGATATGAAAAGAATATTAATAACCCTGTCAATTCTAACAGTATTTTTTGCAGCCACTGCACAAGAGACTGTAAGTATAGGCAACTGGCGCGGTCATTTCCCATACAATGCAATGACTTCGGTGGCGTCCGACTACAACGGAACCGTATATGCCGCATCGAAATTCAGCCTTTTTTCCTACAACAAGGCCACGGGACTGATAGATATCTATTCCAAAATAAACTACCTGTCCGACATAGGCATCACATGTATCAGGTACAGCAACAAGTACAACACGCTGCTGATAGCTTATTCCAATGCCAACTTGGATTTGCTGGTTGACGGGAAAATATACAACATGAATGACATTTACAGGAGCAACATCGTAGGCAACAAGACCATCAACAAAATATTAGTCAAAGACAGATACGCTTATTTGAGTTGCGGTTTCGGTATCGTGGTCATCGACCTCCTGAAGCGTGAAGTTGCAGACACTTACTACATCGGCAGCAACGGCACATACGTCAACGTGCTTGATTTTGCGTACATGGATAACATTCAATCATTTATTGCTGCAACCGACAATGGTCTGTATATCGCAAATGCCGGTGACAATCTGTCGAATTTTGTGAACTGGCATAAGATTGAGGATATGCCTCACGCAACTTCGGTATTCAATGAAGTGGAATATTTCTATTCGAATCTGATAGCCAATGTCAGATCCACCGCTTTCAACAGCGACACCCTACTCGTTTTCAATGGCAGCAACTGGAGATATTTCAGCGAAAACCAACAGGTTGATGCCGTCAATGACATATCGGTTTCAGAAGACACTCTGGTAATCACATGTTTGTATGACATCAAGACTTACAACAGCAATTTGGAATATATCGAAAACTATTGGCAATATTGGGATGAAAACGGAGCTCCCAATCCTGTTGAAACAGTTAAGGACGGAAAATCCCTTTGGGTTGCCGACAGCCGTTTCGGACTTGTGGAATGCACAGACCCATGGAAAGGCTACAGCATAAAACCGTCAGGACCTGAAGTTTCGCAGGCCTTCAATCTTATAAAGGAAGGCAAAAAGATGTATGCTGTTCCAGGAGGGTACAATCTGTCATGGGTTCCTTTGTATAGTGATGCAAAATACAGCGTTTTCGAGGATTATGACTGGAAAACACACTCCTCGTCAGACATTCCTGAATTCGCGGACTTTTCCGATTTTACTGATGTGGCTGTAGATCCGCGCAATCCCAACAGGGTATTCATAGCATCATATTTTCACGGACTTATCGAAGTCAACAACGGTGAAGTTGTCAATGTTTTCAACGGAAGCAACAGTCCTATGCTTGCGCCCGCAGGATATTCCGATGAATATGTCCGCTGCGGGGGAATCGTTTTTGATGATGACAACAATTTGTGGGTCACTCATTCTCTCGGTTCGGGGGTCCTCAATGTGCTTTTGGCCGATGGAACATGGGCAAACGCCTCAAACGGAGGGCTTTTCTCCAATGTCAACAATGCAGAAGTTTCATCCATAGTCATTGACCATTACGGAAGCAAATGGCTTAAGACAAGGAGCTATGCTTCAATCTACGTCATGAATGATGGCGGCACTCCAAAAGATCCGAGTGACGACAAATATAAGATTCTCACCAACTCTGTAGGAAATGGTGCTCTGAGCGGCCAGATTTCATCCATCGCCGTTGACTACGACGGTGAAGTATGGATAGGCTCCGACCTTGGACTAAAAGTCATATACAACCCTAAAAACATCTTCGAAGGCGGCAGTTTTGATGCTCAGGAAATACTGGTGGAATATGATGGGACAATACGCCCGTTGCTTGAAAGTGAGAGTGTTACAGCCATTGCTGTCGATTTCGGCAACAACAAATGGATAGGCACTGCATCATCGGGTGTTTATTATATCAGCGGCAACGGAACCACCCAGTACAACCACTTCACAAAGGAAAACTCATGTCTGCTGTCAAACAATATCACCGCAATAAGTGTAAACTACGATGGTGAAGTGTTCATCAGCACATCCAACGGTATCTGCTCTTATAAAGGTGAATCTTCCGAGCCGTCGGACGACAACACTGGAATCTACGCATTCCCTAATCCTGTAAGACCTGAATATACAGGTACTATAGGGGTTACCGGACTTGTTGAGGATGCATTCGTGAAAATCGTGGATATGGCAGGGAGAGTTGTCTATTCACAGCAGTCCAATGGCGGAATGATAACATGGGATGGCAATCTTCCTAACGGAAACAGAGCCTCATCAGGTGTTTATATCGTATTTGCAACCAACAGCAGCGGAAAAGAACGTGCAGTGACGAAAATACTTTTCATCAAATAAATGGAAGCTGTTAAAACACAAGGGATTGTATTAAAAAGTATTCCGTATTCGGATAACAGCAGCATCGTAAGAATATACACACGTGAATTGGGGCTGATTTCATGCCTTGTCCGAGGCATAACCCGAAAAAATTCAAAAGTCAACAAGTATTCTCTGCAGAATCTCGCCATAGTGGAAATGGTGACTGGCCGTAACAAGTTTTCCGACTTATTCCACATCAGCGAAGTCAATCCCATATACAATTACACCACCATAAACAGCTATCCAGCCATAATGACGAAAAACTGCATTTTTATGTTTGTCAATGAGTTTCTAAGCAAGTGCATTAAAGAAGGCGAACATTCCAAAGAATTGTTCGACTACATAATGCAATCGCTGATAACGCTCGATTCCGAAGTGCATACATCGTCCGACTATCATATAATTTTCCTTACACATTTAGCCGGATACTTAGGAATAAACTTTCCGGAGCCAACCACCGGCACCTACTGTTTTTACGACATGCAAAACAACGTCTGGTGCCAGACACTGCCTTCGCATTCCAATTTTATCCCCGCAGAATATGTAAGTTATATTTTAAATGCTAAAAGGCTGAACGTCAACGAAAGACTCGATTATTCCCGTAATGGTTCGCAACGCAGGGCTATAACCGAGTATATCATCAGATTTTTTCAGTACCATATTCCTGAAATTGGCAAAATCCAATCGTTAGAGATATTGTCAATGATTCTGAACTGAACATTTCAATATGAAAAAGCAATTACCGATTACATATTTCCTGCTTATTCTTTCATCCGCTTTCTGGGGAGTCAGCTTCATCCTCACCAAACAGGTCTTTATTGTGGAACCACAAATGTCTGTGACACTGCTTGTTGCGTTGCGGTTAGCCTTGGCTACAGCCGTAACGATTCCGATTCTGTCACTCACCAAGAAACTGGAACCGATACGCAAAGCAGACCTGAAATGGTTCCTTATCCTCGCATTCACGGAACCTTTTGTATATCACCTTTTCGAGACCTCGGGCGTACAATATGTGTCAGGCAGTTTCGCTTCTGTTGACATCGCCACCATTCCGCTGTTCATACCTTTCGGGATGGCTATAGTCTATAAAGAGAAACTGAAAAAAAATATCCTGACAGGTGTAGTCATGTCATTCATCGGAATCGCGATTATGCTCATTGGAGGCGAGGCTGTAAGCGGCAGTCTGAAAGGCATATTGTTCCTTTCAGGAGCCGTATTCACAGCGATAGTCTATACCCTGCTTTTAGTTAAAATAGTTGACAATTACAGCGCTCTCACGGTTACCGTCTGGCAAAATCTTTTCGGACTGGTCTATTTTGTCATCTTGCTTGTCATCCAGAATATGATTCCAAGCAGCGGATTTCATTTTTCAATGCTCAGAAACCTCAATTGGGGATGGGATTTAATATGGCCCATTCTGACACTTGGGATATGCTGCTCAACATTTGCATATATGTTTTACAGTCTGGGTGTTAAGCGCATAGGTGCTTCCCAAACATGCATCTTCAACAATACAATACCGATATTTTCACTTATTGCCGGAATAGCCATCGGCCAGGAGAGTTTTGCCTGGACGAAGCTGATAGGTATGTTGATAGTGATTGTAGGAGTGGTGATTTCACAGAGGAAATGAACCTATTTCCTGACAACCTGCAGACATAATTCGTCGAGTTGCTCCTGAGAGATTTCCGTAGGTGAGCCGTCCATAAGGTCTCTTCCGGAGTTGTTTTTCGGGAATGCAATAAAATCGCGGATTGAGTCCTGACCGACAATCATAGCGCACACCCTGTCAAGGCCGAAGGCGAGACCTGCGTGTGGTGGAGCGCCGTATTCAAAAGCACCGAGAAGGCATCCGAACTTGCGCTGTGCAGTTGCATCATCAAGACCAAGGGCACGGAACATTCTGTTCTGCAGTTCCCTGTCATGGATACGGATTGAGCCACCGCCGAGTTCAACACCGTTCATGACCATATCGTAAGCATACGCATTTACGGAACCCGGATCTGTTTCAAGTCTGTCGAGATCTTCAATTTTCGGACATGTAAACGGGTGATGCATAGACATATAGCGCTGTTCTTCCTCGCTCCATTCAAAGAGCGGAAAATCGACAACCCAAAGCGGTGCGTACGTATCATGAGGACGCAGTCCAAGCCTGTTGCCCATTTCAAGACGAAGGTCGTTCATCTGCTTGCGGACTTTCATAATGTCATCACCACTGAGAACCAGTATCAAATCACCAGGATTTGCACCAACGGTCTTTGCCCATGTTGCGAGGTCTTCCTGTGAATAGAACTTGTCAACCGAAGACTTGAAGGTGCCGTCAGCGTTGCATTTCACATAAACAAGTCCCTTGGCGCCCGTCTGCGGACGTTTTACAAATTCAGTCAAACCGTCAAGTTCCTTGCGGGTATATTCGGCACAGCCGGGAGCAGCGATTGCTATTACAGCCTTGGCATCGTTGAAGACGCTGAAAGTGCTTGTCTTCACAATATCAGTGAGTTCCACGAATTTCATACCGAAGCGGATATCAGGCTTGTCGCTGCCATAATATTTCATGGCATCAGCCCACGTCATACGTGGAAAATCATAGTCGAATTCAATGCCGCGAACAACCTTGAACACGTGTTTCATCATACCTTCAAACATCTCTAAGACATCATTCTGCTCTACAAACGACATTTCGCAGTCGATTTGGGTAAATTCAGGCTGACGGTCGGCGCGGAGGTCTTCATCCCTGAAGCATTTCACAATCTGGAAATAACGGTCTATGCCGGCGACCATGAGAAGCTGTTTGAACTGCTGCGGTGACTGCGGCAAAGCGTAAAACTGTCCCTGGTTCATACGTGAAGGGACAACGAAGTCACGGGCACCTTCAGGAGTTGACTTAATGAGAAATGGAGTCTCCACTTCAAGGAAGTTACGGTCACTGAGGTAGTTACGAACTTCATGGACAACTTTGTGACGCAAGATAAGGTTATTTTTAACACAATCACGGCGGATGTCAAGATAACGATATTTCATTCTAAGTTCATCACCGCCATCGGTATCGTCCTCAATGGTAAAAGGCGGTACTTTTGAAGTGTTGAGTATTTCGATATCGGAAACAATTATTTCAATGTCACCGGTAGGCATATTGGCATTTTTGTTCGAACGTTCGGCAACCATGCCCTTGACTTTAATGACATATTCCCTGCCGAGGGAATCAGCCACATCAAAAAGATGGGATTGAGTTTCAAAATTTAAGGCGAGCTGGGTGACGCCGTATCTGTCACGGAGGTCGATAAACAGCATTCCGCCAAGTTTGCGGACTTTCTTTACCCATCCGCATAAAATCACTTCTTTGTTGACATCGGTGATTCTAAGTTCACCACAAGTATGAGTTCTAAGCATATCTCAAAAATTTTGCACAAAAGTAATATTTTTATTTAAATTGAATCACGATAAGATGCTGTACCTGTAAGCATCAAGTTTTATAAAAATGAAAAGCAGTATTGTGGTTGCGAGCAGAGACGAACCGCCGTAACTGACAAATGGCAACGGGATGCCGATAACCGGCATCAATCCTATTGTCATGGCAATATTGATGAATACATGGAAAAACAGGATTCCAACCACGCAATACCCATAGATTCTGCTGAAAGGCGATCGCTGCCGTTCAGCCATAAAAATAAGTTTGATTAATAAAGTGAAATAGACAGCCATAAGCAGAAAACTGCCCAAAAAGCCTGTTTCTTCCGCCAAAGTGCAGAAAATGAAATCAGTATGCTGTTCTGGCACAAAATCCATCTTAGTCTGTGTGCCTTGGAGAAAACCCTTTCCGACCCAGTGCCCCGAGCCAATGGCAATTTTTGACTGATAAAGATTGTAGCCGACTCCCCTATTGTCTTCAATTTTTCCGAGAGTGACCATGATACGGTCGCGCTGATGCTGTTCAAGAATATTGTCAAAAGCCCATTGTTCAGCAAAAATCCATCCTACTGAAACGATGAATATTATTATGATTGTCAGCAGTATTCCTTTATTTTTACGGAAAATGACATATCCAATCAGCAACAATGCAAAAATAACGGCTATCATAATGTATTTGTCAACAAGAAGGGCTATCACCGAGACAGCGATAAGATACAAAATGGCAATTACCAAAGTCATTGAAAAGCCTTCCCTGAACAGTGGAATGACAAAAGACAGGAACACTATTGCCGACCCGGCATCCGGTTCGAGCATAATCAGAGCAATTGAAAGCAGAATAAACAAAAAAACAGGCAGTTGTTTCATAAAACCCTGACCATAAAAGCCCTTGCTGCTGACATATTTCGAGACTGCCAACGCCGTGCCGAACTTGGCGAACTCAGAAGGCTGAATGCTGAAACTGCCGAGATTTATCCATGATTTTGCACCGGAAATCTCAACACCCACAACGAGAACGGCTGCCAACATCAGCATTGTCAACCCATAGACAGGGTAGGCGAAACGCTGGAACCAGCTGCCTTCAAGAAGAAGTATCAACAAGGCGATCACAAGCGAAATGGCAGCATAAACAGCCTGACTGCGGCTCATTGTGCCCGATGACAAAACACTGGTCGCATCTCCGGAATATTTCGACGAAAAAATTGTGAGAATACCAGTTACAACCAATACGATGTAAAGGAATACTGCAAACCAGTCAATACTTGCAAAAACTGAATTTCTCTTGTCGGCCATGGTATTTTGATTTTGACGTAATGATTATTCAATAGTGGTTGTTTCCAAAACTCGTTTTTCAATCCACTGACGGCTGGAGTCAATCGAATCATTGAGATAATGCTCAATCATCATTGCGGCTACAGGAACTGCGAAAGTGGCACCATAGCCTGAGTTTTCGACTATGACAGCAACAGCTATCTTAGGATTGTACATCGGAGCAAAGGATATAAACAGAGCGTGGTTTTTCCCTGAGTTCTGTGCTGTTCCTGTTTTGCCACAGACCTCAACACCCGGAATATCAAGATAAACACGTGAACCCGTCATCGACGCCATCTGTCGCATACCCCGCTTCACAGTATCAAAATGCCGTTTTTCAATACCTGTGGTTACAACTTCATTGGAGTAAGGATAAATCGTATCGTTAGAAGTATGATCGATAATGGCTTTTACGAGATGAGGTTTTATATATGTGCCTTCATTGCCTATGGTGGCAGCAAGGTTGGCAAGTTGGATAGGAGTAACCTGTATTTCCCCCTGACCTATTGACAATGAACGGATTGTAGATGATTTCCATCCGCCTTTGCCATACCACTTGTTGTAAAAAGTGGTATCCGGAATCATGCCTGGATTTTCGGAAAAGATATCGGTGTTGAATTTGACTCCGAATCCGAATTTATGGGCAAATCCATTCCATACTGAAAGTCCTGTTTCAGGATTTTTATAATGGGAAATAATCTCTTCAAAAGCCTTGCGGAAGAAAGGGTTGCATGATTCCCGCAAAGCAGGGACAACAGAAAGGGGAGTCTGATGGTTGTGGGTGCATTTGATTGGGGAGGAAGCAGGACCGTTGCAGGTGAACTGGGTGTATTCATCAATCACTCCAGTCTGAAGCGCAACCAGTCCGTTGAATGTCTTGAAAGTCGAACCTGGAGGATAAACGCCCGAAACCGCACGGTTTATCATTGGTTTCTGAACGGAATCATGGAGTAGTTTGAGATAGTTTTGGGAACGTTCCCTGCCTACCAGCATGTTGGGGTCGAATCCCGGAGCTGAAACCATGGCGAGAATTCCGCCGGTGTTAGGGTCTATGGCTACAATGCTGCCTCTCTTGTTGGCCATCAGCTTTTCACCATAACATTGCAGGTCATTATCGATTTCAAGAATCAAATCTGCACCCTGAATCGCCTCAACATCGTCTTTCCCATCATTGTAAGGGCCCACCTCAACATTGGCTGAATTGACAATGATGGCACGGAAGCCCTTCTGACCCTTGAGATATTTTTCGTATGTGAACTCCAGCCCTCTGACACCATGATAATCGCCCAAACTGTAATCCTTATGCTTTTCAAGAAAATTTGCATCCACCTCGCCCACATCACCAAGAATATGGGCTCCGTTGGAAAACGGATATTGACGGACTGTACGGGAAACGTAATAAATGCCCGGAAACTGATACAGAAGCTCCTGCGCAGACAAAAAGTCCTCCTTCGATATCTGAGTGGCAATGACTGATGCCTTGTATCTCGAGTATCTGCGGCATTTTTCAAGTTTCTCATTGAACGTGGAAGTATCCATGTTTATGAGATTGCAGAATTTGATGACATCGAAAGTGGAATCAATGTATTTAGGCGTAATCAAAACATCATAGACAATGTTGTTGCTGACCATCAGCTTGCCCGTACGGTCATACATTTCACCTCTCGCAGGATATACGACCAAATTCTTTATTGCATTATTCCTGGCAAGATCTCTATACTTGGTGGTAAGTATCTGCATAGTGAAAAGACGGATTAATATAACTATGAAGCAAATAGCTATAAATCCGATTATAAGATACTTACGATTTTGAAAAATGTCAGTTTTCATGAAAATACTACCCGTCAGTTATTCTTTGCAAAATTATACTGAATTTTTCAAATGGAATATTTTTTGCAGATATTTTATTTATAATATCTATCTTTGCAGGCTAAACTCTTAACAAGCGGGAATATCACATGAATATCATTAGGAATAAAATTGATAAATTCATCCGAAAATACTATACAAACCAAATACTTACAGGATTTATACTGCTAACGGGAATACTGTTGCTGCTCCTGCTCGTAAGTGTTCTAATAGAATATTTCGCATGGATGAACGTAACCGGAAGGAAGATTCTTTTCTGGTCGGTAATCGGCATCTGCGCGATAATCTTCATATACTTTATTCTGCTTCCGCTATTAAGAATGCTCCGTTTAGGGAAAGTTATCTCTTACCGGCAGGCAGCCAATATTATCGGAAAATACTTCCCGGACATCAAGGACAAGCTGCTCAACTACTTGGAACTCGAGCAGATGCAGGACACTTCGCTCGACAACAACGACCTGATTGTCGCAAGTATAAACCAAAAAACCGACAATTTGTCTCCCTTCAATTTCTCAAAGGCAGTAAGTTTCAAATCAGCGCTCAAATACTTGAAATATGTTGCTCCGGTAATCCTTGTCTTCTTTGCAGTGCTGATAGCAAAACCATCTGTTATCAAACAGCCGGCGGAAAGAATCATCAACTATAACACCGAATACGAAAAACCCCTGCCGTTTCATTTCATCCTCAAAAATGAAGACCTGAATGTCGTTCAGAATAAAGATTATACAGTCTATTTCTACACTATCGGCGACAAAAAACCCGATAATGTGACCATTAACTTCAATAACGGGAAAAAATCAAACATTTCCTCCACGTACATGACGAAAGAAAATGATTCCCTTTTTTCATATACGTTCAAGAGTTTGCATGACAATCTAAAGTTTTACGCTTCAAGTGAGAACATCACGTCCGACACTTATGAGGTCAATGTATTTCCACAGCCGGCTCTTTTGGGATTCAACCTTGACCTCCATTATCCGAAATATACGAACAAAAAAGACGAAACCATTGAAAATACAGGGATAATCAAAATCCTGTATGGAACAGTCGGAAACTGGGATTTCTCAACCAAAGATGCCGACGGACTTGTAGTCATCAAGGGAAATGGCAAAGACACATTGCGAAATGACAGCAGAAAAAAGTCTGACCATTTCACCATGAGTTCAAGGTTCTCTTCCGATGATGAAATATCAATAGTAGCCTTTAACGAACATCTTTTCAGTAAAGACACTCTGAAATATACCATTCAGATTATCAATGATTTGTCTCCAGACATTCAAGTTATGGAAGCCCGCGACAGTCTTATGAACAGAGACTTTTTCTTCAGCGGCACCATATCCGATGATTACGGTTTTTCATCGTTGAAATTCTACTACAGAATCCAGGACGACAATTCAGGAAATTACCGGAGTATGGATATTCCATTTGACAAGCAAAACACCATGCAGCGGTTTTACTGGCGCACGAGCATCAACGAATTAGGAATTCTTCCCGGAGAAAGCATCGAATACTACTTCGAAGTCTGTGACAACGATGAGGCGAGGGGCCACAAATGCTCAACCACACAGGTCATGACATTCCGCAGAATGAATGCAGACGAAATGGACGAAATGAGCGAGAAGATGAGCGAAGAATTCAAGGAAAACCTTGACAATTCAATGGATAAAATCAATGATATCCAACAACAAATCGATGATTTTCTGCGTGAACTCAAAGAGAAGGAAAACCTGACATTCCAGGACAAGGAGAAACTCGAAAACATGCTTCAAGAACAGCAAAAGCTGATTGAAAACATGGAGCGGCAACAGGAAGAACTTCAGATTAACAACTACAATCAAAACCAATATAACGAATTCAGTGAGAGCATATTGGACAAACAACAAAAGCTTGAGGAGCTGTATGACAAAATTCTAACCGAGGACATGAAGAAGATGCTGGAAGAAATGCAGAAGATGCTGGAGAACTTCAACAAAGACAACCTCGACAATCAGCTGCGTGAATTTGAACAGTCCTATGAAGACCTTGAAAAACAATTGGATCAGACTCTTGAGCTTTATAAAAATCTCGAATTCCAACAGGAATTTGAAAAAACAATGAGTGATCTTGACAGTCTTGCCAACAAACAGATGGAATTGTCTGAAAAGACCAAAGAAGCCGACAAAGATGACCTTGAAGGCATCGAAAAGGAACAGGAGAAGCTGAACGAAGAATTTGACAAAGTCATGGAAGACATCAAGAAGCTTGACCAGATGAATGAAGAACTGGAAGATAAATTCGACATTGATTTCGATGACCCGGAAAGCGATGAGATAAAGAAAGAGATGCAGGAGGCAAGTGAAAAATTGGGGAAGAAAAAGAAGGATGCCTCTAAAAATCAGGATAATGCGGGCAACAAGATGAAGAACATGGCCCAAAAAATGCAACAGCAGTTTGATGATTCGATGTATGCTCAGGCAGCAGAAGACGAGGAATCAGTGCGCAGACTGCTCCAGAATGTGGTACACCTTTCTTTCAGTGAAGAGCAACTGATTGACGAGTTAAAAAAAGTTAAAGTTGGAAATCCGAAATATGTCGAGATTATCCACAAACAGAACGACATCAACAAGCAGTTGGCGATGACAGAGGATACACTTACAGCGATAGCCAAAAGAAATTTCCAGATAAGCCAGTTCATTTTCAACGAATTAAAAGAGCTTAAAGACGTATCGAAGCAGGCAACGACAAGTCTCACCAACAGAAATGTCTCACAGGCATCGAAGAATCTTCAACAGACGATGAGTTCGCTGAACAAGTTTGCCCTGATGATATCTGAAAGTTTAGACGAAATGGACCAGCAGATGTCGAATATGTCATCCTGTTCCAATGGGAAGAAGCCCAAGAGCGGAAACAGTGGGAAAGCGAGCATGCAGACCATGAAAGACCTGCAGGAACAGCTCAAGAAACAGATGGAAGAGATGAAAGAGAATCAGGGAAAGAGCAAAAATTCCGGAAAAGAAGGACAGATGGGAAACAGTGAACAGTTTGCAAAAATGGCAATGGAGCAGGAGGCAATCAGAAGGCAGCTTGAACAGCTTCAGCAGGAGTTACGCAGTGAAGGGCAAAGCCTCGACGGTGACTTGCAGAAAGCCATTGACGCCATGGAGCAGAATGAGATTGACCTGATCAACAAGCGTCTCACTGATGAAATGATGAAACGCCAGGAAGAAATCATGACGCGGCTGCTCCAATCGGAAAAGGCGCAGAAGCAGCGTGAACAGGACAATCAGAGACAATCGAAGGAAGGCAAAGTTTTCGACAGACCTTCCCCAGAAGAAATTTTCAATCCTGAAAACAAGGGTGACAAGTTTGATGACAAACTGCACACTGTTCCGCCAAGCCTCAACAATTTCTACAGACAGAGAGTGGACAAATACAGATATGAACTCAAAAAGCAATAAAAATGGAAGTCGAATACAGAAAGAACATCATAATTTGCAGCGATGACACAGTCCAATATCGTGTCAGAAACATCCTGAAAATCAAAGAAGCCCTTTACAAAGTCGTAAAAGCCGAGAAGAAGCGGCTCGTTGCCATCAATATAATTCTCACCGATGAGAGCACCATGCTGTCATTGAATGAAAAATATCTCGGACATGACACTGACACCGATACCATAACATTTCCGTACAACGAAAAGGAAAAGGATGTTTTCGGGGATGTTTACATCAGCATCGACAGGGTGAGGGAGAACGCAAAGACATACGGCTGCCATGTTCAGGAGGAATTATTCAGGATAATGGTTCACGGCACTCTGCATTTATGCGGTTATGAAGACAAGAGAGACGAGGATGAGAAGAGCATAATGATTGAGAAACAAGAGAAATACATAAAGATGTTCCACGTGGAACAAAAGTGAAATGGAAAGCCAATATGACATAATAGTGGTTGGAGCGGGTCATGCCGGATGCGAAGCTGCGTGTGCGGCATCGAATCTCGGTGCCAAGACTTTGATGGTAACACTGAACAGGGAGAGTGTCGCCAGGATGTCATGCAATCCGGCAATAGGCGGCATAGCAAAAGGCCAGATAGTCAGGGAAATCGACGCTATGGGAGGATACACGGGAATAGTCGCTGACCGCTCGATGCTGCAGTTCAAGATGCTGAACCGGTCAAAGGGTCCTGCGATGTGGAGTCCACGTTCCCAAAACGACAAGAGACTGTTCACCCTCGAATGGCTCAATGTGCTTGACTCAATGAAGAATCTTGATTTCATTCAGGATGATGCCAAAAGTCTTATCATCGAAGACGACACTGTAAAAGGCATCAGAACAGCCATGGGGAAGTCGGTTTATGCCAAAGCCGTAATACTTGCCAACGGAACCTTCCTGAATGGCAGAATCCATATTGGAGAAGTGTCATTCGCAGGAGGCAGGCTCGGAGAGCAAAATTCTGTCGGCATAAGTGACCAGCTGCTGTCACTCGGCTTCACCGTAGAAAAGCTGAAAACCGGCACACCTGTCAGAATCGACGGCAGAACCATAGACTATTCGGCGCTAATTGAGCAGCCTTTTGACGATGTCCCCGGAAAATTCAGCTTCTCTGACGAGACGCAATTTCTTGACATTTCCAAACAACGCAAATGCTATATTGCCCACACCTCGCCAGAAGTGCATAACATCCTGAAGGAGGGGTTTGACCGTTCACCAATGTTCCAAGGACGCATAAAAGGCAAAGGACCGAGATACTGTCCCTCAATTGAAGATAAGCTGAACAGATTTGCCGAAAAGACCCAGCATCCTATTTTCGTAGAGCCTGAGGGATTCAACAATATTGAAGTTTATCTCAACGGATTCTCCTCATCTCTTCCGGAAGAGATACAATACAGGGCCATCCGTAAGATGGCAGGTTTCGAACATGCCAAATTCATGAAGCCCGGATATGCCATCGAATATGACTTTTTCCAGCCCACACAGTTGAAAAGCACGCTTGAGACAAAACAGATATCCAATCTTTACTTCACCGGACAGATAAACGGGACCACCGGATATGAGGAGGCAGCATGTCAAGGTCTTATGGCCGGCATCAACGCCGTAAGAAAAATCCGCAATGAAGAGCCGATAGTCCTGTCCCGTTCCGAGGCGTATATCGGTGTGCTCATTGACGATCTTATAACCAAGGGTGTTGACGAACCGTACCGTATGTTCACCTCACGTGCCGAACACAGGATTCTGCTTCGCCAGGACAATGCTGACATAAGACTTACACCATTGTCACACCATATAGGCCTCGCCGATGACAAACGATACAATAGGGTAGAGGAAAAGATTGACAAGATAAAAAGGCTGAGCACATATCTTGAAGAGACTAACATAACCCAAGACGAAGCCAACCCTTATCTTTCAACATTACTGTCGGGTCCTGTCAACGAAAGCACCAGGTTGTCAAAGATAATTCTCCGCCCTGATGTCAATATCGGAACATTAAAAAATTTCTCCGTCGGACTCCAGAATTTCATCATCGGAAACAAGATAGACGATGAAACTTTGGAAGAAACAGAAATACAAATCAAATACAAAGGATATATCAACAAAGAGGAAATCATGGCCGACAGGCTCAACTCAATGGACAGAATACATCTGAAAAACACCATTGACTATATGGCCATAACTTCCATTTCATACGAATCACGTGAAAAGCTGTCAAGGATAAAACCATCAACCATAGGTCAGGCATCCCGCATACCCGGCGTGTCTCCTTCCGACATAGCCGCACTGATGATAGTACTCGGAATTTAATATGGTTCCACGTGGAACATTTTCAATACACCACTGATAATCAAGTGAATACAAAAATATCCTAAAACAGGCAATGAACACCACAGCAAATAATATGAGACCGAATCCACTGAGCAAAATCCTGCTTGTCACAACCGGATTAATCCTCACAGTCTGTATTGTTTTCATCCTCATAACCAATAACCGGCAAACGGCAGTCAGGGCAACTGCAAACAGAATAGAAAAAATCATTGCAAAATTCGATGAAGATGCTGACAGCTTTTACAACGGCATCATCTCTTCGGAGGATACAAATATAAACGCATACCTGGAATCAATGCCGGAAGAGTATTTCACAACCCTGTTTTATACAAACTACAATATTTCATACTGGTCAAACAACAACAGCAACTATCCATGGCACATCTCACCAATATTAAGTTCATCACCCATCTATGAGACAAACAACTCTTTCGTTTACAGTAAAATATACAACATAGACTCCGCCGATTACCTTGTACTGCTTCTGCCCATATCAAACATCTATAACGTAGAAAACAAATATCTGCATAACGGCTTTACCGACATTTACAAAGTCAGCTCTAACCTGTACCCGAACTTCAAGTTCGAAAACAATGATGAGAACATTGTCAGGACTTCGAACGGCAAACCTCTGTTTTCCATCAAAAAAACAGACTCCGGAATAGAGTTCACATCACTGTTTTCAAACATAATTTTCATCCTTACTGCCGTTTATATTGCAATACTGATTTCATTTTTCCTTTTCAGCAGAACAACCTTCAGCAACAAGCACACATTTTTGTTCCTCGAAATTGTTTCGCTTACCGCAGTGAGATTTGTCTTCTATTTTATCTCAAATGTTATTTTCAAAAACCAAAACCTCTTCTCAAACGAATATTTCAATGAGGGAATATGTATCGACAGCTGCGGCAATCTTCTGATAACGGCCACTTACGCAATGGTGTTTGCCTTCTTCATACTGTTGTACTGCTTTAAATCCAAGCATGAAATAAAAAACACATTTCAGAGAGTCATCGCCTTCGTCTCAATAGGTGCATTGGCAGGAATAGCATGCATCAGCATTTACAATGGGATAAAAAACAGCAACTTGGCAATCCATTTTTTCGATTTGTCAAACATTGACAGCAGGTCGGTAACAATATCATTTTCAATGTTTATTCTGATGATAACCACTGTGCTGCTCTGCATCTCCATATCCCTGATGCTCAACCACGAAAAGACCATCAGACTAATGCCAAAATACCAGCTTCCTATTATCATCATTGTTTCCACTATCATTACAATCATCTTCAACCTGGCAAATGACAGTCGCGAGACTCAGATGGCATATCGACTGTCACAACGTAACATATTCACACGTAACGATTTGATTGAAAATGATTTACATGAAAAAATCGAACAATTGAAACATGATTCCACAACTTACAATATCGATATCAACAATCTGCTTGACAATGGGGAATCACAACAGTTCAACGAAACATTGGAAGCAACCTTCAGTGAAAAACGATGGCAGAATTTCCACATCAAATACGTGATTGCAGACACAACATCATCTTTTACAGTCAATAATGACACTCTCTCCATCAACAGCAACGAATACTTCCGATCACTGATTGACTCGGAAGGAACTCTCATATACGATAATATCTGGTTCATAAACGACATCGTGGGAATACCTTATCTGCTGTCGCTGATAAAAACCGACAACTACAATTTGTGGCTAAGTCTTGCCTCCAAATACAACCTCGAGGGAAGCGGCTACCCGGAACTCCTGTCAACCGATGAAAGCTACAACTTTCAGATAAATGTGCTGCAAACTTCAATCGCCATTTACCAAAACAACGAACTCATAAGAAACATCGGCAGTTTCACATATCCAATATACTACGACAACAATCTGTTCAATGCTAACGTAAAATATACAAAATCAAAGCATTACAAACATTTTACCTTCTACAACAGTGAAGGTAACACCATTGTGATTTCACGACCTTACAAAATATCAAATTTATATCTGTTCCCTCTGTCAATTCTTCTGATTGGCTTTTTCCTCGTGCTGATTGTGATTCACTTTGTACTATACAGCAACAGGCAAATCACAAATAATACACTGAACAACAAATTTCAGGCCTATGTCATAACTGTCATCATTGCCACTTTTACCCTTATCGGCATCCTTTCCATTTATCTCATTGTAAAAATGAACAATGAGAAGAACTTGAGGGCAATCCAGGAAAAAACCTATTCGCTTTGCAAAGACATCAATATGATTACAAACAACTTGGACACATGCTCACAGGAAATAGTGACAGCTATAATTAAAGACCTGTCATATACCAACTTTCTCGACATCAATATTTACGATGAAGACGGTTACCTGTATTGCACATCAAACGAGGAAATGTTCAACAACAACCTGACATCAAACCTCATAAATCCGGTTGCAAAGGCAAGTCTGCGCAAAAACAACAGGTTTATCTGCGAAGAAACCATAGGGAAGTACAGATTCATGTCATCATATATAGTTTTCGTTGACAAACACAGTGATCTTTATGTAATCAACGTTCCATACTTCGTAAAGCAAACTGAACTCAAAAAAGAAATTTCAGATTATATCACGTCGTTCATCAACGTTTTCCTGATTATAGTGATTCTGACTATGATTATTGCGTATATGATAACCAGCAAGATAACATTGCCCCTTGAAAAACTCCAGGACAGCCTTGCAAATCTCAATCTGCAGGAAAACGAAAACATCAAACTTGATTTCAATTCGAATGATGAAATCGGTGCACTCGTGGAAATATACAACAAAAAGGTCGATGAACTGCACAAAAGTGCAGAACTGCTTGCAAAATCCGAAAGGGAAAGCGCATGGCGCGAGATGGCACGACAAGTCGCACACGAGATTAAAAATCCTCTCACGCCAATGAAACTATCCACACAATTCATATATAAGATGTGGAAGGAAAAAAATGAAAATTTCGACACCCAATTCGAAAAATACAAATCTTCAATGATTGCCGAAATAGACAATCTTTCCGACATCGCAACGGCATTCAGCAGTTTCGCAAAAATGCCCGTGGAAAACAAGAAGGAACTGAACCTCAGCACATTGATAAAACAGATTTTTGACTTCTACAGTCAGTCTGGCATCAATATCAGCTATAAATATGACAAAGACAACATAATGATTTACGGAGATTCAAATCTCATGTCACGTGTCTTCCACAACATAATCAGAAATGCAATTCAGGCATACCAAGGCACTGAACATGCAGACGATGGAAATTTTGAAATTAAATTAATAAGCAACTGTCTTCCAAACAATAACATATCAATCAGAATTATTGACAACGGACCTGGTGTCAGTGAAGAAAACAAAGAAAAGATATTCGCACCAAATTTCACCACAAAGTCGAGTGGAGCAGGACTCGGTCTCGCAATTGTAAAGAATATTATAGAAAACATGAACGGCACCATAAGTCTCGTTGACAGGCAGGAACCCGGTGCAGAATTTGAAATTGTACTGCCGGTTATTTTTCCCTCAGTTTCCTGAAAAACTTCTTCAGCAATGATTCGGCTTCCGAAGCCATAATACCGTGTTCCACAACCGTTGATTTATGCAGCAGGTCTCCTGTCTGTGAATACCCGCATTTGACATCCGATGCTGCATAGACAAGACGCCCTATCTGAGCCCAGTTCAACGCACCGGCACACATCACACAAGGTTCAAGGGTGACATAAAGTGTACAATTCCTGAGATATTTTGTTCCAGCTTCATTCATGGCACCGGTAATGCAGAGCATTTCAGCATGAGCCGTACAATCATTGAGCAATTCGGTCTGATTATGCGCCCGCGCCAATATCTTGTCCTTATAGACGACTACTGCACCTATAGGTATTTCTCCCTCATCAAAGGCCTTTTTAGCCTCTAACAAGGCAATTTTCATAAAATATTCGTCATTATTCAACTTCGTCTCCATCATTGTAAGTCACAATTAAATCAATGTTTCCTTCCTCGTCAAAATAAATCCAGTCTCCATTACGCTGCCCGTTGATGTATCTGCCTATAAGACATATCTTTCCGGCAGCAGCACCGGTAGTATAGTACCATCTGTATTCCCCGTCAGGATTATCCTCAATAAAATTTCCCTCTTCAAGCATTGCTCCGTCATCGAACGCTATAGTCCAGTAACCGTCTTTCTTGTCATTCAGATATTCACCCGTTTCCACAATGCCATTAATGGAATATGTCCATTTGCCTTCCTTCATTCCATAATTGTAATTGCCCTGGACTATTATCATTCCTTCATCGGAATATTCAACATACATGCCGTATTCCTTGCCTTCCATATACGTTTCTTCTTTTAAGATATTGCCTGAGGGATAGTAAAAAATCCATTGACCCGTATAACGTCCTTTGTCATCGTATTCACCCTCCTGCTCAATATTGCCGTCAATATTGTAAAATGACCACTGACCGACTCTCAAACCATTGTTGTATTTTCCTTCCGCCTTAACATTTCCATTACTATAGTAGTCTTTCCATGGACCATGTCTCGTAAGTTGTTCGTCTATAATTCCTTCACTCACAATTTTGCCATTCTCAAAAACATACGAACCACTGATATTCCCTTTTTCATCATATTCACGTCTGATGCCTTCCGGCAATCCGTTTTTGTAAGTTGCTATAGTCTTGATTTTTCCGTTAGGATGATATTCTTTTCTAACATCAGCCTTTACTTCATCCTTTGCCAACTCTTCCTTTTTGCCGCTATCATATTTTTCAATATCGGTCAGTTTTCCATTTTCATCATAATGTTTCACATAACCGTTAAGTTTGTCATTCAAATAAAATGACTCTGTCGCGATATTGCCATTATCATGAAATGTCAGCCATTTTCCCTGCTTTCTGCCACTGCCGTCCATCCTGTTTATCCATTCACTCGAAATTATAAAGCCCTTGTTGTAATCAGTAATACGAATGATTCTTCCATCTTCCGCAAATTCCTTTTTAATGCCGTTTTCAACGCCGTTCGAAAAATTAACGGATGAAACCAAATGATTGTCAATATCATAAATGTATGACATTCCTTCTTTTGTATCATCGTAAAAGTTTTCCTCCAAAACATATTCAGAAGTATATGTAATCCTCTTACCATTCTTTTTTCCTTCCGAATAAGTTATCAATTGGCTTATGGAACCGTCCTCTTTATAAAATTTCCATTCACCGTCAAGAAGAAAATTCTTTCTGTTGCCTTCAGATTTCAGGTTTCCGTTTTCATAATACGACTTCCAATACCCGTCAGGCTTGCCGTCAACCATGAATCCTTCACTTGAAACAACCTTGCCATTAGGATAGTAAAACTGGACAAAGTCAGAACCAATATCTTGATTATAAGCAAAATACGAAATAACTACCAATAATAAAAAAAGTATAGTCTTTTTCATTTACATGATACAATTTTAAATAACTTTGCAAAGTTATCAACATCTTGCCACTTTATTATTAAATAAGATTTTTTTTTAAAAAAAATTTGTTCGGAATAGTAGTCATGTTAATATTGTTGATAACAAAATTGTCACCAATGGGGAATAATACGATTGTTAATTTCTTTTTTTTAAAAATGAAATAACCTTTTGAAAACCAAACAGAATTTTTGGATGAAAAAATTATCAACAGAATTAACGGTTAACAGATTTTTCTGTTATCAACGTTAAAAACGCTTTTGAAAAAACTGTTCATAATTGTTTAATTCTGTTCAAAAATAAAAGTAATTAACACCGTTAACAAAATATCAACACAAATCAACATCAGAGTTAACAAAAAAATGAACAGAAAAATTAGCGTGCAGTTTTTTTAATAGTCTATAATTGTAAATCACCGATTATTGATTATTTTTGTAAAATTTTTAACTATTAATATCAATTATGGAAAATGTTGCAGGAATAATTGTTGACAATGCAAGTTGCGACTATGAAACAAGCAAAATTCGCTTTGAGATGATGGAAAAGAGAAAGTTTATGATTGGAATAGCATCCGACCATGCAGGATATGAGTTGAAGGAATATTTGAAAAAGAACATGTCGAAAGAAATTGAGTTTATTGATTTTGGAACGAAAAGTGCTGAAAGTGTCGATTATCCTGATTTTGCACATCAGTTGGCTTTAAGGGTCAGCAATGGTGAACTTATGAAAGGAATATTGATATGTGGTACTGGAAACGGCATGTCGATGACTGCCAACAAATATCCCGATGTGCGTGCGGCTTTGTGTTGGAATGTGGATATCGCCCGTCTTGCCCGTCAGCATAATGATGCCAATATAGTCATTCTTCCTGCCCGTTTTATAGAAAAGGAATATGCACTTGAGATAGTGGAAACTTTCTTTTCCACTTCTTTTGAAGGCGGACGCCATCAGAGAAGGATTGAAAAAATTAATATTAATCATTCCCTATAATTTTTAATTATGAGTGACTTATATTTTGATTTACTCCAAAGATCCGAACAACTTTGTTCTAATGTAGACCAGAAAACAAAGCTTGCCAACAATATACATAATTGGGAAGAAAATCATGACAAAAGTCTTGACCAGTTTTCCGATGTGGAAAGTGCCAAAGAAAAGACCACTGCTATAATCGACAAGTCGCTTTACACTATTGATAGAATCGCTTTTGATTTTGAAACAGGATTCAAAAAGAATGGTGGATATGTATGTTTTTCAATGAATAACAATGATGTATGCAATACTGTTTTGAAAATCATCAAAGACAAAAAGGCAAAGAATGTGGTCATAAACAGCAACAACATCCTTGATGATATCGGAATAAAGGCCTCTGTGGGCAAGAAGGTCGATGATGTCAGTGAACTTAATATTGACAATATAGCTGCCGATATTGATTATGTGAAAAACACTGACCAGCATCCTGCTTTTCCAGCCATCAATTGTAACAGTGAGGATATCATTCAGCAGTTGTCGAAGAATTACGGTGGAGATGACAGTGCCACTATACCTTTGTTAATCAGTGAGATACGAGCTGATAACGACATAAAGATGAAGAATGCCGATGTATTTATTTCCGGAGTCAACTTTTTGGCCGCCGATACCGGTTCTGTTGTCGTAATTGACAACGAAGGGGCATTTCAAAAAGCTCAGCTTTATGCTAAAACGCGGATATTCATTGCTTCAATCAATCAGATTATTGCAAATATTGCGGATTTGGAGACACTTGTTCCGATGTATAGTTCATACGCTTACGGACAAAAGTTGCCGGTATATTGCAATATTATTTCTGGTTCCAATGGTCTCACTTTCGATGGGGAACCTTCCGAAACTTACGTAATAATTACTTCAAGCAAAAGAATATCCTTGCTCAATGACAATAACATGAGTACTGCATTGCGTTGCATCAACTGCGGTGCCTGCATGAATGTTTGTCCGGTTTACAGGTGCGGTACGGGTACGCTGTATTCCAGCGCCTTCCCTGGTCCTATTGGATTGATTTTCAATCCTATGACCAAATCACTCGACAATTATCATTTTCTTCCGTTTTTATGCACGCTCTGCGGAAAGTGTTCTGAAGCATGTCCTGTGAACATTGATTTTCCTTCACTGATTGTGCAGGTACGTCAGACTATTGTCGATAAGAATTATTGCTCACAGAATGATAAGGATTTCATAACAGGTCTTCAGAAGCATCTGTCAAAGAGGAAGAAACTCGACAGGAAGGGTATTATGTCGAAGGATAAGAAATTGAAGCATCTTACAGGCCAGCTTGATGACTGGCTGGAACTGCCTGTATTTGCCAATAAGAGTTTCTCTGAGCAGTACGAGATTCTTAAAGAAAAGGAAAGAAAGGAACAGGAGGCACAAAATAAAGCCAACAATAAATAAGTTATATATAAAAAACTATCAGTTATGGAAACTGTCAATAATGAAATTGAAGAAAAGAAATCGTTGAATTTCTTGGAACAAATAATAGAGGAAGACCTCAAAAAACCTGAATATCACAACACTATTCTCACACGTTTTCCGCCGGAACCTAATGGTTATCTGCACATTGGACATGCCAAGTCAATCTGCCTGAATTTCGGTCTCGCAAAAAAGTACCATGGCAAAACCAATCTGCGTTTTGATGACACCAATCCTTCTAAGGAAGAGGTTGAGTATATCAATTCCATCAAGGAAGATATCCATTGGCTCGGTTTTGACTGGGGCGACAGGGAGTTTTATGCATCCAATTATTTCGACCAGTTGTATGAATGGGCTGAGGAAATGATAAGGAAAGGAAAGGCATACGTTGATGACCAGTCGGCTGAAGAAATCAGCAAACAGCGCAGCAATCCTAAGGATCCGACTGCTCCTGGTATCGAAAGTCCTTACCGCAACAGAAGTGTGGAAGAAAACCTTGATCTATTCAGGAGAATGAGGGACGGTGAGTTCAAGGATGGTGAGAAGGTGCTCCGTGCCAAGATTGACATGGCATCGCCGAACATGCACATGCGCGATCCGGTCATGTACCGTATCATGCATGTCACACACCACAGAACAGGTGACAAATGGTGTATCTATCCTATGTATGACTGGGCTCATGGTCAATCTGATTACATTGAAGGTATAACCCACTCGTTCTGCACTCTCGAATTTGAAATTCACCGTCCGCTTTACGATTGGTTCCTTGACCAGGTCTATACAGAAGGCACGATGCGAAACAAACAGCGTGAATTTGCCCGCTTCAACCTCAGTTATACGGTTATGAGCAAACGTAAGCTTCTTACTCTCGTCAATGAACACTATGTTGATGGTTGGGACGACCCGCGTATGCCGACAATCGCCGGTATCAGAAGAAGAGGCTATACACCTGAATCCATCAGAAATTTCATGGAGAAAGTCGGCGTTGAAAAACGTGACAATGTCATCGAAATGAGCCTCCTCGAATATTCCGTCAGGGAAGACCTCAATAAAAAAGCTCCGCGTGTGATGGCTGTACTCGATCCGGTAAAACTCGTCATCGACAACTATCCTGATGGTATGGTCGAATATATCACCACTGAAAACAATCCTGAAGATCCGGAAGCTGGAACAAGAGAACTTCCGTTCACCAAGGAATTGTATATTGAAAGGGATGATTTCATGGAAGAGCCACCGAAGAATTTCTTCCGCCTCGGTCCAGACAGGGAAGTCCGCCTCAAGAGCGCATATATCATAAAATGCACTTCATACGAAAAAGATGCCGATGGCAACATAACAGTAATCCATTGCACGTATGATGCTGAAACCAAGAGCGGTATGCCGCAGGCAAACAGAAAGGTTAAAGGAACTCTACATTGGGTGTCGGCACAGCACGCCATAGATGCTGAAGTCAGAATTTACGACCGCCTGTTCACCGACCCTGATCCTGCAGGTCATAAGGACAAAGATTTCCTCGAATTTATCAATCCTGACTCAATCCATGTCATGTCGAACTGCAAACTCGAACCTTCCTTGAAGAACGCTCAGAAGGGTATTGGTTACCAGTTCCAGAGACTTGGTTATTTCTGTCTTGACAAATATTCAACTTCGGACAAACCAGTTTTCAATAAGACGGTAGGACTTAAGGACAGTTGGAAAAAAAATAGCTAAAGCCTTCATATAACCTTGTGTTATGAAGACAACAGAGGAATTAAAGGACATATTATTTTCTGTATCAGAGGAAAAATTTTCTGAGGAATACATAGAGACAATAAAAAAAGCCAGTGATTTAAGCAGCAGATATGCAGCCAATTATAATTTCAGCGGTGAGGGAATAAAGATAGACCCTTATCAGCATAGTCTCAAGGTTGCTATAATTCTGCTCAAAGAAATCCAAATCGACAGTTATTCTGTCGTGGCTTCACTTCTCATGTATTGCGATGAAAGTGTTATCTTGCAGAACAAAGAATGGATTTCCAAAAGCACTGTGGAGTTGATTGAAAAACTACGGAAGATTTTCAGTCTTCAAATCAACCACCTTGATATGAATGCCGAATATTTCCGTAAGATGCTTTTCAATATCAGTGCAGATATCCGTGTGCTGATGATATGTCTCGTGGATCGTCTCGTCTCAATGCGTGAAATAATGCTGTTTCCGTCTGAACTTCAGGAAAGATTCTGCACTGAGGTCAACGACCTGTATGCTCCTCTTGCCCACAGAATAGGTCTTTACAACATTTACACTGAGCTGCTTAACCGTGCTTTCCGATACTTCAACAAGGCCGAATACGACAGAATAGACAAAATACGCAATGAGCAGTTGGAGCTGAATTCGGACAAACTCAAGTCTTTCGTCAGCAGCATTAAGCAAATCCTCGATGACAATCATTACAATTTTAAGATAAAATACAGGGTTAAGTCGCCTTATTCAATCTGGAATAAAATAGAGAACAAAAAGGTTTCTTTTGAGGAAATATATGATTTGTTTGCCGTAAGGGTTGTTTTCGAATTGCCTGAAAGTGAGATAGATGAAGAAATCAAGGAAATAGATGCAAAAATAAGAAAAGAGATTGATGACAGACAGATAATAGCCGATGAATTTAAAGAGCTTGACAATCCAGCCACTACGGAAGAGCGTCGTCGTGAACTCGAAAAGTTGAGGAAAGATGTTATGAAGATTATGAAATCTTCGAAACAACGTCAGAAGGAGTTGTTGGAGGAAAGGTCCAGAAAGGAGGAGGTCAAGGCCAATATGGAACGTTCCGAATGCTGGAACATATATGCATTGGTCACCGAAAAATACACGCCGATGATTTCCAGAACGCGCGACTGGGTGTCGAAACCGCGGGAAAATGGCTACGAGTCGCTTCATATTACTCTTATACTTGACGATAAAACCAACGTTGAGCTACAGATACGTTCCAAAAGAATGGACCATATTGCCGAATACGGTCTTGCCTCCCATTGGCATTACAAGGAAAAAATCAGCACTTCCATTTCAGCTGAAAAATGGCTTGAACAAGTCAGAAGTGCTCTTGAAGAAGACGGTAAGACAATAAGTTACGTTATCGAAGAATTTAAGCCTAACAACGAAAAGGAGGACATTTTCGTATTCACGCCTGACAAGGAGCTGCGTCGTATGCCGGCAGGCTCAACGATTCTCGATTTTGCGTATGAGATTCATTCTCAGATAGGCAATAGATGTGTCGGCGGCATCGTCAACGGTAAGCAGGTGATTGAAAAAGTCAACGGTAAGGTGGTAAAACGCATTGAAGGCGGCATCAATAAAGGTAAAGACTACAAAATCCAGAATGGTGAAACCATCAGTATCATCACCTCCAAAACGCAGCATCCCGCTATCGACTGGATGAACATTGCCGTTACCACCAAAGCCAAATATAACATACGCAAAAGTCTTGATGAGGCTTATCAGGAGAAAGTTGATGAAGGCAAGGAAATTCTCAAACGCAAATTCAAAAACTGGAAATACGACTTCGAGGAGAATTTCAATGACATTATAGTGAATTTCGGCTACAAGTTCGGTATGGAGCTCTTCTATGACGTTGCCACGGAGAAGCTGAATACACTCAAAATAAAGGCATATCTTGACAATAAGGACATTCTTGACAAAGACCTTGTATTGCCGCCTGAACAGCCTCAGAAGGCCGAAAAACAGTCTGCTGCGGGCATAAAAGGAAATATGGCTCTGTTTACAGTTGCAGACGACAGGCGAATTAGAGGTATTCCGACTAAATGCTGTGAAAATATCCAGTGTGGCGAGGAGGTGTTTGGTTTCTTTTCAACTACTGGAGAAATCAAGGTTCATCGCCAGTCATGTCCCAACGCAACCGATATGAAGAAAAATTTCCCATATCGTATCGTGGATTTGAAGTGGGGTAAGATTTAAATGATCAGCATTCCTATCTGATAGAATATCGTGCTGACTATCCAAGCCAAAAGTATTGTGTAACATACGGTAAAGAGAGCCCATTTCCATTTTCCGCTTTCATTCTTGATGGCTATTATGGTTGAAAAGCACGGCATGTACAGCAGTATGAAGATAAGCATGCTTGCTGCCGAAAGTGGTGTCATGTTGTTGCGTACAAGTTGTGAAATGCGGAGACTTCCTTCATCGCTTTCAAAGCCTTCTTCTTCGATGATGGCTTCTTCTTCAGCGCTTGCGTAAAGGACGCCCATAGTTGATGCCACGACTTCTTTGGCTGCGGTTCCGGCAAGCAGGGACACGCTTTGTCTCCAGTCAAATCCGCAAGGTTTCATGACAGGTTCTATGACTTTGCCTATATTGCCGAGATAGGAGTTTTCCATCTGTTCTTTGGCTGTGTCGTAGCGATTGTGATTAGGGAAATATCCGAGTGCCCAGATTATGATGGAAGCTGCAAGGATGATGGTTGCCATCTTCTTGAGATACTCCTTGCCTTTTTCCCAGGTGTGTCTTAATACGGCTTTGGAAGTAGGCATACGGTACGGAGGCAGTTCCATTACGAAAGGCAGGCTTTCGCCCTTGACGAAATATTTGCTGAAAAGTTTTGCCATTACGATTGACATAACCATACCGAAGGCATACAGTCCCGTAAGGATAAGTGCAGCATGACGGTCGAAGAAGGCACCCACAAGTATCAAGTAGGTGGGTATTCGTGCCGAACAGCTCATCATAGGTATTATAAGCATTGTAAGCAAGCGGCTTTTGCGGTCTTCAATGGTGCGTGTTGCCATGATTGCAGGGACATTGCAGCCGAATCCCATTATCATAGGGATGAAACTCTTGCCGTGCAGTCCCATCTTATGCATAAGCTTATCCATGATAAAGGCAGCACGCGCCATGTAACCGCTGTCTTCCATAAATGATATGAACAAATATAATATGAGTATGTTGGGCAGGAAGACAATGACACTGCCCACTCCGCTAATTATTCCGTCAACAATGAGACTGCGCAACGGCCCGTCCGGCATGGCATTGCTTACAGTGTCGCCGAGCCACGAAAACAGCATGTCTATCCAGTTCATAGGATACTGGCCTATGGCAAAGGTGAAGAAGAAAGTTATGAAAATAAATATGAGGAATAAAGGATAACCCAGCCATTTGTTGGTTACCAGGACATCTATCTTGTCGGTGAGACTGTGCGGGTTGCTCTTCGTGTTTTTCTGATACACCTCTGCAATAGCACCACGAATGAAACCGTATTTTGCATCGGTTATGGCACTTTCGATGTCTATATTGTTTTTCTTCTGATATTCTTCTGCAAGTTCGTCACGCAGTTTCTTGATACTGCCGTCGTCATCCTTCATCTTGGCGTATTGTTCCAGTTGGCTGTCGTTTTCGAGGAGCTTGATGCTGAGGAAACGCGTTGACAGTTCATCGCTGAAACCGTGATTGTATAGTTCGGTCCGGAGAGTGTCTATGCGGCGTTCCAGTTCGGTGCCGTGGTTGACGTGGATGTGACGTACCTGTGTGCTTTTGCCTTCAAATACTTCAATGATGGTGTCGAAAAGTTTGTTTATGCCTTCACCGTTTCGGCCGGTTGTATGAACGATGGGCATTCCAAGCAGCGTGGAAAGTTGTTCTATATCGAGTTTGTCACCGCTTTTTTTCAGTTCGTCGTACATATTGAGAGCCATCACTATGGTAATGTCCATGTCTATGAGCTGAGTGGTGAGGTAAAGGTTGCGTTCCAGATTGCTTCCGTCAACGACATTCAGGATGATGTCGGGCATCTTTTCGATGAGATGTTTGCGGACGTATAGTTCTTCAGGACTGTATGCGCTGAGGCTGTAGGTTCCAGGAAGGTCGGTGAGGTTGAAGGTATAGCCGCCGTATTGGAATGTGCCTACTTTTTCGTCCACAGTGACTCCGCTGTAGTTGCCTACATGTTCGTGAGCGTGTGCTGCTATGTTGAAGATACTTGTCTTGCCGCAGTTCGGGTTTCCGACCAAAGCCACATTGATGGTATGTGTGCGTATTTCAGCGAGTCGTTCCACTGCAGGGCGATCGTCACATGGCAGAGGCGGCTGTTCAATTATATCTTTTTTAAGCCATTCTTCGGCCTCTTCCAATGTCACTATTTCAACTTTTGAGGCATCGTTGCGACGCAGTGAGACCTCAAAATTCATAATACGATATTTTATCGGGTCGTTGAGAGGGGCGTTGAGGATACTTTTAACCTTCACACCTTTGACAAACCCCATCTCTATGATACGTTTGCGGAAGTGTCCGTGACCAGCCACACGGATAACCACACCTTCTTCACCGGTCTGTAATTCAGACAATAGCATATTTTTATCTTATTTTTTAATAAATCTGATAATAATCGGCAAAAATATGCTTGCCATTGTCGCCTTACAATACCTAAAAATGAGTATTTTTATAGTTCGGGATTATTTTTTGTCGCTGCGTCGTCCTGAGCGTCTTTTCCCTTTATTTTTGTCTGATTTCTTGCGTTCCTTGCGTTTGTGCTCCGCTCTCCTGTCGTATTCCTGCTTTTCACGTTTCTGCTTCTTGCCATATAGTTTGTCATTGTTCACTAAATCCACATAATAGCCCTTTCTGGGCTGACTTTCGAAGGCATCGATGAGTTTGTATGCCTGGTCGGCATAAACGTCAAAGAACGAAAATTTATCGGTTATCTCGATGTTGGTGATGCTGATGGAGCGGTCGTCAGTAGTGGAGTTGATGAGCCCGAGGAGGTTTTTGGGGGTGACTTTGTCGCTGCTGCCGCCGAAGTTGATTTTCATGCGGACTTTTGTTCCGCGTTCAGGATAGTCTCCGTCGTCATTTCTTCCGCGTCGGCTGTTTCTGTTTTCCTTATAGTTGTCATCGCGTCGGCTGTCGTTGGCTTTGGAGCGTCTGTCGTCATCGTTCCTGTTGTTTCTGTCATCCTTGCTGCGCTTGTTGCGTGACGGCCTGTCTTCGATATTGATGTCCTGAGCGTCCTTGTAGTAATCGAGAAAACGGTTGAATTCCAATGAGACGAAACGGTTTATGATGTCTTCTTTGGTCAGATATCCGAGTTTTTTGTAGATGTGCGGCAGGAACACGTCTATCTGTTCGTCGTTGATCTGGACGTTTTCCATCTTATCGATTAGGTGGAACAATTGTTTCTTGCAGATTTCCAGTCCGTTAGGAACCATAAGTCTTGTGAACTGCTTTTTGGTGATTTTTTCCAAAGCCTTTATTTTGTGCAGTTCCTTTACGTGTATGATTGAGATTGAGACACCCTGTTTGCCAGCACGTCCTGTACGACCGCTGCGGTGGATATAGACCTCGTTTTCATCGGGGAGGTTATAGTTGATGATGTGTGTAAGGTCGCTGACATCGAGACCGCGTGCCGCCACATCGGTTGCAACGAGCAGCTGAAGATTGTGGATTCTGAAACGGTTCATCACATAATCGCGCTGTGCCTGGCTTAAGTCACCGTGAAGGGCATCGGCGTTATAGCCGTCCTGCATCAGCTTGTCGGCCACTTCTTTGGTTTCCTGACGTGTGCGGCAGAAAACTATGCCATAAATGTCCGGGTTGATGTCAACGATGCGTTTCAGTGCAAGATATCTGTTCTGAGCTTTGACCATGTAGTAGAAATGTTCCACATTTTCGGCGCCGGAGTTACGGATTCCGACTGAAATTTCATGATAGTTTTTCATGTATTTCTTAGCGATGTCGGCGATTTCTGCAGGCATAGTCGCTGAAAACAGCAGTGTGCGTCTGTCTTCAGGAACTCCCTGGAGGATAGTCTCTATGTCTTCGATGAATCCCATGTTGAGCATTTCGTCAGCCTCGTCGAGGACGAGATATTTTATCTCTGAAAGCGACACTTTTTTCCTTTCGATGAGGTCTATCAGACGTCCTGGAGTGGCAACCAGAATCTGCGGTGTCACATCGAGTTCCTTGAACTGGGTCACAATGTTCTCACCGCCATAGACCGGAACCACTTTTATTTGCGGAATGAATTCGGCATAGTGTTTCAAGTCGTTGGCTATTTGTATGCAAAGTTCACGTGTGGGAGACAGGACAAGTGCCTGAATCTTCTTTTCGTTGACGTCTATCATGTTGAGGATAGGCAGTCCGAAAGCAGCCGTCTTGCCGGTTCCAGTTTGCGCAAGTCCCACCAAATCAGTATTTTCGTTCAGAATATATGGGATGACTTGTTCCTGTATGGGCATAGGTTCAACAAATCCCAATTTCTCCACTGCCTTCAACAGTTCCGGTCGCAATCCTAATTCTTCAAAGTTCATTATTAATTAATTTTCAATATTTTGCGGCGGCAAAAATAATACATTTTTTTTGTTTATTTTTGCGCTTGCAAATCTAAAGTTTGCATTTGATATTCATAATGATATGTCAAACACCCAATTCAATATAAACAATATCATCGAAGTCGTTGACGGAACAACGATGTCACCGGTTAAAAACAGCGTGATAGAGGAATTCCTCATCGACAGCCGTTTGCTCGGAAATAGCGTCAAGACTCTTTTCTTTGCCATCAAAACCGACAAAGATAACGGTCACAAATACATCGAAGGCCTTTTCGCCAAAGGCGTGAGAAATTTCATCGTGACGGAAACGGACCTTATCCCTGAAAATATCATTGATGAGGCTAATGTAATAGTTGTCGTTGATGCCGTAATTGCACTTCAAACCTTGGCTGCGAATTACCGTAGTCACATTGATTATCCGATTCTCGGAATCACCGGCAGCAATGGCAAAACCATCGTCAAGGAATGGCTGTATCAGCTTCTTACCCCTGAAATGAATGTATATCGCAGTCCGAAAAGTTTCAACTCCCAAATAGGCGTTGCCTTGTCAATTCTCGGACTCCCCTTGCATGCGCAGTTGGGAATAATCGAAGCTGGAATTTCCCAGAAAGGCGAAATGGAACGCCTTGAGAAAATGATACGACCCACTATGGGTATCATCACCAACATAGGCACAGCCCATTTGCAGAACTTCGAGTCTGCAGCTGAAATGACAGAGGAAAAGATAAAACTGTTCAAAAACTCTGAGGTCATCTTCTATAGTTCTGATTATCATAATATTAAACAGGCTCTTGAAAAGGCTTATCCTAACAAGAGGCTTATTGGCTGGAGTCCGGAATACTCCAAAGAGAAAATCAAGGATTTTGCCAATCTTTTTGGCAACCCTGCATCGGTGGAAAACATCTCCCATTGCCTCGCATTCATAGACTTTTTCATATACAACATTCCCAATCTTGAGAAACGCCTATCTGAAATTGTCCCTCTTGAAATGCGTCTTGAGCTCAAGGATGGTATCAACAACAGCCTGATTATCAACGACAGTTACAGTCTCGATATTAAGTCTTTCCAGATTGCCGTAGGCGAGCTTATGCAGCAGAACAGGCTTCCATCCAGGTCGGTAATTGTTTCCGATTTTGTCGAAAGCGAAGAATCGGATGACGTGCTTTACAACGAAGTCGCCGATATTATCAACAATCACGACATAAACCAGATATTTCTTGTCGGTACCAAAATAACCACTTACGCCGACAAATTCAATTGTCAGTCTTATTGTTATCTGAGCACCGATGATTTTATAAATCGCTTTAATTCTGCACTTTTCATCAATCAGGCTGTCCTTCTGAAAGGAGCACGAAACTTCCATTTTGAAAGAATCGGCAACATATTGCAGCAAAAGGAACACGACACAGTGCTTGAGATAAATGTCGATACCATCCTCAATAACCTGAGCATTGTCCGCAATAAAGTCAAACCGCAGACTAAACTTCTCGTTATGGTCAAGGCATTCTCGTATGGCAGCGGCAGTGTGGAAATAGCATCAATCTTACAGTCGCAAAAGGTTGATTATCTTGCTGTTGCCATAGTTGACGAAGGTATTGAACTGCGCCAGGCAGGTATCACTTTGCCGATAGTGGTGATGAATCCAGGGACATCGGCATTGAGTGCCATGATAAAATTTCACTTGGAACCTGAAGTTTACAGCATCCGCAAGCTAAAGAGAATATGCGAACTTGCGCGCCAGTTGAACAATCCGGGAGACAGACTGAATATTCACGTGAAAGTCGATACTGGGATGCACCGTTTGGGTTTTACCGAAGAGCAGATACCCGAATTGCTGCAGACGTTGAAAGATAATTCTGAATATATTCACGTAAGTTCAATTTTCTCGCATCTTGCCTGTGCCGACATGGCCGACCGATATGATTTCACAATGGGTCAGATTCACAGGTTCGAATCTATGTCGATGCAGATTGAAAGCGGAATAGGGTATAGGACCATAAAGCACATCCTGAACTCGTATGGTATTGCGTTGTTCACTGATTATCAGTTTGATATGGTAAGGCTTGGAATTGGTCTTTACGGTGCTGAAGAAAACCTGAACAGAATTATGAATTTGCAGCCTGCATTAAAGTTGAAGGCAGTGGTATCGCAGGTACGTAAAGTGCCAAAAGGCGAGGGGGTAGGTTACGGGCAGACATGGACAGCGCAGCGCGATTCTGAAATTGCCATACTGCCAATAGGCTATGCTGATGGTTTTTTCTTGTCATTATCGAACAGTGGGGTTGAGGTATATATCAGGCGCAGATATGCTCCGATAGTTGGAAGGGTATGCATGGACATGTGTTTTGCCGATGTCACCGGTATGGGAGTTGAAGAGGGTGACGAGGTGGAAATTTTCGGTGAGCATGCGCCTCTTTCGAAATTGGCCGCTGCCGCCCATACAATTCCGTACGAAATCATATCAACCCTGTCGCAGAGAATTAAGAGGATTTATTATCAGTAGAGTTGCATGGTCACGCCTGAGAACGGTTTTTCTCGGCGTGGTTCATGAGCCGTTGTATGCGGGATTGCTACACGACAGCAACCGCGTAGTCATGGGTGGTCAGAATACATTGCTTGGGTGCTATCCGTGCGGCGGGTGGCAAAAGCAACACAATTATTGGAAATCCTTAAAAAGACTTGTCAACTGCTTTGTCAGGCTCTGACGGTCGAGTGGATTGTATTCGTAGCGTCTGGGTCTGCTTCCGTACCATACCGCCTCGCCAGTTTGGCTGTCGAAAACCAAAGCGTACACGCCGTTAAGATAGGCTTCGGTTTCTTTTGAAAATTCAACGCTGTTGTTGAATATGAAATCCGCTATCCTCATGCCAACTTCAATTCCCTCTTCCAAAGCCAATTGATTTGCATTCTTGGAATAGCCTACATCGGTGATTAGCAGGCCGTAACGGCAACCGCTATTGCGGACAGCGTTGCGTATTTCATCGGGAACGATCAGATGCTGAGCTTTGTTTGCCGAAATATCAACCAGATTGTACATCCAAGAATCCAATTTGGAGCCCTTGTGTTCAGCGTCAAAATCCACGGTCACAGTCTTTTTGATTGGCATTCCGAGCGAGGTCACAATGTCGGTGATCAGCAATTGGTTGAAGCGGGAGGCATCTGGAAGATAGTAGGTGGAAAAGTCACCGACCGCATCCGTGATGTAGGAATAGGACTCAACCAGAGCAATCGGCTGGATGTCGGATGCTTTTTGGCTGAAAAACTTCGAGGTGTTGCATGATGTGAAGAAAATCGCGCCGATGAGGCATACGAGGGCAAAAACTGATTTTTTCATTTTTAAATAGTATTAGGTTAATTTTACATTAGTTTAGTGAATAATTAAAATTACGTTCAGCCGTCTATTTTGTCGAAACAGCACTTACAACATCTTTTATCTGTTGTTCCTTGCTTTTGTCGCAAATCAGCAAAACATCTCCTTCGTCAATGATAATCAAATCTTTGATCCCAAGTACCGCTACCTGTTTCCCTTCGGGAGCTCTTATAATGCAGTTCTTTGAATCGAAAGCTGTTACATTGCCCTTGATTACGTTGTTGTCGGCATTTTTTGGCGAATTTTCAAACAATGACACCCACGTGCCTAAGTCCGACCAACCTAAATCACAACGACAGACATACACGTTGTTGGCGTGTTCCATTACACCGAAATCTATGGATATGTTGCGACATGCCTCGTATGTTCTGTTGACGAAGTCTGTCTCATTTTCAGTGTTGTACAACCCCACACCTTTGGCAAAAGCCTCATCAATGTCGGGAAGATATCTGACAAATGCTTTTCTGATGGACTCTACCGACCAGATGAAGATGCCTGAGTTCCATACATAACTGCCATCGGCAAGAAACATCTTTGCAGTTTCAAGATCTGGCTTCTCTTTAAATGCCAGTACCTTATCAATCCTTTCATTAAGTTTGTGGCTGCCGTCATTGTCAATTTTAATGTATCCATAGCCTGTGTCGGGGCGTGAAGGTAATATGCCGATGGTGATAAGACAGTCACTCTTTGATGAGCTTTCAAGTGCGTATTCTGCAACATCAACGAATATATCCTCTTTCATGATGATGTGGTCGGAAGGAGCGACAATCATTCGGGCGTTTGGGTTTTTGAGGGCTATCTTGTTGTATGCGTAGCAGATACATGGTGCCGTGTTGCGACGACAGGGTTCGCACAAGATGTTTTCTGCAGGCATTTCCGGCAATTGCTGTGCCACAAGATCACGGTATATGGAATTTGTAACCACTAAGATGTTCTCGTATGGACAAAGTTTGTGCAGTCTGTTGAATGTCTGTTGGATAAGAGTCTCTCCTGTACCTAATATGTCAATGAATTGTTTGGGCTTGTGAGTGCGGCTCATAGGCCAAAATCTCGACCCGATGCCGCCAGCCATTATCACAGCGAAATTGTTGTCGGTGTACATTTTATAATGGTCTTATGATTGTTATTTTAATTTTTGCGAAGGTAGCAATTATTTTTCAATTAAATAGACTACTTTTGCAGTTGAATTTTGACAGCATTGATTATCAGATTAATGTTATGACATCGGGAAATTCATATTATCGGAAAATTTAAAATTAATGATATGATAAAAAAAGAAGATTTTTTCAAGCTTTTAGTCGCTCACTGCAAGGAATATGGTTTCATATTCCCGTCAAGCGACATTTATGACGGACTCAGCGCAGTCTATGATTACGGTCAGATGGGCATAGAACTGAAGAACAACATCAAACAGTATTGGTGGAGGGAAATGGTTCAGTACAATGAAAACATAGTCGGCATTGACTCTGCAATATTCATGCATCCTACAATATGGAAGGCTTCAGGCCATGTTGACGCTTTCAATGACCCTCTTATCGACAACAAGGACTCAAAGAAACGTTACCGCGCCGATGTCCTTATAGAAGACCATATTGCCAAGATTGAGGATAAAGTCAATAAGGAAGTCGAAAAGGCAAAAAAACGCTTCGGAGATGCCTTCGATGAAGAAAAATATAAGACCACCAATGAAAGGGTGATGAAATATATCAGCGAAATCAACGACATCAAGACAAAGATGACTAATGCTTTGAATGACAATGATTTGGCTGCACTCCGTCAGCTTATAGTTGACCTTAAGATTGTCTGCCCGATTTCAGGAACGTGCAATTGGACAGATGTGCGTCAGTTTAACCTGATGTTCTCAACGCAGATAGGCTCAGTCAACGAGGACGCTTCGCTGCTGTATCTGCGTCCTGAGACGGCTCAGGGTATTTTCGTCAATTTCCTCAACGTCCAGAAAAGCGGTCGTATGAAGATTCCGTTCGGCATAGCACAGATAGGCAAGGCATTCCGCAATGAAATCGTCGCACGTCAGTTCATCTTCAGAATGAGAGAGTTCGAGCAGATGGAGATGCAGTTCTTCTGCAAACCGGGAACCGAAATCGAATGGTTCAAATACTGGAAAGAAAAACGTCTGAAATGGCATCTTGCCCTCGGTATGGGTGAAGATAATTACCGTTACCACGACCACGAAAAACTTGCCCACTATGCAAATGCCGCAACCGACATCGAATTCAAATTCCCATTCGGTTTCAAGGAAGTCGAAGGTATCCACTCACGTACTGATTTCGACTTGTCACAGCATGCAAAATTCTCAGGCAAGAAGATACAATATTTTGATTCTGAGACTAATGAAAGTTATGTGCCATACGTCATTGAAACCTCCATCGGTGTTGACCGTATGTTCCTGACCGTTCTGTCGCATGCTTATACAGAGGAGACTCTTACCGACGGTTCCACACGTACTGTCCTCAAATTCCCTCCATTGCTCGCTCCAATGAAAGCCGCTGTTCTCCCGCTTGTAAAGAAGGATGGTCTGCCGGAGAAAGCACGTGAAATAATGGACATGCTTAAATATCAGTATATGTGCCAGTATGATGAGAAGGACGCCATCGGAAAGCGTTACCGCCGTCAGGATGCTATTGGCACACCGTATTGTATTACAGTAGATTATCAGACGCTTGAAGATAATACGGTAACAATCCGTGAGAGGGATACGATGAGTCAGGACAGAATTGCCATCGACAACATTCCGTCCGTTATCGCTCAAAGGATGAAATTATAATTGAAATAATAATTAAAAACACAAAAGGGACGGCATTAAACCGTCCCTTTTAAGTATAATAGTGTTTGTATATCAATGAGTTGTGGTGTCTTAACGTTTGATGACAATTTTTTGAACAGTGTCGTCATTCACCTTCATCATATATACACCGTCTTCGAGATTGCCTAACGATATTTCACCGTTTTCAGCCTGCGGGTTGCTGTATATCATACGTCCTGTCAGGTCATAGATTTCAACCTTGTTAAAGTCACGTCCTGTAGTAATATTTACTATGCCGTTGCTCGGATTTGGAAATACTGTAACTCCATTGTCAGAGTTTTCGACAATGCCTAATGAGGTTGGATTAAACTCAATTGCCATTACAGAATAAAACGGATTTATTTTTGGCTGTCCGTTGAACAGACTTACTTCATCCTTGTTGTATATTGTGAAATATGTCGAAAGGCCATCATTACCGGAATCATAAATCGCAAGTCTGTAGCAGGAATTGTCCGTGAAGTACAAATTGTTGATATACATCTTGTTAGCCGCGTTGTATGTAATAGTTTCTTCAACTACGCCGGTACCCATATTTATCCATTCAACAGATGTTTCCTCGAAATTTGAATCAGTTCTCAATGCGAGAATGATGTATTCGGCGGCATCAATCGGGTCTTCAAAGGTGATGGTTTTGCCGTTCAGTTCATTTTCATCTTCATGTCCGTTTGGATTTATGGCGGATATTGTAATCTGTGAAGCGCCATTGACGTCAAATGACGGCAGGTTTACAAGGGCGGTCTCGGTAAATTCAATTGCGTCACCGCTCCATGATTCACGCGCTACTTCATTGCCGTTGGCATAAACCACAACATCAAATGAGGTAATCGGCACTGAGCCGTTGTTTTTTACAACTACGGTTGCGCCGGTCGTTCCGGAACAGTTGTATTTTGTCACGTCGAAAGCCGACTTCACAGACACATCATATTCATAATCAGGGTAATTGAGGGATAATTTCACTGCTTGATAGACTTCTTTTGTACTTGCGTTCTGTACCCATGCTGTAAGATAACAGTCTTCCTTTGGGTATTCGCCCATGTCAAAAGTCTCGGTTATGGTGATATCACCGCCTGAATATGCTGTTCCGTTCTGATTTGGAATCATATCCCTTACAACGAAATTGAGTTCTGACATACCTTGCCAACTTCTTTGTATATGATTCTGTGTCAGTACAATATAAACTTTGAGATTGTCAGATGGGCATTCTTCTATTTCATTCACGGTACATGTTACAGTATATTGCGTGCCAACAGGACTTGAACATGAAAGGCCGATATTGAAATATGCCGGCTGGTTGATGCGCTGATTGTAAAGGGGCACATAATAGCTGTACATATTCTCACTTGCACCGCCGCCACCGGATAAAGTCTTTATACCGTCAGCCTTGAGGGTTGGGTAACTTGTTATACTATAGTAATTTGCACGGGCATTGGTTTCAGATGTATAAAATTCTGCTGTTGAAAATGCACTTGTGTGAAATGCTACAGGTGCTATCTGAAACCCTTCATCAAGCATCTGCATCACTCCGTTTGCCGCTGCAGGGCAGTACGGACAATTGACTCCGGTGAATAATTCAAAAAGAACACACTCCTTGGCAACATTCTTTCCGCCATTTTGGGAATATAATGTGCCTATACATACCAATAGTGATAATAATAAGATTGTTAACTTCTTCATAATCATTGTTTTAAATAGATAATTGTTTTTCAATATTTGATTCTGCAAAGGTACAGAAAACAATTTATTCTTTTAAAAAAAAATATTATTTTTGCAAATGATTTAATTTGAACAAATTAATAACTATATATAATGAATGACGATAAACTTTTCGCCCAGTTTCCTCCAGTAACAACCGAAGAATGGGAAAGCGCTATTATCAAGGATTTAAAAGGGGCTGACTATGACAAGAAACTTGTTTGGAAAACAAATGAACACATCAATGTCCGCCCTTACTACAGAGCCGATGACATCAAATCCATCACTCATCTCAATGACAACGGCACTTTTCCTTATGCCAAAAGCAACGGTTCGAATTGGAATGTAAGACAGGATTTTGTTATTGCTGACGATTGCGATGTGAAACAGCTGCAAAGACTTGTGTCACTTGCAGTTAACAACGGTGTTGAATCCGTGGGTTACGACTTCACGAAACGCACCGCACCTGTCGGTGATGAACTCTTCCTTCAGCTTTTGAAGGAACTGAAACCGGTCACGTCTGTCAACTTGATGTGTAATACCACCAATGTTATGGCTTTGTTTGGCCTTCTCAAGGCTTATATGAAAGACATGAATATTAAATCGGATTCTGCAAATTTCAATATTGAATATGATCCTTTCTTTGATTTCGTGTCCGAAGGCGGCAGTTATATGGACGGTATTGATACACTTCATAATCTCATCAAAGAAAGTGCCGAGTACCCAAACATGAAGGTAGGGGTTATTAATGCCTCATATTTTGGCAACTGCGGGTCTTTCCTCGTTGATGAACTTTCTTTCGGCCTCGCCGAATTTGCCGATGTCCTTGACTTCCTGACTGAAGCAGGTGAAACTATTGACAAGATAGTTCCAAAACTGAAACTGCAGGTGAGCATAGGTTCCAATTATTTCTTTGAGATTGCAAAGCTCAGAACAGCCCGTTATATCTGGGGCGAAATGGTCAATGCCTATTCACCTAAGAACAGAGACTGCTGTGGCGTATTCATCCACGCCGTTACTTCGATGTGGAACAAGACATTATATGACCCGTATGTGAATATGCTCAGAACTACCACAGAATCAATGTCTTCCGTTATCGGTGGTATAGATTCACTGACAGTGGTTCCTTTTAATTTCGTTACCATGGTCAATGATGAATTTGCTTTACGTATTGCACGCAATCAGCAGCTTTTGCTGAAGGAGGAATCACATTTTGCCCACGTTACTGACCCTGCTGCCGGGTCCTACTATATCGAATCCATTACAGAACAGCTTATCGAAAAGGTTTGGAACCAATTTTTGGAAATAATCGGGAAGGGTGGTTTCATCCAGTGTTTCAAATCTAACTATATCCAGGATATCATTTCTGAATCTTGTGAAAAACGCGACAAAGCCGTTGCCACAAGAAGAGAGAATTTCGTTGGCGTCAACCAGTATCCTAACATTACCGAAACCATTGATTTCGATGAAGTCAAGAAGTCATGCGGCTGCAGCGATGAGGAAAAGGAAGAAACGTCATGCTGTGAATGTGGGGACATGGCGCCCAAGTTCCGTACATTGCAGCCTTACAGAGGCACTGAGCCTTTTGAACGCCTCAGACTGCAGACAGAGCTCTATACAAAGGAATCCGGCCATCGTCCGAGTGTATTCCTCTTTACCTACGGCAACCTCGCAATGCGTATCGCCCGTGCCGGCTTTGCCTCCAATTTCTTCGGCTGTGCAGGCTATAAGATTATCAGCAACAACGGTTTCCAGACCATCGAAGCAGGCGTTGAGGCCGCAAAACAGTCAAAAGCTGAAATAGTGGTAATCTGCAGTTCCGATGAAGAGTATGGAAATATTGCTCCTGAAATATATGACGGACTGAAAGACAGTACTATAGTTGTGGTCGCAGGCAATCCTGTTGATTGTATGGACAAACTTACTGCTGCCGGAATACAACACTTTATTCATGTGAGGACCAATCTCCTTGAAAGTCTTTCCAATTTTCAAAAATTAATCATCAAATAGTAAAGCCATGCAACCGAATTATAATAATCTTGACATAAAGAACATTAACGGACATACCGCAACGAGTAAGGCGGATGCTTCCTGGTTGACGGATGAACTGATAGACATAAAACGCGATTTCTCAAGGGCTGACCTTGAAGGCATGGAACATCTCAACTATGCAGCTGGCGTAGCTCCGTTCCTCAGAGGCCCTTATTCCACAATGTATGTGATGCGTCCGTGGACTATCCGTCAATATGCAGGCTTCTCCACTGCTGAGGAATCAAATGCCTTCTATCGCCGCAACCTTGCAGCAGGTCAGAAGGGCTTGTCCATCGCCTTTGACCTCGCAACACACAGAGGCTATGACTCCGACCATCCGCGCGTAATAGGCGATGTTGGAAAGGCTGGTGTTGCAGTCGATTCCATCCTCGATATGAAGATACTCTTCGACCAGATACCTCTCGACAAGATGTCGGTGTCAATGACCATGAACGGCGCAGTCCTTCCAGTCCTTGCATTCTATATCGTTGCAGGCATGGAACAGGGCGTGCCTCTTGAACAGTTACAGGGTACTATCCAGAACGACATCCTCAAGGAGTTTATGGTCAGAAACACCTATATTTATCCTCCTGCACCATCAATGAGAATCATTGGTGACATATTCCAGTTCACATCGCAGAAGATGCCTAAGTTCAACAGTATCAGTATTTCCGGTTATCACATGCAGGAAGCCGGTGCTACTGCTGACATAGAATTGGCATACACTCTTGCCGACGGGCTTGAATATATCAGAACTGGTATCAATGCCGGAATGAGCATAGATGACTTCGCACCGCGCTTGTCATTCTTCTGGGCCATTGGCATGAACCATTTCATGGAAATCGCCAAGATGCGTGCCGCAAGAATGCTTTGGGCAAAAATCGTAAGTCAATTCAATCCTAAAAATCCAAAGTCAATGGCACTGAGAACTCACTGCCAGACTTCCGGATGGAGCCTTACCGAACAGGATCCGTTCAACAACGTCGCACGTACCTGCATCGAAGCTATGGGCGCTGCCCTCGGCCATACACAGTCACTGCACACCAATGCTCTCGATGAGGCTCTCGCTCTTCCAACTGATTTCAGCGCACGTATAGCACGTAACACACAGATATACATTCAGGAGGAAACCAATGTCTGCCGCAGCGTTGACCCATGGGCAGGTTCGTATTATGTTGAATCACTGACTAATGAAATCGCCCATAAGGCATGGAAACATATTCAGGAGGTTGAGGAACTTGGCGGCATGGTCAAGGCTATCGAAACAGGTATCCCGAAAATGCGTATCGAAGAGGCTTCAGCCCGTAAACAGGCTAAAATTGATACGGGTAACACCACTATTATCGGTGTTAACAAATATCGCCTCGAAAAGGAAACCCCTATCGAAACCCTTGAAGTTGACAACACTGCCGTCAGGGAGGCGCAGATTCGCCGTCTTGCAGAACTAAGAGCGAACAGAAACAATGATGAAGTGGAAGCTGCTCTCAATGCCATTACCCGTTGCTGTGAAACGGGCGAAGGAAATCTTCTCGAACTTAGCGTCGATGCCGCAAAAAAACGTGCGTCTTTAGGTGAAATTTCTTTAGCATGTGAAAAAGTATTTGGTAGATATAAAGCTGTGATTCGTTCAATATCAGGCGTTTATTCTTCAGAATCGAAGGATGACGAAAAATTTAAAGAAGCTCAGGCTCTCGCCGATAAGTTTGCTAAGATGGTCGGCCGTCAGCCTCGTATTATGATTGCTAAAATGGGACAGGACGGACACGACAGAGGTGCCAAGGTTGTGGCTACAGGTTACGCCGACATAGGCTTCGACGTCGATATGGGTCCTTTGTTCCAGACTCCTGAGGAAGCTGCACGTGAGGCAGTCGAAAATGATGTCCACGTTCTCGGTGTATCAAGCCTCGCAGCCGGACATAAGACATTGGTTCCTAAGGTTATAGAAGAACTTAACAAACTCGGAAGAGGTGATATCATGGTCATCGTAGGCGGTGTCATACCTCCACAGGATTATCAGTTCCTCTATGATGCAGGTGCTATGGCTATTTTCGGCCCTGGCTCAAAAATTCCGGAGTGTGCTATCAAAATATTAAACCTCCTCATTGAAGCATACAAATAGTAATGTAGAGACGGGTGCGTCCCGTCTCTATATTCATGGTGAAAAAATTTTTTCTAAATTGCAACGGAATACAAAAAATGTATTATCTTTGCAATCCATAATTAAGGTGTCGTGGCCGAGTGGCTAGGCAACGGTCTGCAAAACCGTCTACAGCAGTTCGATTCTGCTCGTCACCTCTTAATAGCCGAAGCTGGTCGTTGTTCAACGGCTGGCTTTTTTTCTGATATGTTCAATACAGATAAAGTCATACAATTCACTGATATAGGCGAAGTTACATTCCATAAGAATCATCGTGCGAAAAACTATAGGATAAAAGTTGACAGCAAAGGAACTGTAACGGTGACTGTTCCATTGTACGGCAGCTGGAGGACTGCTGTCAATTTTGTGATGAATAACAAAAATTGGATTCTTTCAAAACAAGCAGAGAAACACAACCAACCGCCTAAGAAATCTTTTTCATACGAAGAACTCCGGAAACTTGCTGATGAGGCCTATGGCTATATTCCGGCACGAATAACAGAACTGTCGGAGAAGAACAATCTTCCGTTTGCTTCTCTGAGATTGAGCACTGCACGTACACGCTGGGGCTCCTGCAGCTTCGACAACAGAATATCCATCAGCATCTACACTATGCTTCTGCCTGAAAATCTTATTGACTTTATTCTCCTGCATGAACTTACACATACCATCCATAAAAACCATCAGGCCGGGTTCCATGCAAAATTGAACGAACTTACCGGCGGTAAGGAAAAAGAATTGTCAAAAGAATTGCGAACAGTAACCAGAACTTTGAATTTAAAATGATAGACAATACACCTGTACAGGAAAAAGCTGTCCTCGTCAGTGTTATAACACGAGACCAAACAGCCGGACAAGTTAATGAATATCTTGATGAACTGTCTTTCCTTCTCGAAACGGCAGGCGGTGTTGAAGTTGGCCGCCTATGCCAACAACTTGATGTACCGAGTTCCAAAACTTATATTGGTACCGGTAAAGTACTTGAATTAAAACAGTTGGTTGAAAATAGTGAGGCTGATATGGTAATCTTCGATGATGAACTGTCCCCGGCACAGATACGCAATCTCGAACAGGAACTGCAGTGTCGCATACTTGACCGCACAAGCCTTATCCTCGATATCTTTGCTGCACATGCTCAGACTGCCAATGCAAAAATCCAGGTGGAGCTTGCCCAATGCCAGTATATGCTGCCGCGACTTGCCGGCATGTGGACCCACCTCGAACGTCAGAGAGGTGGCATCGGCATGAGAGGTCCTGGTGAAACTGAAATCGAAACCGACAGACGTATCCTGCGTAATAAAATCTCTCTGCTCAAGGAACAGCTTAAAAAGATTGATGTGCAACAGTCTGTACAACGTACAAACAGAAAAGGCATGCACCGCATAGCCCTCGTAGGCTATACCAATGTCGGCAAATCAACCTTGCTTAACCTCCTTACCAAGTCTGACATCCTTGCCGAAAACAAACTCTTCGCCACCCTCGATACCACTGTCCGCAAATTGGTCATCGAAAATAACCCTTTCCTTCTGTCTGATACGGTGGGCTTTATCAGAAAACTTCCAACAATGCTGATAGAATCATTCAAATCAACCCTCAATGAGGTGCGTGAGTCTGACTTGCTTCTCCATGTGGTCGATATTTCCCATCCCGACTATGAACAGCAGATAGAAACTGTGAAAAAGACTCTTAATGACATCGGTGCGGCAAACAAATCCACAATACTCGTTTTCAACAAAATTGACGCCCTTGTGGGCGAACATTCTCTCGAAAACCTCAAAAACATGTGGTTTGCCAAGGAAAATACCCCCTGTGTTTTCATTTCGGCAGTCAATAGAATTAATATCGATGAACTGAAACGACTCATTCTGCAGTCTTATAATATTCAGAGTTACAGTGATTTAAGTGAGGAAAATTATTAATAGGGATTGTAATCCCAATTCAACATAAATTATTAACTTTGCAAATTATTTTAAAGTATTATTCAAATAGACATTAAAAACAATAAGACATGAAATTACCTTATTCAGAACCATGGAGAATCAAAATGGTTGAACCTATTCACGTAAGTACCCGTGAAGAACGTGAAAAATGGATTAAAGAAGCTAATTACAATGTATTCCAGCTTAAAGCGGAGCAGGTTTATATTGACTTACTGACCGATTCCGGCACCAATGCCATGAGTGACCGCCAGTGGGCAGGAATGATGATGGGTGATGAAAGTTATGCAGGAGCAAGATCATTCTACCACATGGCTGATGTAATCACAAAAATCACAGGATTCAAGTATATCACCCCGACACACCAGGGCAGAGCTGCTGAAAATGTCCTTTTCAGCTATCTCATCACTCCGGGAGCTGTTGTCGTAGGCAATTCGCCATTCGACACCACCAAGGGACATATCGAGTCACGTAAGGCAACTGCTATTGACTGTACCGTTGAGGAATCAAAGAACTCACAGCTCGAATATCCTTTCAAGGGCAACATTAATATTGAAAAACTTTCAGAGGCTCTTGAAAAATATGCTGACAAGGTTCCTTTTATCCTTATCACTATAACCAACAACTCAGCCGGTGGTCAGCCTGTTTCAATGGAAAACATAAAGGCAGTCCGCAAACTTGCCGACAAGTATGGCAAGAAGATTCTCTTTGATTCAGCACGTTTTGCCGAAAATGCATACTTCATCAAAACACGTGAAGCAGGCTACGAAAACAAAACTATTAAGGAAATTTGTAAGGAAATGTTTTCTTATGGTGATGCTATGACAATGAGTGCCAAGAAGGACGCTGTGGTGAATATGGGCGGCTTTATTGCCACCAATGTGGAAGACTGGTATGAACATGCCAAAATCAATGGTATCATCTACGAAGGCTATGCCACATACGGCGGCATGAATGGTCGTGATATGGAAGCTGTAGCAATCGGTCTTGAGGAGAATACTGAATTCGTGAATCTCGAAAGCAGAATCAAACAGGTTCAGTATCTCGCAGCCAAACTCGACGAATATGGCATCCCTTACCAGCGTCCTGCCGGCGGACATGGCCTGTTTATCGATGCTCCTAAGGTTCTGACTCATGTCCCTAAGGAAGAATTCCCTGCACAGACTCTCACCATCCTGCTTTATCTTGAAGCTGGTATCCGTGGCTGCGAAATAGGATATCTCCTCGCTGACCGTGATCCTGTAACCCGTGAGAACAGATTCGGCGGCAACGATTTCCTGCGTCTTGCTATCCCACGCCGTGTTTACACTAATAGCCACATGGATGTCATAGCAGCTGCACTGAAGAACGTTTATGACAGAAGAGAATCCGTCACCCACGGTGTGAAAATCATCTGGGAGGCTCCTATCATGCGTCACTTCACTGTTAAACTTGAACCAGTTAAATAACAGGATATCAATCTGATTTAGGAATGATAATATATCCGAATTCATATTTTCCGGGGCCAACTAAGGTCCCGGAAAATGTTTTAGGTATTGCTGCTGCAGATTTCGGTTCCGCTGATGTGGAACCTGAATTTTTAGAACTGTACAACAAATGCGTTTCCAACCTGCAAACACTGTACGGAACTGAAAATGATGTGCTGATATTGACGGGAGAGGGTATGCTTGCCCTTTGGGGCGGTCTGAAAAGCTGTTTGAAAAAAAATGACCGGGTTCTTTGTATTTCCACCGGACTTTTTGGAGAAGGCATGAAGCCTATGGCCGAAAGTATCGGATGCAATGTCAGAATTGTCGAATTTCCATACGATTGCTCTTTTGATGATTATGATGTTATCGAACAGAATATCAAAGAGTTCAGACCTAAGATGATTACCGCTGTGCAGTGTGAAACCCCAAGCGGCATAATGAATGATATCTCAGTCATAGGTCAGCTGAAGAAAAAATACGGCATCCCCCTTTTATACGTCGATGCGGTATCTGCTTTGGGTGGGGCTCCTGTTGACGTTGACAAAAACAATATCGACATATGCCTCGGCGGTGCCCAAAAGGCAATCAGCGCTCCGCCTAATTCCTGCTTTGCCTCGGTCAGCTCCGCTGCATGGGAAATTATCGAAGATGTGAAGTATTGCGGATATGATTCGTTCCTTGACTTCAAGAATTCTGCAAAAACAGGCTTTTTCCCTTACACCCCAAGTTGGGTAAATGTCGCACAGATATATAAGTCAACAATGAACATTCTTGACGAAGGTCTTGAAAACGTTTTTGCAAGACATGCACAATGTGCACGTTATGTTATTGAAAATCTGAAAAATAAGGGATACAGACTATTCCCGAAAAACGATTCTTTTTCCGCTGTTACTGTTACCGCAGCCTATGTTCCGGAAGGATACACATGGACTGAATGGGACAGGCATCTCAGGGAAAGAGGTCTTGTGGTTGGCGGCAACTATGGTAAACTTGCAGGTAAAGTTTTCAGAATAGGTCACATGGGCTCACAGGCAACCATGCAAAACGTCGAAAGACTATGTGGTTTGTTGTAGCTGTTTTCCTGGCTTTGGCACTTCTGCCTATGACTGTAGGCATGATTGTCGGCATGAATCGTAATCTGCCAAGAAGAAAAATGCTGAACTTCTCAATCCTGTCAAGTGTTACAATGTTTGTCTTTGCAATGCTCGGCATATTGTTGGCAGTTGTTATCAACCTCATTGCCGACATAAGCTATATGTATTGGATTTTAATAGTTTTTGCAGCAGCTCTGATAATATATAAAGCCTTCAAGTGGAAACAGTATGTCATTATTTTCTACACTGACAACAAAAACAATCTGCTTCTTTCCACAATTACTTTCGGACTTGACGTAATGCTTGCGTCAATTGGGTGTTACATGTCAAGCAAGGATGCTCTCATAGTCGCTTTATGTTTCTTAGCCTTTGCAGTTGTTTTTGGAGTGTTAGGGTTATTCTTGGGATTGAAATCCAATAGCCCAAAGACTGTAAGCATTCCATTGTTTTCTTCCGGAATCTTCATGATGGTTCTGACCATCATCCACCATCTTTCATAAGCCTGTCGTACTTCCGGTCCATATCTTCGCAGCTTGCCTTAGCCTTATATTTGGCTTTTGGCCTTCATCTTGGCTTGTTCAACATATTCTGTAGGTGTCTGTCCTGTGAATTTTTTGAATATGTCATTAAAGGATGATTTGGAACTGAATCCCGAATCAAAAGCCAGGCTGATAATGGTATTCTTGTCATATTTCGGGTCTATGGCTCTCTTTTTGAATTCATTGATACGGTATTCGTTGAGGAACAAATAGAAGTTTTTGTTTAAGACCACTCTTAGTGCCTGAGTTATATGATGCCTTGGAACTCCTATCTTTTTCGCCACTTCATCGAGACTTAGATCCGGATCAAGGTATATTTTGTCGTTGTCCATCAAAGCTTTCAGCTTCTCAATGCATTTGTCCAGCATTTCCTTTGGAAGCTGTGATTTGCCGTATGAGACTTTTTTTGCGGAAGTGCTCAGTTCCCAAGGGTTTTCAGTTTCGTCACCAGTGAAAACCTCCGGTGATTTTATCATGAAATAAACTGTCATATAACATATTAATCCGTAACCTATTGTTATGATTATTGATGTGTCAAATGTGTCGTTCTGACTGATTACGCTCATTATTCCCAACAATGTGGGGATGGTGTACATGATGAACATTGTTATTGTAAGCAGCCTGAACCAGTATATGAGTTTCTTTGATTTCTCGTATGAATAGAAGTCTTCAATGTTCTTTTTGGCCTTGTTGATGTTAGTCCAACATAAAATAGAATATATGAATATTGAAATGTATGAAAACACACAGTAGATAATCAGCATAGCCACACTGATGTTGGTATTTTTGAATCCTTGTATCCTGAAGACGAAGGGTTTGTCCTGATACAGCAACGACAGTGAAAAAAAGAAAATATAAGGTATGAAATGCAGAATATTCACAGTGGAAGTAACAGGAATTTTCCTGAGAGTTGCTCTCAGATACAGCAGCATAAGCGGTCCGATGGCAAAAACGAACGGTTCCAAAGGCATGAATCTGGAAAACGAATCAGGATAGGAGTACCGTAATATATTGAATAATATGTGCAAAGAAGCCCATGCGATTAGTGCCACAAGCAAATTCGTTGAAGATGATTTGTTCTTCAGATTATATAAAATAATTGTTGTGAACAGGGCTTGGATAAAGACTATGTAGTATATCGTTATAGTTGTCATATAATCGCTTTTGAAAAAAATTTATTTTGAGGATTGCAAAAATAGAAATAAAAAACAAATAACCGTTTTTTTTAACTACTTTTGCGGAATGATAAAATTTATACGGAATATTAGTGTCATCATATTGCTGCTGCCGGTGGTAATGTCTGGTCAGCATGGTAATTGTCAGAGTGTTGCGGATTCATGCATAAACATTCCGTTTGTAAAAGTTGCATATTCTTTTCAGGTTCCGCTTGGTGCACAGACCGAATGGTTTGGTGTCAATTCGACTATTGGCGGCGGATTTTCCTATAAAACAAATACCAATCTGATGATAGGGATAGACTGGGGTTATGTTTTCGGCAATGTTGTGAAGAATCAGACAGAGCTGCTCAAATATCTTTATGCATCTTCAGGGTATATTATCAACAGAAGCGGTCAGGAAGCCATAGTCACTCTATATGAAAGGGGGCATCAGATACTTCTCAGAATGGGCAGACTCTATCCAATCAAATCCCTGAACCCCAATTCGGGTCTTTTCTTTACCGGCGGGCTGGGCCTTATGACTCATAAGATAAGAATAGATGTCTTCGAAGACGATGTGCCCGAATTGTCATCCGATTATAAAAAAGGGTACGACAGGTTATCAGTCGGGCCTTCGGCTGGTGCTCAGTTTGGTTTCATCAACTTTGCTGATAACACACTTTTCAACTTTTACGGTGCACTTGAAGCGGTATATGGCTATACAAGAAACATCCGCCCATACAATTTCGACACCATGTCTTCAGACAAGTCCTGGAAACACGACTTATACGTTGGAATCAAGGTCGGATGGTTGTTGCCGTTGTATCCGAAAACACCTAAAGACTACTATTACTACTAAAAATGTATAACCTGCTCATTAAGATATATTCAGCTCTTATACATTTGTCAGCTCCGTTTAATCAGAAAGCCAAGGAATGGGTTAATGGCCGCAAAGGACTTTTTGCCTTGCTTGAAACGATTGAACATGGTGATGGTATTGTATGGTTCCATTGTGCTTCCCTTGGGGAGTATGAGCAGGCAATACCGTTGATAATCAGCTTGAAACGACAACATCCAAACAATAAAGTCCTCGTCACTTTCTTTTCTCCTTCAGGATTTAACCATAGAAGGAATATTGGGGAAGTGGATTATTATGCCTATCTGCCTGCGGATACCAGGAGAAACGCCAGCCGTTTCCTTGACATTGTAAAACCGGTGTGTGCCATTTTCTGCAAATATGACTTTTGGTTTAATTTTATCAAAATCATGTATGACAGGAATATTCCGCAGTTTTTCGTTTCAAGCATCTTCCGGGAAAGCCAGTATTTCTTCAAATGGTATGGGTATCCGGCGGTGAAAACGTTAAGGAAGGTAACTCGTTTCTTTGTCCAGAACGAAGAGTCAAAGCGGCTTCTCAACAGTATTTCAATTGAGAATGTGTCGGTTACTGGTGATACCAGATTCGACAGGGTGGTTGAAATAGCCAATTCAGATTTCGTTGATGAAAAAGTCAGTGATTTCAAGGGTGACGGCAAGGTGTTCATAGCAGGCAGCTCTTGGGAACCGGATGAGGCCATCATTCACAATTCAATGGATGCCCTTGCCGATTACAGAATAATATTGGCACCTCACCTGATTGACCGGGACAATTTGGAAAGAATCAGCAGACTGTTTGACGGCAATGTTGTGTATTATTCCCAGTATGAGACCGGTTATGATTATGGGAACAAAGTGATGGTGATTGATTGCATAGGCAAACTTGCATATCTGTACAGATATGCCGACATAGCCTATGTGGGCGGAGGTTTCGGCAAAGGTATTCACAACACTCTTGAGGCTGTTGTATATGGGATACCGGTTATTTTCGGACCGAAATACCTCAAATATAATGAAGCGGTAATGCTGGTGGACTCCAAAGGGGGATTTAGTATCTCAAATGAGAGCGATTTTAGAAATATTATAGAAAAACTATCTTACGAAAAAATTTACAGTGAAACCAAGAAAAATTGTCTTCATATTGTTCAATCAAATAGCAATGTTTCACGTGTAATTATATTGGAAATCAACAAGTTGGTTGATTTTAGAAAAAGTTATTAACAATCGGTTAAAAAAAATCCAATAAGATACGGTATTTCGCAAATTTATTATATATTTGCAAGATAAAGTACAATGCTTGGGCGTGTAGGGCACTATGCGTTCGAGTGGCGTGCTATATTATTGAATATTAAATGGTTAGAAAAATAAAGTAATAATCAATAAAATTCAAATTTATGAAAAAAATTTTATTAATCTTAAGTGTGATGTGCCTGATTCCATTCTTTGCGCAGGCACAGGGAACCGAATGTCGTCCGGTCTCACAATTCGAAGTGACAGCAGATTATGATGATGTCACTCTGAACTGGCAGTTGCCTACAAGTAGTGAAATCAAGTACTACGAAGGCTCTCCAGCAAATGAAATAGGAACATTGGCTGATAACGTTCTGTGGATGGCTTTCAGAATTCCTGCAAGCGTCCTTGCAGAATACCCAAGTACAGCGGATTATCCTTTCACTTTGGAAAAAGTAAAGTTCATCCCTACTGTAACAACAGGTGTCCATTATCAGGTCGATGTTTATACAGCTGACCCTAATGGTCCGGATTCAGGCGATTTTACAGCCACTCGCGTTAACTCATATACGGTTACCGATGCAGTTGCTGACGCCTTTAACTATGTTTCTGTTGGAACAGAAATTGACAAAACTCAGGATCTTATTATAGCAGTCAAGGCTACAGGTGAAAACTTGAGTACTCTGAGATTTACAGAGGAAGGTGCCGTTAACGGTTATAGTAACCTCATTTCCCTCGATGGTGTTGAGTTCGACTATGTATATGAAAACAGCCACTCAGCTCCTATCAGCTGGTATATCTGTGCTGTGGTCGATTATCCTAACGAAGACGGTCAGAAGGGCTGGGGCGATATCGAGCCTATCGACAACATGAATGTCTATAAGCCTGCTAACGTGATCGCTTCCAAGTCAATTCCTAACGTTGAAACGGTTGACCATTATATAATCTACCGCGATAATGTTGAAATTGCTCAAGTTGATGGTGGTATCTTCACTTACGTTGATGCCGATTTGCCACATGTAACTCATACTTATACTTATGGCATCGTTGTTGCCCATAACGATAACGGTGTTTTATGCGATTCAAGAGTGGTAGAGAAAAATATCACTTTGTATTTCTGCGTTGATGATGACAATAATATTTCCAACATCTATGGCATGGCTAACCCTGAAGAAAGAACAATAGCTGTTTATTGGACCGCTCCAGTAAATCCTAATGTTTTGGGTTATGAAGTAAGATGCTTTAACGATAATGCCGGAACTTGTGTCAAAGTTGCTTTCACAGAACTGACAGAGTACACACTCAGCGGTATGGAAGCAGGTGACTATCATTTCTGCGTTAATGCAGTTTATGATGGTTGTGCCAGCGAAGATTTTTGCACAAGCATTATAAACCTTCCTGTTGAATGCGGCTATCCTGTTACCGAACTGACAGCTGCTCAGGGAGTTTTAAATGTCAAGATGGTAAATGTCGCATGGACAGCTCCTTTTACAACTCATTTGATTGAATATTATACAATCAACAAATATGTTCCATATTCAGATGTGTTAATAGCTTCATACACCACAACAGGTACAGAGTATGCTGACTTTGACGTGGAATTCTATAATTCCTATGACTATGAAGTTGTTGCCAACTATGTTGATGGTTGTGTATCAGTACCTGTTGCCACTTCCGCATACGTTGGTCTTGAACCTATCGCAAATCTCGTTGCCAGCACAACAAGTGACGGCCAAATCACTTTGACATGGGACGCTCCTACACAGGAAGGTCTTACAGGTTACATGATTACGGTAAATGACGAGACTTACACTTCTGAAACCAATACCTATATTAATATATATCCTGCAGGCAGCTATTATTTCCAGGTATATGCTGTTTACTCTGATCAATATTATGCAATCCCTGTTGGTATCAATGTCGTTATCTCCGGCACTGAACAATATATTATAAACGCAACAGTTAATCCTGCTGAAGGTGGTTCGGTTGCTGGTTATGGTACATATCTCAACGGACAGACAGCTCTGCTTACAGCAGTTCATGCTCCTGAATATGCATTCATCAACTGGACTGAAGATGGAGTGGAAGTTTCAAATGATGAAGAGTACAGTTTCATCGTTACCGGAAACCGTAACTTGGTTGCCAACTTCCTTCCTTTGAATGTCCTTTGGATAGGCAACTATGTGGCTCATAGTGAAAATAACGTGGAAATTGCTATCAATCTGCATAATTACATTGATGATGTTTATGCATTCCAATTCGACATTCCTCTTGGTGAACTCGAATATGTTGATGGCTCATTAGCTGTTACTGACAGAACTAATGAAAATTTCGTTGTTAACACAACCCTTTATGAAAACAATACTCTGAGAATAGTCGGCTATTCAATGCCTCCTACAGCTGTTCCAGGAACTGATGGTGCTATCGTTACTTTAGAGATTGTAGCCCACTCTGAGGAAGTATTCCCACTGACTATTACAGATCCTGTTCTTTCCGATTTGTACGGAAATATTCTCTATTGTGAGACACGCGATGGAGAACTGGCTATCGATGACGTTAATATCGAAGCTGTCACAGTTCCTATGGAAGGCGGTGTTACTACCGGTACAGGCGTATATTTCACAGGAGAACAAGTTACAGTTACCGTAACACCTAACGAGGGTTATACATTTGTTGACTGGTTGGAAAACGGAGTTATCGTTGCTTCAACACCTGAATATACATTCATAGCAGGTGCTGACCGCGTACTGATTGCTGTTATGTCACTCAATACCTATTATATTAGTGTAACAGCTAATCCTGCTGAAGGTGGTGTCGTGACTGGCGAAGGTGCATATAATCACTTTGAAACAGCAGTCCTGACCGCTACACCAGCTGACGGATATATGTTTACCAACTGGACAGAAAACGGTTTGGTTGTTTCCGACGATGCAATCTACACTTTCACTGTCAGAGGTAACAGAAATCTTGTGGCTCATTTCATCGGTGTCAATGTCCTGTCTATTCCAACAACATTAATGGGTCATGTGGATCAGCCTGCAACAATCAATGTTGATCTCGACAATGATGTTGATTTGGTTTATGGCTTCCAGTTCGATATTCCACTGGGTGATATGACATACGTTTATGGCTCTATTGCCCTGACTGACAGAGATGATGACAGTCACCATATTTCAGCAGAAGTTATATCAGGCAACGTACTGAGAGTCATCGACTATTCAATGCCACCTGTTCCATTGGCAGGCACTGACGGTGCAATCTGTACATTTGATGTCACAGCTCCTGTTGAAGGCACTTTCACCCTTGCTATTCAGAATGAAGTTTTAACCGACATGATGGGTAATGTACTTTATAGCGAAACTGTTGACGGTCTTCTGACTATCGAAGATGTCAATATCTTCGTGACAGCTGATCCTATTGACGGTGGTACTTTCACAGGCAACGGTGTATATTATATAGGTGAAACAGTTACTCTTACTGCTACTCCTAATATAGGCTATGCTTTCTTATATTGGAAAGAAGGAGAGACTGAATATACCGACAATCCTTACATATTTGCAGCAGGTCTCGACCGCAGCTTTGTTGCTTGCTTCGAACTCGTTGATTATTATATCACTGCAATTGTAAATCCTGATGGTTTCGGTACAATCAGCGGCGTTGACAATCCTTATCATTATGGTGATGTTGCCACTTTGACTGCAACACCAGCTTCCGATGAATACGCATTTGATGCATGGACTGAAAATGGAGTGGTTGTTTCACAAGATGAGACTTATTCATTTACAGTAACATCCGACATGGTTATTGTTGCTAACTTCGTTTACAATAACTTCCTCGTAGTTGAAGATGTTGAATCTCTTCCAAACGTTTTAGTCGATATTCCTGTTAATTTGATTAATCATAATGATGTCGTCTATGGCTTCCAGTTTGATATAACTATTCCTGACGGTCTTACTTTTGTTGGTGTAGAAAAGTCAGACAGACTTTCCGAATCACACATCCTCATGGCAATGCCTATTGCTGGCAATGTAATCAGAATCCTTGATTATGCAATGCCTCCAGAGGCTATTTCAGGAACTGAAGGTGCTATTTGTACTATTCAAGTTGTTGCAACAGAGACAGGTGATTATCCAATGAACGTTGATGCAACAACAGCAGCTATTTCAGGTATCGATGGCAGTCTGTTCCATTTGACAACCGTAAACGGAACACTTTCTGTTTCTCAGGTTAACATTACAGTTTCTGCTCTTCCTGAAGAAGGTGGTACAGTAACAGGTGGCGGTGCATATATCTATGGCACAACAGTTGTAGTTAACGCTTATCCTGCAATCGGTTATTCATTCCTCTACTGGACAGAAAATGGCAGTATAGTTACAGGAAACGCACAGTATGAATTTACTGCTACTGTAGACCGCAACCTCGTTGCTAACTTCGAACTCATTGATTATTATATCACTGCAAATGTAAATCCTGAAGGTTTCGGTACAATCAGCGGTGTTGACAATCCATATCATTATGGTGATGTTGCCACTTTGACTGCAATAGTACCTTCCGATGATTATGCATTTATTTCATGGACAGAAGATGGCGTAATCGTTTCAAAAGATGAAACTTATTCATTTACAGTAACATCCGACAGAAATCTTGTTGCAAACTTCGTTTACAATAACTACCTCGTAGTTGAAGATGTGGAAGCTCTTCCAAACACTGTAGTCAATATTCCTGTTGATTTGACTAATCATAATGATGTTGTTTATGGCTTCCAGTTTGATATAACTCTTCCTGATGGTCTTACTTTTGTTGGTGTAGAAAAGTCAGACAGACTTTCCGAAGCACACGTCATCATGGGAATGCCTATTGATGGAAAGAGCAATGTAATCAGAATCCTTGATTATGCAATGCCTCCAGAGGCAATTTTCGGAACTGAAGGTCCTATTTGTACTATTCAAGTTGTTGCAGCAGAGACAGGTGATTATCCAATGAACATTGATGCAACAACAGCAGCTATTTCAGGTATCGATGGCAGTTTGTACCATGTGACAACCGTAGATGGAACACTTTCTGTTTCTCAGATTAACATTACAGTTTCAGCTATCCCTGAAGAAGGCGGTACAGTAACAGGTGGTGGCGCATATATCTACGGCGCAACAGTCGCAGTTAGCGCTTCTCCTGAAATCGGTTATTCATTCGTCTGCTGGATAGAAGATGGAAATATAGTTTCAAGAAACGCACTGTATGAATTCACTGCTACTGAAGACCGCGACCTCGTCGCTTACTTCTTACACAATACTTATTATGTGAATGTAACAGTAAATCCAGAAGGTCATGGCTTGGTTATGGGTCTTGACAATCCTTATTACTACGGTGATGTTGTTACTCTGACTGCAGTTTCTTTTGATGAAAATGATTACACATTCGTAAATTGGACAGAAAACGGAGTTGAAGTTTCAGCAGATAAGACTTATTCATTCACTTTGGTTTCTGACAGAAATCTTGTTGCAAACTTCGCCAATAACAATGTTATCAGTGTTGAAAGTGTAACAGGTCTTCCTGGTGTTGTAACAGACGTTCCAATAAACTTGCACAACACAAATGATGTTGTTTACGGCTTCCAGTTTGATGTAACTATTCCTGAGGGATTGACTTATGTTGGAATTGAAAAGACATACAGACTTTCCGATTCACATATTATCATGGCAATGCCTATTAGTGACAATGTTCTGAGAGTTCTTGACTATTCTATTCCACCAGCACAAATTGACGGTGTTGACGGTCCTGTCTGCTTAATCCAGTTCCAGGCTGCCGAAAACGGAGTATATCCTTTGACACTTGATGGTGCAGTTCTGTCAAACGTAGATGGTGGTCTCTACAACGTTACTACAGTTGATGGTACTCTCACTATTTCCGGTGTTACTGTTGAAGCTGTTGCAAATCCTGCTGAAGGTGGTACTGTAACCGGTGCTGGCGTTTACGCAATTGGTGCTGCTGTTACAATGACAGCATTCCCTGCTGAAGGTTACGCATTCATTAACTGGACAGAAAACGGTGCAGAAATAACAACAGATGCTTCATGGACATTTGTTGCTACTGCAAACCATTCATTTGTTGCTAATTTCTCATCAGTCAACATCACAGTTACTGCAAATCCTACAGAAGGTGGTACAGTAACAGGCGGTGGCGTTTATCCATACGGCAGCGAAGTTATTGTCAATGCTATCCCAGCTGAAGGTTATGCATTCAGATGGTGGCTGAAGGACAATGAGATTGTTTCAACAGATGCTTTCTGGTCATTCACAGCTGTCGAAGACCTCAATTTAGTTGCTTATTTCTCATCAATAAATACTTTGTCAATACCAACCAACCTCATCGGTTATGTTGACAAACCTGTAACAGTCCCTGTATATCTCGATAATCCTATCGATAATGTTTACGGCTTCCAGTTCGATATCGAACTCGGTGATCTGACATACGTTGAAGGATCAGCTACAGTTGCAGACAGAACAAGCAGCAACTTCTATATTGTTGCTACCGTTATCGATGGCAATGTCCTGAGAGTTCTCGGATATTCAATTCCTCCAACACCTGTTTCAGGAACTTATGGTGACATCTGCACATTTGATGTAATGCCATCTGCAGAAGGTAATTACCTCCTCCCAATCACAAATGACGTTTTGAGTGATGAAGCAGGTAATATCCTTTATTCATACGCTCCTCTGTCAGGTCTCGTTATCGTAGGTGCAATGCAGGAATATGTTATTAATGCAATCGCAAATCCTGCTGAAGGTGGTACTATTACCGGTGCCGGTGTTTATGAGACTGGTGATATCGTTACTTTGACAGCTACTGCTGCTGAAGGTTACACATTTGTAAATTGGACAGATGATTTTGACAATGTAATCAGTTTAGATAATTCTTACACATTCGTTGTAGTTGAGAGCCGTACTTTAATCGCTAACTTCGTACTGGACGTTACAATTACAGTAGCTGCTGATCCTGTTGATGGTGGCTCAGTATTGGGTGGCGGTGTTTATAGCTATGGTGACGTGGTTACACTCATAGCAACTCCTGCTATGGGTTATGCATTCATGTACTGGATGGAAAACAACATTTCCATTTCAGAGTCTCCAGTATTGTCATTCACAGCTACAGAAGACCGTGATTTGGTAGCTTACTTCTCATCAGTAAACACTCTGTCAATTCCTCAGAACCTGTTCGGCTATGCAACTGAAGAAATTACAGTTCCAGTAAGCTTGAATAATCCTGTTGATGATGTTTATGGATTCCAGTTCGATATCGAACTCGGTGAACTGACATACGTTGACGGTTCAGCTGTAGTTACAGACAGAACAAACAGCAACTTCTATATTGTTGCCAGCGTTATCGATAACAATGTTCTGAGAATTCTCGGATATTCAATTCCTCCTACAGCAATTTCAGGTGAAAACGGTGTGATTTGCACATTTGGTGTAACAGCTCCAGAAGAAGGTTACTATCTCCTCCCAATCACAAACAGTGTTTTGAGTGGTATGGTTGGTAATATCCTTTATTCATACGCTCCATTCCCTGGCCTCATCACAGTTGATGAATTAGCAGAATATACAGTTATAGTAAATGCTATCCCAGCAGAAGCTGGTACAGTAACTGGCGGTGGTGTTTATACACAGCATGACATAGCAACCGTTACAGCTACTGCAAATGATGGCTATACTTTCAATTATTGGACAAATAACGAAGGTAATATAGTTTCAGGTGATAACTCCTTCTCATTCACAGTTGTTGAAGATTGTGTATTAAATGCTAATTTCACTGTAACAACGGTTAACATTGAAGTTTCCACTTATTCAACAGGCGGTATCGTTATAGGCGGTGGCCTCTACCATGTTGGTGATATGGTTCAGCTTTTTGCAATTGCAGATGATTGCTATACCTTTGAATATTGGGCTGATGCTAACGGTAATATCCTCAGTTACGATAATCCTTACTCATTCATTGCTGCAGAAGACATAACCATTTTTGCACACTTCACTCAGGCTTCATATACAGTCACTGCTTGGGTCAACCCAACAGAGGGCGGTACTATTACAGGTGTTTCCAACCCTTACAATTGCGGTGACGTTGCAACCCTGACAGCTGTTCCTGCTGAAAACTACTCATTCGATGGTTGGTATTCAGCTGGTGCTCTTATCTCTTCTGATGCAACTTATTCTTTCACTGTTAATGATAACGTTTGGTTGATGGCTCAGTTCAGCATTGAATCAATCACTATCACAGCTTCAGCTGATCCTGAAGAATATGGTGTTGTTTCAGGTGCTGGTTCTTACATCGTAGGTTCTACAGTTAATTTGATAGCTTACCCATTCCCTGGATATTACTTCATTAACTGGACAGAAAATGGTGCTGAAATTTCAACTGATGACACTTACACATTCATAGCAACCGTAAACAGAACTCTTGTTGCTCACTTCGCTATGGACTCTTACACTGTAACTGTAACTGTTGACCCTGCAGACGGTGGTACAGTAACCGGTGCTGGTACATATATTTACAATGACATGGTAACATTAACAGCAACTCCTAACGGTGATTACCAATTTGTGAACTGGACAGATGAAGCTGGCAACGTAGTTGCTTTCGGTCCTCAATATTCATTCTATATTACAAGCGACCGCACATTTACAGCTCACTTCGCTATCGAGTACTACACAGTAACTTTGAATGTTGATCCTGCAGACGGTGGTACAGTAACCGGTGCTGGTACATATCTCTTAGATGAATTAGTAACATTGACAGCAACTCCTAACGGTGATTACCAATTTGTGAACTGGACAGATGAAGCTGGCAACGTAGTTGCTTCCGGTGCTCAATATTCATTCAATATTACAAGCGACCGTACATTTACAGCTCACTTCGCTATCGAATACCACACTGTAACTATAAACGTTGATCCTGTAGAAGGTGGTACAGTAGCTGGTGCCGGTACATATCTCTTAAATGAATTTGTAACATTAACAGCAACAGTTAATGACGGTTATGAATTCGTAAGTTGGACCGATGAAAACGGTAACGTAGTTGCTTTCGGCACTCAATATTCATTCTATATCACAAACGACCGCGTATTTACAGCTCACTTCGTTGAAGATGGTTTGTATCCTGTAGTTTCAATGGATATTGACCATGAAAACTTGACAGCTGTTGTAACTTGGGTACCAACCGCAGGTTCAGACCCATTATACTATATCGTATCTGCTGTTCAGGGTAATAATTCTTACATTACACTCAACACTACAGAAACTACCGCAACTATCAAGTTCGTTGAAGAAGATACTTATATAATCGGTGTAGCTGCAGTTTATGCAAACGGTATGTCAGATTTTGTTACAGATTACGTTGATATCGAAGTCAATGAAATTCACAACTTCAGAGTATCTAATCCATCTCTTAATATTGTTGAATTAACTTGGGATCCATGTCCAAGTGACAGATTCAATGACTTCTACAGATATCATATTACCGGTGGTTCATCACCTATCGATATCTATAATATCAATGACACCACATTCACTGACTATCTTACAGTTCCTGGCGCATATACATATTGTATCACTATAGAGTACGGTCCTCAGGGTATCGTTTCTACAGATGAAATCTGCCACCCAATCACTATCGAACAGGGTGCTATGTTCCCAGCTGTAATTCTTAACCAACCTATCGTTGTCAACATGACAGCTGACGTTTCATGGCAGGTTGCTTATCCTTTGGCAGTTGAATACTACAATGTTTACATTGATAATGTTAAGGTAGGAATGACATCAGATATGAGCTATATCTGCAAACTTGCTACCGAAGATGTTCACACTGTTTCAGTTGAGGCTATTTACGAATACGGTACTTCAGATCGTACTTCAAGCACATTCATTAATGACGTTAATGAAATTTCTAACTTGAATGTAAGTCAGAATTTCGAAGAATTAACTCTTACATGGAATGCTCCTCTTGATACATACAATGACTTCGTTTACTACACAATTACAAGAAACGGTGCTTATCTCGCTGACATTTATAATATTAACGAGACTACATACACTGATTATATAGAAAATGGCAATACAACTTATAACTATTGTATTACAGTTTCTTATCTTGCATCAAATAACAATTATGTAGTATCACAACCAGTCTGCAAGTCAATCACTGTTGCTGAAATCTTCCCGCCTGTAACTTATATCTCAGTTGACAATGAAAACTTGTCATTCTTAGCTACATGGCCAGCAATGCCAGGTGCAGTTTCTTACACAGTATCAGGCGTTGTTGATAATCCTGTAACAGTTGTTGATCCTCAGTTCTTCGGCTCAGTAGATGAAGTTGCCCTTCAGACAATTACTGTTGTAGTTAATTATGCTCAAGGCTCTTCAATCCCTGCAAATGAAGAATTCCAGATTTCTCTTAACGCTCCTAAGAATTTCACAGCTGTACCTAATGGTGGTGACATTGTGATGACTTGGGGTGCTCCTAATGACAAGTATGGTGATTTGACAGGTTACGTCATCACAAGAAACAGCGAAGTTGTTGCAACAGTTGCTGCTGAAGTCCTGACTTATACTGACACTCCTGATTACGGTATCTATGAATACTGTGTAAAGGCTCAGTATGGTTACGCTTACTACTCAGCATCAGATTGCCAGAGCTCCGTTGCTCCTGAATGCCCAGCTGTTACAGACCTCTATGGTGCTTTCAACTTTAATGATGGTACAGTGACATTATACTGGACAGCTCCTACAAATGGTACATTTACATACAATGTTTACAGGAACAATGTGAAGATCGCTTCTGTTGATCAACCTACTTACGTTGATAGTGGTATCAATTCTTACGATGATTATGTTTACAATATCTCAGTTGTATGCTTCGATGGAGTTGAATCTAATCTCTCCAACCCATTCAGCGGTTCATTCGCTTGCGGCGGATTCCCAGTTGAGAACCTCAGAGCCGTATACGATAATGCTGGTGGTCAGCCAAATGTAACCCTTACATGGGATAAACCTCTTGACTTCATCGATGGTCAGGTTTATAACATCTACAGACAAGGTGAACTTATCGCTTCACAATATGCTGGTACAACCTATGTTGATTATGTAAACATTCCTTCCGGTACTTATTCCTACACAGTTACTGAAGTTTGCCCTGATGGTTCAGAATCACTGCCAAGCACAGTTAACGTAGCTGTAGAAACAGGTATTGATGATTTCAACATCAGTGTTAATGTTTATCCTAACCCAACTGCTGGTGATGTAACTATTGAATGTGAAAACATGAACAGTATTACTATCTACAACAGTCTTGGTCAGGTTGTAAGAAATATAAGCGTGGATGCTAACTCAATAACAGTTTCCACTTCTGATATGTCATCAGGCGTTTATATCTTCAACATCATTAACAATGATGGTAACGCTATTCAGAAACGTGTTATCGTTAGTAAATAATCATAACACATATTAATTAAAAAAGGGGGGATTTTAGTCTCCCCTTTTTTTTCTCTGTTTGTTTTGGATAAGTATAATAATGACTGCTGTAGAATCGTTTATTATTTATTACAATTATCAATGAAAAAGATATTATTATTAAGTTTGATTTCTCTCTTTGCAACAGTTACGTTTGCTCAGAATACCAGGACTGTCGTAGTTTCCGAAGGATTTGACTATGTTTTTCCTCCTGATGAATGGACAATCACAACTACCAACAGTACGGCCACTTGGATACAAGGTAATGGTGAGGTCAATTTCTCAACAATAGATGAGAACAGTCTTTACTCCGCTATAGTTCCTGTCGCTGAAAGCGGCCCGGAACAGGATGAATGGCTTGTGTCACCATTGATTTATATTCCTCAGAATTCCCTGATGTCGTTTTATGCGATGTTCAATTGGAGCAAATTACCTGTCGGTGGCAGTGGAAATCCTGGCGCAACCATTAAATTCATGATTTCAAACGATGGTGGAACTAACTGGACCCAAATGTGGGATGCCAATAACACTCCTCAATTCTCGGGATATCAATGGAAACACAGGTACGTGGATTTGGCAAGCTATGCGGGAACAAATATGAGGTTCGCCTGGGTTGTTACTGGATTTGACGGCGGCGTATTTGCTGTTGACGGCATTGAAATTATTTCAAACCTTGATAATGATATCACCATTGAACCTACAATTCCTTTCGATGGAGTCTTCAACTTTGTCCAAATCCCTTTGTCTCAGATAGATGCGCTTAATGCCAAACTTCAAGAGTATTTCGAACAGATTACTCCTGAATTGTCGTTCTATCAGTGCATCATTCATAATAACGGCAGAAATATTGCCCATAACGCTTATCTTAAGGCATTTGTCAATAATTCTCTTATCGGCCAGACAACCCCTGTTGAAATCTCCCCTGGCTCCGCATCTGATGTGGTAGGCATTCCTTCTTTGCTCAATTTTGTGATGGGTACCAACCTTGTATCTTACGAAATAGTTATGGATTCGATTGATCAGAATCCATCTGACAATTATGCTTCTGAAATAAAAGTCATAACTGAGAATATCTACGCTGTCGATTCCGTTAACTCGTTTTCCGCTGGCTACAGCAATAGTGGGATGATAGGCAATCTGTTTGCCATCCCATCCAAAACTCATGTAATCAATGGAATACAGCTTGCTTTCTCACAATCGTCACACGTTGGGGACAAATTTAAGGTTTCATTTTATTTTTATCAGACAGCCGATAATATATTCAACGGGTCTGAACCTAACCTGACACTTCCATTCTTCACATACGAAATCTCCAAAAATAGTGATATGATTGGCGGTTTTGGGAATATTATACTGCCATATCTCCGCTTTCCACAATTCGGAACCTATCTCCTGATGATTGAACCGATCACCGGAACTTCCGATTTATGCTATGATGAGACTGATGTGATGTCATATTTTATTGATGAAAATAACGATGTCGTTCCAGTAACCGGTTATGGTGCAATGGGATGCCGTCTGATAATTGATAATATTCCTACTTCCTCATGTGATGTTAATGTCACTAACATGAAGGCGACCGATAATTGCGACAATACAGTCACTTTTTCATGGGACGCAACTGGTGACCATTATCTTTTATCATTGTCGTATATGGAGGGTGGCAACTATTATTCAAGAGAGTTTATCACCGATGAAAATGAAGTGGAAGTTGACAACTTGGATTACAGAAGTTATACTTGGAGCGTCACACCTTACAATAATGAGGGAGTAAGTGGCGGCTATTTCTCACAGACTTTCAATTATACCGACCATTCATTGTTTGAACCAGTTGGTAATCTCAGTGCTGTGGTGAATCCCGACAATGTGATACTTTCATGGAACAAACCTAATGTGCAGTCAGTTACGGGCTTTCAAATTTATCAGGATGGCTATTTTATCGAATCTGTGCCGGATAACATTACATCTTATTCAATACAGTCGAATGATGAAGAATCGGAATATGGAGTAAGGGTAGTTTACAATTATGGTTGCTATTCGGAAATGGCAACGATTTTGGTTGATGCTGTCTGTGTTATGCCTTCTTCTCTCGAACTTGACGCTACCGTCCCAAATACGGTTACCATGACATGGGATCTGGCTGCCGATGGAGCCAGATATTATATTTACAGAGATGGCAATCTCCTTACGGAATCACCAATAAATTCGAATACCTATACTGACAGAAACGTTCCTGGCGGTAATTATTATTATGGTGTTACAGCATATTATAATGTTAATGGCTGTGAATCGGAAATGATTGACTCTCAAGTAAAAGTATTCGATGGCATTGCGGATATAACCAATAATATCATGGTTTATCCTAACCCTGCAGATTCATATTTTGTCGTCAAAGGTGAAAACCTTGAACAGATTGTGGTCTATGATGTTATCGGTCAGCAGGTTTTGGTAAGACAGGCAGAATCCGACAAGGAGAAAATAGATGTGGCATCATGGAATCCGGGCATTTATATTGTGTCTGTCAAGAGCGTGAATGCCAAACCGTTTATGTATAAACTGGTACGCAAATAGTTAATTTTCGTATAAGGATTTGATAATATCCCTGATTATTGCGTTGTCGGTGGAAGGTGGGGTTAGGATGCTTGCACCGGTGAGAAGTTCACAGGTGTGATTTATAGCATCAGGATACAGGCTGTCGGAAGCGATTTCAATCGAAGTGATGACAGCCTTTTTTTCATCTATGGTCATGGCTATCTCCACGTTGCCCCAGTCATATTGAAAAGAATAATTGGCGTTGAAACTGCGCCATTTTCCGTATAGAAATTTTTCGGAGCCATATAAGTCGCTTGTCCTTTGCACTTCGGGAATATTGCTCAGTTCTTCGAAATCAAGGATGTTTGCCTTGCTTTCATAGATATTTTCGAAGGCATCTATAAGATGGGGCATTATGTTGTCGGAAGTGATATTGGCGACTTCCGACAGGTTGATTATGCGATTGGCAACTGACTTGACACCGTGTTTCATAAGTTTTACAGGTTTGACGATGAGGTATCTGCTTATTTTTTCCATATCAGATTTTATCAGCAGGGTTCCATGGTGAAGACAGTTTGATTTGCTGTTGCTGAAGGCATTGCCTGAAAATTTCCTGCCCTCGAAAGTCAAGTCGTTGCGACCGGAAATGGACGTTTCCAATCCATAATCGCGAAGCGCATTCTGTATTACGGAGAAATGTTTGAGTATGTTGAAGTTTGATTGGTGTGCGACAAAAGAAAAATTGATGTTGCCGAGGTCGTGATAAACGGCACCGCCACCGGTATTGCGGCGGGCAAGAAACCCGCCGTCACCGATGAGTTTGTCTAAATCACATTCAGAAAAGGGGTTCTGATTGGCTCCAATAACCACCGTATGCCTGTTTTTCCATAGAAACATGGAAATGGTGTCCCTGTTGTTGGTTTTCAACAGGTGGTTTTCAACCGCCAAATTGAGGTACGGGTTGGTTTGATTGGAAATTATGATATTGGTTGTCATAAGGCTATTTTAATCCCCTTGCGCGTAAATATGGTTCGTTGGATGGTTCTTTTCCTCTGAATTTGACGTATTGAGCCATTGGTTCATCCTGTCCGATGTTGGTTAATACATAGTTACGGAATTTGGCTGCTATTTCTTTGTTGAATATGTCGCCCGTTTCCTTGAATGCCTGGAATGCATCCTTGTCAAGAACTTCAGCCCATGTATAGACATAGTAACCTGCTGCATAGCCGTCACCGTCGAAAATATGTTTGAAGTAAGTAGAACGGTAACGTGGCAGGATTTCATCAATCAGATGGATTTCTTTCATGCAGTCACTTTCGAATTTAACCACATCTTCGGTCTTTTCAGTTGTCTTTGCATGCCATTTGAGGTCGAGAAGTGAAGCGGCAAGCAGTTCTGTGGTGTTGAAGCCTGTATTGAAAGTGCTGCTTTTTACGATTTTGTTGATAAGTTCGTCAGGAATGACTTCATTTGTCTGATAATGGCGTGCATAAAGACGAAGCATTTCAGGCTCGCTGCACCAGTTTTCCATAATCTGTGATGGAAGCTCAACCATGTCGCGAGGGAAATTGCCGCTTATACGTGAATATTTGTTGTATGAGAAGAGATTCTGAACGGCATGACCAAATTCATGGAACAGAGTTTCGGCCTCGTCAAAGGACAGCAATGAAGGAGCGTCTGCTGTTGGTTTGGGGAAGTTGCATGTTATTGTGGCAATAGGATAGACTCTTTTGCCATTGATGTCGTCAGTACCGACTCTGAGACTTTCGCACCATGCTCCCTGACCTTTTTCCGGACGCGGATAGTAGTCGAGGTAGATGAGACCAACTAAGTCATTGTTGGCTTCGGTGACTTTGAAAACTTCAACATCAGGGAAATAAGTCGGAATATCTTCAAGTTTCTCAAATTTAAGGCCATAGAGCTTATTGGTCAGAAGAAACATGCCGTCTCTGACATTTTCGAGTTTGAAATAAGGCTTAAGTTCGTTTTCGTCAAGGTTATATTTGGCTTTGCGGACCTTCTCCGCATAGTACCACCAATCCCAGGATGCAAGTTTGAATTTGCCACCTTCTTTTTTGATAATCTTTTGCATTTCAACGACTTCGTTTTTGGCAACCTTGAGAGCCTGATTGTAAATATCAAGTATGAAATTATATGCTACATCTGCATCTTTGGCCATATTTTCTGCAATCTGATATTGTCCGAATGAATTGTAACCAAGGAGATGTGCCTTGCGTACACGAAGATTGACGATGCTGTCAACTGTCTCGCGATTGTCGTTGGCGTTATTGTTGAGACCGCGCATGAAATAACCGCGATAGAGTTTTTCCCTCAAATCTCTTCTGTCGGAAAACTGAAGGAAAGGAAGCATGGAAGTGAATGTCGGAGAAAACAGCCATTTGCCCTTGTTTCCGTCATTTTCAGCGGCAAGAGCAGCTTGGTCGATAATTTCCTTGGAAAGACCGGAAAGGTCTTCAGGATTGTCAATATAAAGTTTGAAATTGTTTGTCTCTGCAAGAAGGTTGCTGCTGAATTTCAGGAAGAGTGATGACAATTGTAAGTTGACTTTTTTAAGTTGCTCTTTGTCTTCAGCACTTAAATTGGCACCATTTCTTACGAAATCCTCATAATATTTGTTGACTACCATCATCTGGTCACTGTCAAGATTGAGCTTTTCACGATTGTCGTAAACGCTTTTTATCTTCTGAAACAGTTGGTCGTTCATGGTGATGTTGTCTTCATGTTGTGAGAGCATTGGAAATATGGTTTCAGCAAGCTGCTGAATTTCTTGAGTGCAATGATTCTCAAAAAGAGCCATGAAAGTTGAGGTTATTCTGTTGAGGTCTTCACCCGACTTGTCGAAAGCCCAGATTGTATTTTCAAAATCCGGAGTGTCAGTATTGTTGATAATGGCTTCTATTTCAGCATTTTGTTGGTCGATGCCAAATTGAAATGCAGGCAGAAAGTCACTGTTTTTGATTTTGTCGAAAGGCGGAACACCGTATGGAGTGTCGAATGGTTTTAGCAATAAGTTTGTTTCCACGTTTTTGTTTTCATTTCTGCATGATGACAATGCGGTGCAAGTCACAGCTATTAAACATAAAAGTAAAGTTTTTTTCATAATGATAATATTGATTGATAACGATTTATAAAATAAAAAGTGAGAGCATCATCAGACACTCTCACCATAATTCTAATACATTGGGAAAGAAAATGTAAATTATTTTTTAGCAGGTTCATTGCCAATCAGACACCAAATGAGTGCAGCAAGAACAGCACCGATGAAAGGACCGACAATGTAAGCCCACACCTGTTTCAGAGCTTCACCGCCTTCGAAAACGGCAGGAGCGAGTGAACGTGCAGGGTTAACTGACGTACCTGTATAGTGAATGCCTACCAAATGAACTACTATTAATGAAATACCGATGGCGAGACCGGCAAGGTTACCTGCTCCTTTCTTGGAGTCGGTTGTACCGAGAACTACGAGGACAAACACGCATGTCAGGAAAATCTCGATAATCATTCCTGTTACAGGTCCTTCCGAGCATACATTTGCACCAGTTGTTGTGCCTTCGGCTCCAAGCATGGAGACCATCAGATACAAAATTGCAGAACCAATGAAGGCTCCAATGCATTGGAATACCATATACATTATGGCATCTTTGCCGCTGATGCGTTTGGCAATCCAGCAACCAAGCGTGATTGCAGGGTTAATGTGACATCCTGAAATATTGCCGATGGTGTAAGCCATGGCTACTACTGCAAGACCGAAAGCACATGCTGTGCCGATTACTGATGCAGGGTCGATGCCGCAATTCAAACTGACGGCTGTACCGCATCCCAAAAGAACCAATACCATGGTTCCGAACATTTCTGCTAAGTACTTTTTCATATTTATCATATTTTTATTTTTGCAAATATATTAATAATTGCCATTATGTATGACTTCCACAGCCTTTTTTACCTCCTTGTCCATGGAATTATAAACAGGATAAAAACCTTCGTAATCGAAAAGATTTCTTCCGATATAAGATTTTGTAAGTATAGCTATTTCTTTTTTAACTTCTTGATATTCAGTGGTATTTATTGTGATGTTATTCTTTTCGGCTTCTTCTAAAATGTCATTCATCATTTTTGGAGTTACCGTAAATTTGTTGATAAAATCTTTTGCAGTGGGAAATTGTTTCATCAGCATATCACGATTGCTGTCGGTGTAGTTGAAAGCGTATTTGAAAATGACAGATTTATTGATGATTTGGTAGTAGAAATCATTGTCTTTGTAGTCTTCGATTGGTACGAAGACATCAGGGGTGATACCGCCTCCGCCATAAACGATTCTGCCATTGTCGGTAAAATATTGTTTGGTGGTATCCACAGTATGAATGCTGTCGGCAAATTCAAGTTCACCCGACAGGTAGCGTTCGTAGTATTCCTCATAATATTTTTCCTTGCCGTTTGCGTATGAGCGTTGGATACATCTGCCGCTTGGGGTGTGGTATCTTGCTACCGTGATGCGGACGGCAGAGCTGTCGTCAAGCTGCATTTGTTCTTGGACGAGACCTTTTCCGAAAGTTGTTCTTCCCACGATGACACCTCTGTCGTGGTCTTGTATTGCACCGGCTACGATTTCACTTGCCGAGGCTGATGCCTCATTGACAAGAATTACAAGATTTCCGTCAAGGAATTTGCCTTTGCTGAGAGCTACACCGTTAACACGCGGAGAGTTGAGGCCTTCGGTGAAAACAATGAGAGAATTCTTCTTCAGAAATTGTGACGAGACTTCAATTGCAGACTTCAGCAAACCTCCGCCGTTGTATCGCAAATCAAGGATTAAATTGGTCATCCCTAAGAATTTCAGTCTGGAGAGGGCCTCGCTGAATTCCTGCGATGTTGTCATTGAAAAGGATGAAATCTTGATGAAACCGGTGGAGTCATCAATCATATATGCTATATCGACGCTCGTGTTGGGAATTACATTTCTGACGATATTGTAGTAGAGTGTGTCTGTGATGCCGCGGCGAACAATTCCAACATTGACCTCGGTTCCTTTCGGACCTTTGAGCAAATGCTGGACGTCTTCGTTTTTGATACCTACTCCTGCAACTATACTGTCGTTGACTTTAACTATCCTGTCACCGGCTCTTATTCCCACTTTTTCAGAAGGGCCGCCTTGTATGGTCTGAACGATGAAAATAGTGTCTTCTTCGATTCTGAACTGCACACCGATGCCTTCGAAATTGCCTTGCATAGCCTCATCGCTCGATTTCAGGTCTTTGGAGTTGAGATAAACCGAATGCGGGTCAAGTTCATCAAGCATCTTTTCCATTGCTATTGCTTCAAGTTCGTAGTTGTCAACAGAATCGACGTATTTGGCATCGAGAAGATTAATGAGTTTGTTGAATCTTGCGGTGCCTTGTTCTGTATTGTTTTGTTGAGGCAAGTTTCCCACAGGCATGATGTAGGTTGCAAGAAACAGACCTGCAATGATTGAGCATACAATGATGAGCGGCAAGTATATTTTGGTTTTTGTTGACATGATTAAAGAAATTAATTATTTGTTGTTGAAGTTTGACATGGTGAAACTGGGACCTGCTGTCACGAAACTTTTTATGGCTTCTGCTGCGATTTCGAGGCGTGGCTGGATATTGTTTTTCATTTCTTCGTCTGAAATTTTTCCAAGGACATAATCTATCTGTTCGCCATAGTTGAAATCGTGTCCTATTCCAAAACGCATACGACTGAACTGCTGTGTGTTAAGTGTTTCAATGATATTATTCAGACCGTTGTGTGAGCCACCGCTGCCTTTGGTTTTGATTCTTATTCTGCCCAAGTCGAGGTCAAGGTCGTCAGAGATAACGAGAAGGTTTTCCAAAGGGATATTCTCCTTATCCAACCAATATCTGACGGCTTTGCCGCTGAGGTTCATGAAAGTTGTGGGTTTGAGGACTATCAGGATTCTGCCTTTGTAGCGCATGGTTCTTACAAATCCATAGCGTTCGGCAGTAAAGGGTTCGGCAACATCTTTGGTGAGTTCGTCTGCCACCATCCATCCGATGTTATGGCGTGAACGTTCATATTCTTCCCCTGGATTACCCAGACCTACAATAAGATACTTTGCCATTTTTTATGTACCCGAGGCCGGAATCGAACCGGCACGAGTTACCTCAACGGTTTTTGAGACCGTCGCGTCTACCTATTCCGCCACTCGGGCTTTGCGGATTTGTTTTGCGCTGCAAATGTACAATAAATAATTTAATTGCATCGCAATTATCGCAAAATTTATGATTCCTTTATCATGTGAACGTCCAACTGAGGGAATGGGAAGGATATTCCCTTCTTAGGAAGGGTAGTGTATATGGCATCGTTGATATCGAACTTTACACCCCAATAGTCGGACGATTTGACCCAGGCGCGCACGGTGTATTCTATGCTGCTCTCCTTCATGGCGGCAAGTGCAATGAAGGGATCCTGTGCCCCTGATGTGGAAGAGTCAAGCACTCTCTTGTCGGCAATGAGTATCTGCATGATTTCCTTTTTGACAGCCTCACTGTCAGAGCCGTATGACACGTCAACACCCCAATCCACACGTCGCAGCGTCTGTGATGAGTAGTTATTGATGGTGCCGTTGAAAAGGGCACCGTTTGGGATGATGATTTCCTTGTTGTCAACGGTGATGATTTTTGTGCTCACAATGTTCATTTCTTTAACGGTGCCGGAGAATCCTTGTGCCTCTATGAAGTCACCGGATTTGAAAGGCTTAAAGATGAGCAGCATGATTCCGCCGGTGAAATTCTGTACAGTTCCGCTCATAGCCATGCCTATTGCCATGCCACCTGCAGCGAGAAGGGCAGCCAGGCCGGTGGTGTTAATGCCCAAAGCGGCTATAGTTGAGCATATAAGCAGAATCCAAAGAATTATGGACACAAGGCTGTCGGTGAATGATATCAGCGCAGAATCGTTTTCCTTACGTTTGCCCATGCGTTTGCGCACCCCTTTGCGCACCATTTTGATAATCCATGCCCCCAAACCTAAAATAACGAGGGCGGCAAGCACCTTCAGTCCGAAATGAATCGCCGATTCAGTGAGGGATGAAACAATCTCATCAGGACTTTTTGACCCAAGGGCTTTAATGGCAGTTTCGCCGCTGTTCTTTATAGAATCGGCGGCAGCTTGTGCTGAGGCTATTGCTTCGGTCGATTGTAAAAAAATGAAGTTTGACATGAATTGATTATTTTATTGAAATTGGATTGAATAATTTATTGGAAGCACCATTCTGACACGGACGGGTTTGTTGCCGACCTTGCCGGGTTCCCATTTCGGAAACAGCTTGACGACACGTATTGCCTCTTCTTCACAGGCTTTGTTGAATCCTTCCTCTATGCCGACATTGCCTATGGAACCGTCTTTTTCTATGATAAACCATACCTTGACAATTCCTTGTGCCCTTATATCCTGTGCTGATTGAGGATATACGAGATGTGTCTGCAGGAACAAGGGAAGTTTGTCCATTCCACCCTGAAACTGAGGGAATGTTGTAAGCTTGTTGGTGAGTTCATATATGGTGGTGTCATTGTCGGAGACTTCATTTGCATTTTCCATGACAACGTTGTTGGTATTCATATTAGGAACTATTTTCCTCATTTCATTGTCAACGGCTGCTCTGAAAATCTGTGAATCGTGTCGAGCCTGTTCCTCGGGAGTCATCGTCTTATCAGCTGTGTTTGAAACAGTCCCTTTTTCAGTTGTTTCTTTCTTTTTGCCCTGCTGGTTGTTGCATGCCGTGATACACAATGCGGCGATTATGGCAATTATTGTGACAAGATGTCTTTTCATGTTATTCAGTAAATAATTTGATGATGTTGAGTATGACCTGTGAAGCTTTTTCCATGCTTTCGAGAGGGACGTATTCCATTTTTCCGTGGAAGTTGTGGCCTCCGGCAAAGATATTGGGACACGGAAGACCCATAAACGACAGATTGGCTCCGTCTGTACCTCCTCTGATAGGCTGGATTTTCGGCTTTATTCCTGCCATTTCCATGGCTTTTATTGCCTTTTCGATAATCTGGTAATGCGGTTCAACCTGCTGGCGCATGTTGTTGTACTGGTGCTTAATTTCCAGTGTTACAATGTTGCCGTATTTTTTGTTGATGAAATCGACAGCATCGGCAATTATTTGCTTTTTTGCCTCGAATTTTGAGGTGTCGTGGTCACGGATGATGTATTGCATGGTTGATTCCTCCACAGTTCCTGCAAAGTTGATGATATGGATGAATCCTTCGTAGTCGCAAGTGAATTCAGGACGCTGTTCCACTGGGAGCATTCCGTTGAGTTCCATTGCCACAAGAATTGCATTTATCATCTTGCCTTTGCCATATCCGGGGTGTATGTTGCGGCCCTGGATGTGGACTTTTGCAGCTGCTGCGTTGAAATTTTCATATTCGAGTTCTCCGATTTCACCGCCGTCAATTGTGTAGGCATATTTTGCACCGAATTTCTTGACATCAAACTTTGCCACACCGCGGCCTATCTCTTCATCGGGCGTGAAGCCTATTTTAATCTCACCATGCTTGAAATCAGGATGTTCCATGATGTATTCTGCCGCATACATTATGGCTGCCACACCGCCTTTGTCATCGGCACCGAGAAGCGTATTGCCGTCGGTGGTAATCATCGTTTGTCCCTTATACTGTGCCATCTCGGGGAATTCCGAGACTTTTAGTGACAGGTTTTTCTCCTTGTTGAGCAGTATGTCACCGCCATCGTAGTTTTTGATAATCTGCGGTTTGATGTCGGTTCCGGAAGCGTCTGGCGAAGTGTCAACGTGTGAAATGAAACCTATAGGCGGAATGTTTTTGCCGGTGTTTGACGGGATGGAGGCCATAACATAACCATATTCGTCAAGGGTTGCTTCTATTCCCATTGCCTTCAGCTCGTTAAGGAGCATGTTGAGAAGGTTGAACTGTTTCTGTGTGCTCGGCTGACTTTCAGACTCAGGGTCCGACTGTGTGTCAACCGAAATGTATCTTAAAAATTTATCTAATAGTTTTTCCATGTTGTATGTATTAATCATCAATTTTAGCGCGTTTTGAATCCCATATCATGTATATGATGAGGGCTATGTACATTATCAGGGCGATAAGTCCTGCAAGAGATGTTGAGGAGAAAGGTTCTCCCGATGCGGTCATGGCTGTGAGGTTGACGTTGGCGAATTTGAGGATTGCGCTTACAACGCCCATGAGAGCGCCACCGGCGATGAAGCCCGATGCGATGAGTGTGCCTCTGTTGTAGCGTGCTGCGTTGAGCTTTTCGTTTTTGCTGCGTGTGTTCACGTACCATGCGATTGCTCCGCCTATAAGAAGAGGGATGTTGAGGTCGATAGGGATGAACATACCTAATGCAAATGGAAGAGCCGGAACTTTTATCAGCGTGAGAATCAGTGCGATGGCTGCACCTATGCCGTAAAGTAGCCATGGTGCATTTCCGCCTGACATCATCGGTTCTATCACCGCTGACATCGCATTGGCCTGCGGTGCCACAAGAGCACTGTCACCTACGAATCCGTATGCTTTGTTCAATACCATTATTACGCCTGAAACTGTTGCGGCTGCAACGATTACACCGACAAACTTCCAGATTTCCTGATTCCTCGGAGTTGTGCCTATCCAATACCCGACTTTCAGGTCGGTGATGAAAGCACCTGCAACTGCAAGAGCAGTGCAAACAACCCCACCTATTATCAGCGTTGCCGTCATTCCGTCAGAACCGCTAAGTCCTGCAGCAACCATCACCAATGATGCAAGTATCAGAGTCATAAGCGTCATTCCACTGACAGGGTTTGAACCTACTATTGCAATTGCGTTGGCAGCCACAGTAGTGAACAAGAACGATATCACAGCGACAACCAGAATGCCTATGACGGCATGACCTGCGTTGTGGACTACTCCGAACCAGAAGAATAAAAATGTGATGATGAGCACCACAATGATACCCATGACAATGAATTTCATGGACAAGTCTTTGTCAGTGCGGTCAACAGTTATATCTGTGTTTTTCTTTCCTTTGAATTCATTTGTGGCAAGTTTGACCGATGATTTGATTACGCCCCATGATTTGATGATGCTGATGAGACCGGCCATAGCGATGCCGCCGATGCCAATGTGACGTGCATATCCTGAAAAAATTGCTTCGGGTGACATCTCACCTATGGTCTGTGTGATACCTGTGTTCATAAGGTCTATCACCTGATTGCCCCAGAAGATGTTCATGCCGGGGATGATGATGAACCATACTAACAGCGAGCCGCAGCAGATGATGAAGGCATATTTGAGGCCGATGATGTATCCCAATCCGAGGACTGCAGCACCGGTGTTGACCTTGAACATCAGTTTTGCGTTGTTGGCAAGAGTGTTGCCCCAGCCTATCATCCTTGTGGTTATGGTCTCACTCCACCAACCGAAGGTTGAAACTATAAAATCGTACAATCCGCCTATCAAACCACTGATAACCAGCAACATCGAATCTTTACCCTTCTTTTGTCCGCTGACAAGCACCTGTGTGGTGGCAGTGGCTTCCGGGAAAGGATATTTTCCATGTTGTTCCTTCACAAAATATCTTCTGAAAGGTATTAGAAATAAAATTCCGAGAACACCGCCAAGCAGCGAGCTTAGAAACACCTGCCAGTAATTGATGCTGATACTGTAGCCTTTGCCTTGCAGAATGTACAAAGCAGGCAATGTGAATATTGCACCGGCAACCACGCCACCGGAGCAGCCGCCAATCGACTGTATGATGACATTTTGAGACAGCGCATCAATTTTCTTTGCAACTCCCGACAGACCAATGGCTATAATCGCTATAGGTATGGCCGCTTCAAAGACCTGTCCCACCTTTAAGCCGAGATAGGCGGCAGCTGCTGAAAACAATATGGTCATCAGCAAGCCAATTGTCACAGACCATACTGTAACTTCTTTATATCTTTTGTCTTTTGATAGTATGGGTTCGTATGTCTCACCTGGTTTCAGTTCACGGTGGGCATTTTCCGGTAACCCTTTCGGAATGTTTTCTGATTCTGCCATTTTTAAAAGTTTTTATTTTGCAAAAATACCAATTATTTGTCAAAAACCAATCAAAAATCAGAGGGAATTGTTTTGAATTGATTTATCTTTGCACCCATGAAAAAACACCTGTTGAATATCATTCTCCTGTGTTTCCTGCTTGCAATGGTTGCTTGTGGAAGGAATGTTCAACATGCTTCGGAAGCGGATTTTCAAGAGGCTCAGATTCAATATGATAGTGGATTTGTGCTTTCGAGTCAAGACAGTTTGTTGGCGGCGTTTCCGCATTTCATCCGAGTGGCCGAAAAATTGGAGTATGTTCCAGACGACATGACCGCTGAAGATATGCTTTTGGCCTCGCGGGCCTATTATCAGATGGCACATATATTCGGAAGTAAGATGGAGAACAATGCTGAGATTGATGCGTTGCGTTGGGCGTTAAACTATCAAAAGGCCATCAATGACACCGTTTGGATGGCTCGTACAGGATGGATGCTGGCAAGTGCTTTCGAGACAGTTAAGGAAAATGATTCGGCGCAGTTCCATTTGAACCAGTCAATCCCGTATTTGGACACAGTTTCCGACAATGTTTGGGACTACATTGGTGCCCGAAATCTTTTGTCCAGTTTGTATTTCGACAACAACCAAATTGACTCCTGTTTGCAGGTGCAGCGAGAAATTATCGCTTTCAAGGTACGGCGAGGCATAGACTCCAAAGGCGATTCGGTATGCATGGGAATGAATTTGTTTTTCTCTGGCAGGAAGGCGGAGGCCAAACCATATCTGCTGAAAATCTTGGACATGGAGCGTGACGATGTGGAGAAGGGAGTCGTCATGTCGCTTTTGGCACAGGTCTATGAAGAAGACCAAAACGCTGATAGTTCAGCATTTTGCCAGAGTTTCCAAACCTCATACGTGCAAGCTGAATCAGAGCGGGTGAGCGATGGGCTGTTGGCCGTGAAGCAATATGAACAATACAAGACTGAACGCGATGCGCGTTTGGCTGGTTTACGCGCGCAGAAAGCGACTCAAAAGGCAAAGGTGTTGCATTTCGTTTATGTGGTCGTGGCATTGCTGCTGTTGGCTGCCATTGCCTTTGTCATTTACCATCGTCGCTACCGCAGAAGGATGAACCAAGAGCACGAAGTCATCCGACGTGACTTGCAGGAAGCACGAGGCACTTTGGAAGCCAAGGCGTTGGAGACACTTTTTATAAAGGCGGAGGCTATCTATAACGACCGATTTAACAACAAGGCCAAGCGCATCCTTGAAGTGTTCGAAGAGGCCTACCCCGATGCCTTGGTACGACTGAAGGTCGCCCATCCAGACTTGAACGAGACTGAGCTCGATGTTTGCGTGCTTTCATATTTTCCCTTCCGCATGAAGGAAATCGCCGACATCCTCGACCTGCGCGAGAACACCATCTCGAAATACCGTTCTAACATCAAGAAGAAGACGCAAGTCGATTCGTTTGAGGTGCTTTGGAGACAGTTTGTAGGCTGATTTCGGGTGGATTTCCCCCAATTTTTTGTGGAAAAACTTTTTGTAATCCGTTGGTATTCAACAATGTTTTTAAAGAAAATAGTGGATTGGCCGATGGAAATGGTATTTTTGGCGGTTTTTTGTTATATTTTTGTGACAAAAAAGTACTCCTAATGAAAAAGTGTTTTATTCTATTTGTTTTGCTCGCAGTCGGGATGACGGTCGCAGCACAAATACCTTGGGACGGCTCTATAGCCGAATCATACAATGGCGGTAACGGCACATCAGGTAATCCTTACCAAATTGCTACAGCGGAACAATTGGCATTTCTTGCGCAGCAGACCAACGACGGCTCAGGGGGCGATGCCTATTATGTTCTAACGGACGACATTATTTTAAACGATGGCGACTCTTTGTTATGGACTCCTATTGGCAGTATCCGCACTTTTACAGGTGTATTTGATGGCGATGGTCATGTAATTAGTGGGCTATATATAAACGGACAAAAGACTTCTGGATTGTTTGCAATTACAGAAAATGCTACGATAATAAATGTAAGTCTTGAAAATGCCACAGTTTTGGAATATGAGCAGGAATACGTATATTCTGCAATTGGTGGAATTCTCATAGGCAAAGCGAAAAACACCAATGTCCTGGATTGCACTGTGGACGGTCTTATTGAGATTTTCAGCGCTGTAGCCAATGGTGGAATCATCGGTCTTTGTGATGTCGATCTCGGTGAATCCGACACTGTTTTCATCAAAAACTGCGTCAACAATGCCAAAGTCCGCGAAAACGAAAGATGTGGAGGAATTGTCAGCAAAACGATTATTGATAACGGTCATCTCGTCATAGACCATTGTGTGAATCATGGTTATGTAAATGGTTGGACTTTTGCCGGAGGCATCGTAGGTGAAGGTGATTTTATCATCAAAAACTGTGTCAATTACGGTGAAATTGTTTCGGAAGGTACTGCCGGAGGCATGGTGGGACAAGGCGGAAGTGATTGTGAAATCACATATTGTTTCAATCAGGAATCGGGTAAAATCACGGGTGGCATGAATACGGGAGGCATCATCGGGACAGCCTTATTCACTACTATGTCATGTTGTGGCAATGCAGCGTTACTTACAGGTGTCAACGATGATGAAATTATGATGGGCGGCATTTCAGGTGCCGACGGAACTATTTACAATTGCTATAATCGTGGAGATTTAACCGCTGTTTATACTGGCGATGACCCGCTCCTCATCCAAATGGGCGGAATAGCAAGCACTCCACTCCATGATGAGTACATACGTAATGTGTATAACGCTGGAGCCATCATCAAGCCTTCTAATCCAAACATAATGAGTGAGTGGTATGGACATATTGTCCCTGCGATTTTTAGTGATACATTGATTATTGATTGTTATTGGACGGGTAATGAATCAATTACAACGTATGTTTACAACATAGGTTCCAATAGTTGGGTACATATTCCGAATTCATGCGCTTTCAACCCTGGCGCTACGGCAACAACGTGGATCCTTGATGAGACTTTGCACGGAACCACTGACCTGCTCGAAGCGTTGAACGCAGGTGCGATGGGGCAATGTGTTTGGGTTGAAGATGTCGAAGGTATTAATGCAGGCTTTCCCATCCCTCGTCCTATGGGTTATGAAAATGTAAAGGAATTTTCTGCTTCAAAACTGATGGTATATCCCAACCCGACCAATAGCGTTCTTTTTGTAGATATGCACGGCATTGAGACGCACGGCCGTGCGTCTCTACAACAAAACGCATACCGCATCACCAACCTCATGGGCCAAACCCTGCAATCAGGCACCCTCATGGGCGATAACCAACAATTGGATGTTTCGGCTTTGCCTGTTGGCATGTATCTCCTTACCATTGACAGTGCGACGGTGAAATTTATTGTGAAATAAATGAAATGATGAAAACAAGACTACAATTTGCATTATTGGCTTTTGCTCTGCTATTAGGGATGAAGACCGCAGCACAAGAATGGGAATATGTGAGAATATATGACGGTTATGATTCCATTCGGCCGAATTGCATGCAGTCGCTTACTGAGTTTGAATCTGGCGACATCATCGTTAATGCTTCTTGGAGGAACAACAATGTGAACGGGAACTACAGTGAGAATCCTGGTCTGATGAAGTTCTCTTCTGATGGCGTTTTGCAAAAGGAGGTTTGCTGGTCGAGATTCGGGTACCGCTCTGATGACCAATACATCATAGAAGCCCCCGACCACAACATCATTGTTATGGGGCATTTCCTTCCTGACCGAGACCCTGATTGCGCCAATTTCGTGCTCGACTACTCCGACAAGGCGTATCTGTATTTCTATAAGATGGACAACGACCTCAATATGATTGATTCCATGGAATACTTGATTCCACTCGATACAACGAACAATGCGGCGTATTATCAGTCGACACCGTTTCACCCTTACAATATCAGTATGGCGAAAATAAAGCTGACTTCCGCTTTTGTGGAGGATGGATGCATTGTTGGTTCTTACACAAAAACTCAGACGAGGTATAACAATTATGCCTTGGACTCGTTGTTTTTCTTCAAAATGGATTTTGATGGGAATATGCTCATACACAAAGGCATATCGCTGGGCGACCGGGGCAGCGACCCGTATGCCTTCAACGACCAGATGGTAAGCAACGAGATTGGCTATGTGCATTACCATACCAGTAAAAACGCCGCAAAAATAACGGACGAGGAAAAATCATACGGTGACAAATGCATCGTGGCCTGTGGCGCAACCATGATTCGTGGATAATGATAGAGAAACTGAACCGCAATTTTGAGTTGGTGCAGGAGGTGTATTATCCTTATCAGGAAAGGACCAACCTCAACTGCAACTCGTATTACGTTACGCGTGACGGCGGAGTACTTCTGCTTTCATATTGCCACGAACTCGATAACGCAAACATCAACCATTACATTCTTACGAAGTTCTCCGCTGAAGCGTTTGTAGGCATTGACGAGGCTCACGACAATGGCCTGAAAGTGGCTGTTGCTTATCCCAATCCGGGTGGCAATACGCTCAATATCCGTACGACTGTCACAATGTTGCGGCCCTGCAAGGCCCATGTGGAGGTGTATGACATGAATGGAAGGCTCATCCACAGACAAACCCTCACGGAGCATGTGACGGCGATTAATGCCGAAGATTGGCCTTCGGGGGTGTATGTTTGGAAGGTGATGGTGGGCACTGAGCCTGTCGAAGTGCCCACAAGCTCAGCTACCTCAAGGTCAGGGACTTCAGGTTCAACGGTTTCGACAAGCTCAACAACCTTTGTGGAAACGGGGAAGTGGGTGAAGGAATAGCGTTGTTATGCAGTTGTGTAGGGCTTTACGATGCGGGTAAGTAACAAACCGCATACCACATCACCAGCCTCATGGGCCAAATCATGCAATCAGGCAACATTATGGGCGATAATCAACAATTGGATGTTTTGGATCATTCGAGATCTTTCTTAGGCAGTGTTGGGTGAAGACCAACACTGCTTTGGTTAACCTGTGCCATCTTTATCTGCTTGGCATGGACGAAAAACAGGCAGCTATCCTCCTCAATAGGGATTATTTTTCCATAAAACGGTACGAAAAGAAGTTGAAAACCATTTTCGAAACCCAAGAAAAAATGGTGTCGTTTTTAAGAAATAAAATAATAAATAGTTGAATTTTAGATTATTATAACTTGCAACAATTTGCAACTATTTATTTTGTCTTATTTTTTGGATTTCACTATATTTTTGAATAAAAAAATATGCGTATGCGATATAGAAAAATCAAAAAAATTTTTTTGCTGCTTGGCTTGATGATACCAATAATATTGTGTGATGCTAATGAAGCATTTTTATCAGATGAACACAGTCATATTCAAATTAAGGAGGCTCATGTGCAAGGTGTTCCTAAAGGTTCCACCATCCAAGCTTCTATCAACGGTCACACGTTCACTGCGGATTTCTCTGTAAACATTGGCCAAGTTGTGTTGGAAATTACTACGTCTGTTGGTGCCTCTGTGGAAAGCCTTTCGGTGCTTACTCCAAACAGCTTGCAAATTAACATTTCCAACACTGGCAATTATGTTGTTACATTTACACTCTCCAATGGGGACGTGTATTATGGTGAATTTACGGTAACTAATTAATAAAAAATCTATAATGTATGAAATGGATGTACAAATTCATATGATGTATTAATTATAAAAAAAATATCATGGTAAAACTTATTAAACTATTGTTATTTGTTATTTGTTTTTGTTTCATAAACTTTACAATTAGTGCGCAAGCTATTAATTGTAATCCTAATCCAAATGGTGAACCATGGTGGACAGGCGGAATAGATACTTTGGCAGACTATCCTGATGAGACAAAAGGTATCAATCAATTGATTTTGAATAATATAGCTGAATCCACTCCTCTACCTTTTATGGTAGATAACTCAGAAAAAATATGGTTTAGACCTATTTTTCACCAAACGAACGGCAGTTGTGCACAAGCTGCAGGAATAGCATATATATTCACCTATGAAGTTGACAGAATCAGAAATTTATCTGCTTCATATTCCCAAAACCAATATCCTACTCATTTTACATACAATTTTCTAAATCAGGGTAGTGGCTCAAATGGAAGCACTTTTTTGGGTGGTATTAAAATAATAAAAGAATTTGGCGTTCCAAGTGTTAAAGAATATGGAGATTTAATTAATCCAGATGCAATAGGTTTAGGTGTAGATAAAGTTTGGGAAACAGGATATAATAATTATTATCTTGCACTGAACAATAAAGTTGCAGATAGTTTATCCTATATTGACGTCTCTACTCCGAATGGGTTGAATACCTTAAAGCATTGGCTTAATGACCATGCACAAGGTGAGGAATCAGGTGGTCTTGCATATTTCTTATGTAAAGCAAATTATAATTCAGAAATTTACGATATACTACCTGAGGATAGTTATGATGCTGGTAAACATATTGTTATACGGTGGGGTACAAATATTAATGTCGCTCATGCAATGACTATAGTGGGCTACAATGACAGTATCAAATATGATTTTAATGGAGATGGAGTCTATACTAACCCACCTGACAGCATGAGTTTATGGGAAATAGGTGCCGTAAAAGTTGCAAATTCATGGGGAACCAGCTATAATGATGATGGGTTTGTATATATGCCATATCGTTTGTTAACAAATAATGTTGGTTCTATTATAGGTCATAGGCTTCAAGTGTTAAACGTACATGATACATATTTACCTGAATTATTATTGAAGTTGAACGTGTATCACTCAGGCCGTGGAGCTCTTGAATTTTCAATAGGATATTCAGATAATTGCAATGATTTATCGCCAGACTCAACGATTCTTTTATATACATTTGATAATCATGGTGGATATTTACCAATCCATGGAATAGATGAAAACCCCATAGAAATTGGTATTGATCTCAATACTTTTTATAGCCAGTTTGAGGTTAAAAAACTTTTTTTTGATATTAGAGAATCTGACATACATGGTTTGTATGAAGGAACAATAAACAATCTTTCATTAGTTGACCACAGATGGGGAGAAGTGTTTGAATTGCCTTGCAATGTTTCAGGAGTTGTAATAGAAAACAATAGCCAAACTCAGTTATCAATTGAATATGATTTAATGCAGCATGAGACACCTATTACTGCTGATGTATCATACAACAACAATAAAATATCACGTTTTAATCCGATTGTAAGTGACAGCACAACTGTTACATTTGACAACAATTCCAATTTGGATATGTACAACAGTAATATTACTATTGAGTCTGGCAGTTGTTTGTCTTTATTGGGTTATAATACAATTACTGCAAAAAAAGGACATAACCGTATAATAATCAATGGTGATTTTGTTATAGGTGACAGTGTGATATTTGCATCATCACAAAGCGATACCCTGGATATTATCATAAATACTTCATCTAATGTTCTGTTTAATAAAACAATTTTCAATAATTGCAACATTTATGCAAATAATTTACAATTGGTATCTTTTGACAGCTGTGTTTTTAATAATTGCAGGCATGTTAACATTTGCTGTAACGCTTCGGTAACCAATACAACATTAAATAATTCATATATATCTTTTAACAATATCCCATGTGATAATGTTAGTAACAAAAGTGTTTTCTTTGTAAATAACAAAATTAACAACGTGAATTTAGATGGAATAAGTGTGGATAATTATGATTATTATAAGATCAACAATAATGAAATATCAGGATGCCGAATAGCTGTCAGCATCAATGATTCAGGAAATTCTCTCACATTGCCAGCTGAAGTATCAGATAATATAATCACAAATTGTACAAGAGGAATAGATTTATATAATTCTTCAGGTGTTATAACCGACAATAATATTTATCACAATGTTACTGGTGTCAGAATGCTAAACATATCTAATGTATCAGTACAAGGAAGTCAAAGTCCATTACTTTCTGGTCAGCAAATAAAAGACAATGATAGTTATGAAATATATGTATCAAGCAATGCTTTTCCGGCTACATTCAGATATAATAAGATCATAGATGAAGACAATGATACTATTCCTTTATTGTATTTTAGCCAAACACTGTCTCCTGATTCTACAACAATATATAATGTTTCTAACAACTATTGGGGTAATAATTTCAATAATCAGCAGGATATTTTCCCTTACATTTACTTCAACTATCTACCTGTATGGATACCTGAAAATCCAAGTAAATCAGAAAATATCGTTGAAGGAATGTATTATGATGCCATAAACTTAATTAAAAATAATGATTATTCTTCAGCTTATGAAGAGTTTAAAGCGATTATTGCCCAATATCCAGAGAATTCCTATGCATTATCATCCATGAAAATGATTTTGTTTTTAGAAGAATTATGTGCCGGTGATTATTCTCAGCTAAGGGAATACTATTTAGGAATAACAGACATTCATTTATTAAAACTTGCTGGAATACTTGCCAATAAATGTAATGAATTCTTGAAGCGTTGGCAAGATGCAATTAACTGGTATGAAACAATTCTGGCATCACCATCTTCGACAGAAGACAGTATTTTTGCAGTTATTGACTTACAGAATTTATATCTGAGAATAGAAAACGGTGAAAAAACTATTAGTTACACTTCATCAATGCCTGAATACATTCCAAGTGACTTTGAACATTTTATTGACAACAGAAATCATCTGCTATCTTTATTACCCTTCATTGATAAGCCTAAAGGGAACACTTTAATTGTTGATACACAAGCAACAAGTATTAATGTTTTCCCGAATCCATCAAATGGTTTAACAATGGTAGATTATTATATTAGTAATGAATGTAATGTGGATATTATTATTTATGATATTTTGGGTAATGTAGTGCATCATTATGCTGAAGGTATCAAAGATACAGGAAATTATCAGATAGAAATAAATGATTTACAGAAAAAAATGTATTTTTGCATTCTTAAAATTAATGGTAAAATAGAAAAAAATAAAAAAATAATAATACTATAGTTATGAAAAAGTTTACAATGATAGCAATAATGATGAGTATAGCATCATTTGCCATGTCACAGAATTTCTGGACGGAAATCGCCTTGCCGGACAGTTGCAATCTCGTCAATATTGACGGAACTTCCAATGGTAATCTGTATGCCGCCACAAATCATGGTCTGTACAAATCGACGAATAATGGAAACGAATGGAATCTGACAGGAATGTCAGTGTCCTGTGGAAATGTTTACATAGATGATAATGATGTGATATACGTCAATCATGGGAATCAGCTGCTGTATTCGTCTGATGATGCTTTAATCTGGGACACCATACAGATACCGGTTAATAAAGGGATCCTGTATGCAAATGACAGCGTAATAATTGTGGGAAGACTTGACTGGTATGGAATACACATATCACATGATTACGGTGATACGTGGACGAATTTAAATGTGCCGGTTTCGGGCTATGCTTATAAAATTTATGAGGTCAATGGCATGTTAATATTGTGTACTTTTTCATATAATGGCGAAGGTGGTTTCTTTCTGTCGTACGATTATGGTATGACGTGGGAGCCGACGAGTCTGAACAAAATTTATTTTTACGGTACAGGTGCGGCAAGTAATTCCCAGGGAGTCATCTTTCTTTCATCATCTGAGGGAGTGTATAAATCCGATGACAACGGACAGTCGTGGCAGGTTATTGTGTCTCAGTATCCTGGAATATTTATAGATATAATGATAACCGCTGAAGATGATATATATGGCGCCTTTGACAATACATTCTTTAAGGATATTGCTCCGTTTGGCGTGTACCGTTTATCTGATAACGGAGAAACGTGGGAATACATAAATTCCGGAATGGAATATGATATAAATATCAGCAGACTTTTCCAATCGTCCAACGGAAGTATTTTCGCCTACAGGGATAGACTGTTCCGTCATTCGTCTGAAATGCCTGGTGATGCAAACGGAGACATGAAAGTCGATGTTAATGATATTCAGTGTATAATATCTTTTATGATGTCGGATATTGAATCCATTGAATTCACAAATGCCGATGTTAACAATGACGGCATTATAAACATACTTGACATTGTGGCGACTGTCAATCTGATATTTCAATGAATGGTCTGAAAAAGTTTATCCATCAGTGGAAATATGTGGTGGATACTTTTATATTATCGATTTTCCTCACGATCATTTTTATTTCAATTATGCTGTTGCAGTGATGCCGGCATTCAACTTTAACAGATTTAAAATAAGTTTCGGGGGAGCCTATTCGACTAACACCTATTCACAAGATTTTGATATTAATGACTCAACCCAAAAAGGTAATGTGGAGTATAGGTTCAAATATGTTGCCATTCCAATAGTATTCAGTTATAAATTCATCAATAAAGAGAATTACAGTCTGTCGGGATTGGCCGGAATTTTTGAGACAAGACTTGTTGACTATAAGAAGACCTCTACTTATCAGGGTGTACAAGGGGAGAAAAAAACAGTTGATACTTACTTCGGTGAAAACAATTATGGATATGGGGCAAATATTGGAATAATGTTCAGCAGACGACTTTTTTCAAACTTTTGGATGAACGTGTCTTCATGTTTCATTTATCATAACTATAACAGGTCATTAAACTTACAAATAGGGTTGGAGTATAGATTCACAAATTTTTCGAAATAGTCCTTGAGCCACCTGATACAGATGATGTGAATTCTATTACACAGAAGATGTTGGTTTAAAACGAATATTTAGTGCCAAAACATGACTATAAATACTGCAATTTGATGCTTGATAACAACGGAACGGTTGTTTTTTCATGTGTCCCAGCCCGCGACCACCTCCTTTGAAAGGGGAAGATTTTTGATTGAGTTTGACGAATTATTACTAACTTTGCGAACATGAAATGCTTGTGGCACATATTAGGATTGGGGTTTCTGCTTGCTGTGATGGTGAGGTGTGGAGGTTCTCCTGATTCCTCCGTCCTGACTGACACCCCCTCTCAGAGTGGGACTGCCGTGCATGAGGCTTTAGAGGAAATTGACTCGCTGATGTGGCTGCGGCCAGATAGTGCTTTGACGGTGATGTTGGAGTTTGCGGGTAACGCAGAGGCGGACAGCTTGGATGAGTTTGAGGAACATTATTGCCAGATGCTGATTTCGGAATTGCTGTATAAAAACGACTACGAACAGAGCAACCGCGAGCAACTGCTGAAAGCGGTGGATTATTTTGATTCGATAGTTGCAGCGGATGGATATAAGACGGACGGCCGTAGGTACGCACCGCGTGCGTCCGCCAAAAATGTCCAAAACATTGCGTTTTTGGATGCGCGGGCACATTATATTAATGGTGTGGAGTATTACGAAAACGACAGTGTGGTACAGGCCTGCAAGGAATACATGAAGGCATTGGAGGTCATGGAAGCAATATTTGAGGAAAAGGATTTGGTGGGGCGTAAGGCACGATTCATGGCTTTGGCATACACGCATTTGAATAGTTTGTTTTCAGACCTGTATCTTCATGAGCAGTCCATTTATTTCGGGCAGAGCTCTCTTTCGTATTATAGGAAATACGATGCCACTCCGTGGCATAAGGCATGGGTAATGAACAGAATAGGTTCTCAATATGATATGATGAACTATAATGATTCTGCCTGGAAGTATTACATGGAAGGCTTAAGTTGTCTGCCTGACACAGACAACATCACATATAGAGATCTTGCAACACATCTCGCATACCTTTCATACAAAAAAGATAATTCAAAAGAAGCTGCTTTGTTCCAATTACAAAAACTAATTAGTCTGTCAGAAAGCGAAAGAGAATGCTTGTCACGACATTTGACAATTGGTGAAGTTTTCTTTCACGAAATCATGTATGATTCCGCGTGGATTCATTTAGACAAAGTTTTTCATGAAACCCAAAGCATTGCATCCAAAAAGCAAGCTGCCGAATGGCAGGTTGAAATTTGTAAATCTCAAGGTCGAGACACGGAAATTATAGAGTATGCCAATTTCTTGATACCTTTTGCAAACCAAGAGGAAAACCAAAGTGCTATAAAATCCCAATTAACCGAATTGTATTATGCCTTCCGACAAAAAACTTTGGAGCGGCAGCATCAGCTGAGAACAGAAAAGAATATTAGATTGGTAATAACAGTGACTAGTGGACTACTCATCATCATTTTGGTCATTGCTTTATTCTACATCAAAAACAAAAAGAAACTAAACCATATTGAAAACAAAACACTTGTCAATGACTCATCTCAAACCAAAGCATGGAACGACTATGAACGATTCTTGAATGAGACTCTTTGCCAAGACATCATACATTCAATTCATGGTATAAATATCAAACGCTCAGCCACTCCATCGGACTATCCCCAACTCATCCTTAGAGATGCACAACTTCAACAGTTAGATTTCATAGTCACCCAATATTTTGGCTCATTCGAGATCTTTCTTAGGCAGCGTGGGGTGAAGACCAACACTGTTTTGGTTAACCTGTGCCATCTTTATCTGCTTGGCATGGACGAAAAACAGGCAGCTATCCTCCTCAATAGGGATTATTCCTCCATAAAACGGTACGAAAAGAAGTTGAAAACCATTTTCGAAACCCAAGAAAAAATGGTGTCGTTTTTAAGAAATAAAGCATTGAATAGTTGAATTTTAGATTGTTATAACTTGCATGTAAATTATAATGCAAAAGAAGAGATGCACGGCCGTGTGTCTCTACAGTAAAACGTCATCCCGCTTTGGCATTTTGGGATGAGTTATTGAAGCGGTAACAGAAATTCTTCAATGTTGTCAAGGGTGACAACTTTGAAATCGGTATCTGGATAAGCGAATATACAAGTTTTTTATCAAATTCCCGAAATATCATGATTTTTGCGGAATTGAAGGTTTTTGTTTTGGCATTTCAGGGAAAGTTACCCAAATCTGTCAACCTTTTTCAGGGAAAGTCAGTATTATTTAAAACTGAGAAAAAAATTCCTCGTTATTTATAAAAAACGTGGAAAAATTTCCGCTATTTGATTTTTTTGTGTAATTTTGCGGCATTAATCAGGAGGAATCATGGAAAAGCTGTATGAATTGTTTTACGCAAAACTGGACGAAACACCCAGTGGTTTCTGGCGCTACCTGCACTACCGCATCAATTGGAACAACCGCATGATTGCCATACTCGGCGAGCGTGGCGTGGGCAAGACAACGCTTATACTTCAGAAAATCAAGCAGGACGGCATTGAGCATACCCTATATTTCAGTGCGGACAATGTGTATTTCGGGCAACATTCACTCTTTGATACCGCCAACGAGTTCTACCGCAAGGGCGGACAAAGGCTATACATTGACGAAATCCACAAATACCCTTCATGGTCAACGGAACTGAAGATGATTTACGACTACTGTCCTCAGTTGCAAGTGGTTGTCACGGGTTCGTCCATCCTTGATTTGTACAAGGGCATAGCCGACCTGAGTCGCCGCGTTATTACCTATGTCCTTGCAGGGCTATCGTTCAGGGAGTTTTTGGCCATGGCCAAAGGCATAGACCTGCCGCCAGTGAGCTTCGAGGAAATCGTTCGCCACAAAGTGACTTTCCCATCCGGAGAACGTCCATTGGCCTTGTTCGACGACTACCTCAAAACTGGATACTATCCTTTTTGGAACGAGACCGACTACGCGACGCGTCTCAACAACGTAATCAACCAGACCGTTGAAAATGACATTCCGACCTATGCAAAGATGAACATCGCCACCTCGCGGAAACTCAAGCAGTTGCTGTTCATCATCTCGCAGAGCGTGCCTTTCAAACCCAACTACACGGAAATCGGTGCGGCCATGGTGTGCGACCGTGGCACCGTGGCTGACTTGACTTTCCATTTGGAGAAGTCCAGACTGCTCATGTCGCTCAGGCACCAGGACGACGGCATGAAAAACTTCGGTAAGTTGGAAAAACTCTACTTGGGCAACACCAATCTCATCTACGCTCTCTCGGAAGGAAAGCCCGATGTCGGCAACCTTCGGGAGACTTTCTTCCTTTCGCAAATGCAAGTCAATCAAAAGGTTTTCGCTTCAAAGGTCGCCGATTTCATTGTTAATGGAATGACATTCGAAGTGGGCGGCAGGAACAAAGGCAAGAAGCAAATCGCTCAGGTCAAAGACGCTTTCATCGTGAAGGATGACATAGAATACGGCTATGAAAATATCATCCCATTATGGCATTTTGGAATGAGTTATTGAAGAATTTGTCTTGCTGATTTGAGGGATGACGTAGATTGATGCAGGCAATTGGCCTGATGGGGTGTATGTTTGGAAGGTTTACACGTACACGGACGTTTCGACCAGTTCAACGACCCTTGCGGAAACGGATTAAAGAGAAATTGACTTCTCTCTCAAAAACCGCTTCAACAGGAAAGCAAGAAAATAAAGAAACTTATCTACCTTTCTTTCAAGTAGTTCCATATTGTTAAATCACATTTTCGGCTACAAAAATAATCAAAAAATCACATTTTCTGATATTTTTCAGTCAAAGAAAACACATTTTTGGAACAATTGAAAGATTCCTTATTCCACCATGATATTCACAAGTTTCTTCGGCACAGGGACGTGCTACCGCACAAGGCGCGTTAGGCCATCGGGCTGCCGAGCAGGAACGTCACATCGGTGTTTGGCTCGATCTCGACAGCTTCCTTGCCGTATTGCATCACAATCATTTTCTTGCCGCCTTTAAGCATCATCTTGCCGTCGGTGACCCACAGCGAGGTGGCTTCACGCAAGCCCACCACCACCATCTGTTGGTTCACGGCGAGATATTCGTTGATGCGGTCTTGGCGTGTCTCGCCGCCGTGTTTAATCATCTTGTCTATCTCCGGATGCGGGTCGAGATAATGCGGATTGATCTGGAACGGCACCAAGTTGAGGGTCTTGAATGATGCCGGCTGCACGATAGGCATGTCGTTGGTGGTGCAGAGCGTTGGGCAGGCCACGTTGCTGCCGGCGCTCCATCCGATGTAAGGTATACCAGCCAGGGCGCGCTCACGGATGGCGTCCATCAGGCCGTATTTGTGCATCTCCGCCACCAGGTGGAAAGTGTTGCCGCCGCCCACCACGATGAGGTCGGCTTCACGAACGGCTTTCACTTTATCATCATAGTGATGCACCGAGCTGAAGTTATCGAACCCGAATTTCTCGCTGAACACCTTCTGCACGCGGGCCTCGTAGGCGTCATAGCTGTCGGGATAGGCTTTCCCAGCGATGTTGACTCCGGCGAAAGGCACGAAGATGATGCGACTGTCCTTATTGAGGTTGTTTTGCAGGCAGAAGAATTCGATTTGGTTGCATGCCCAGGCAAGGTAGGTCTCCCCGAAGTTGGTGGAGTTGCTGATTAATAAGAGTCTCATGATGTTATTGTATTTGTTTTTGTTGCAAAAATAATAATAAATCGTGATAATAGGCAGTGCCTGGCATAATTTGGGCCAGCATTCCGCGCTATCGGAGTTCTTCAACATAGTTCTTCATCTGCAAAAAGTAATTTTGAAGTCCAAATTTACGAAGTTTTTCAAAATAAACTATATTTGCAACTCATAACCTTAACAATTCAAGAAGATGAAAACACGCACAATCATTTTGGCCGCTGCCGCCATGCTTCTGATGTCTGTCATTCCCAGTGTGGCAAAAGCGCAAGATCCATTTAAGAACCTGACGGAAAACGGCGACGTTGGCACCGTTAAAACCCCTAACATCGAGAATTTTGTGACGACCTATCTGAGCGACCCGCAAGACGAACATCAAAGTTTTTTGCACGGCATGTGGAAAAAATACCGCAAAAACGAGCCATTCGAAAACGGTGAGAAAGTCACTGTCGATGCAAAGAACGGGTATGTTTGTTTTGAAACCGCTGAAGACGAGATGGGGTACAGCTCTGCCACTGAGATGTGCTATTGGAATTGTGACGACAAAAAGCACAAACTTTTCGCCGAGAATGTAATTGTTACACTAAACGGCAAGCCCGCCTTCACCGAGTTTACCGGCTTGTATGTTTTCGTTTACGACAACGCTACCCAGAAGCTCTATTTCATTGACCAGGAACTGCTCGGGTTGGGTGATGAAGTACGCGGAGAAGTCACCTTCCGTCTGCCCCAGAAAGGCAAGGATATCGATGTCTTCTTCAGCGACGGCACCCAGAAGAAGCTCGCATGGAACGGCAAAGGGTTCACGTTGAAGTGATTACCGCTGCAATAACTGGCAGCCACGATCGGAGTGGTGGATGAGATCGGGTGCGTTGCCCTCCCCACGTTTTTGTCTTCCTCATCGAAGAAAATGTCATTTTTCCACCCTTATTTTGAGAGCAGCATTCACAACAGTGGCGTCATATAGAGTGGCAAATATGTGATTCCATTTTCTTGTTTGTAATCGGCGGCATGCAACACAATAGGAGAAGTAATGTTTTCCGAATAAGTCCCAATCAGTTTCGAAAGCGATGACAAAGTGTAGTTCTTGCCGCTTTTCACCTCAATGGGGATGATGTTGTGCCGGCTGGTCACCTTGCTTTTCAGCAACAGGAAATCGATTTCCATGCGTTCCTCTTTCTTTTCCGACGACTTGCTGAAGAAATAGAGGTTATACCCGGCAGCAGTCAGCATCTGGGCCACAACGTTTTCCATAATCATGCCCATGTTGGCCTCCAATTTTCCGAACAACAGCTTCTGGTATATTTCCGACGACACAATGCCTCGCTCATCGAAAGCTTGGCTGATAAGCAGCCCGGTATCATTGAGATAGCACTTGAGCGTAGTGCGGCTTTCATTCATCCTCAAACCCACATTCGGTTCAGTTGAATTGTAGCAGATGTTGGCGACACGGGCATCCTTCAACCAAAAGAAAGCATTGTTCCAATCACGGTATCGTGCACCAGGCTTCAAGGCGGAAAGACGGAATTTCTTCTCGTGCTTCGACAATTGCGAAGGGATTTGGTCAAAAATGTTCACTACCTTGTCGGCTTGCTCGCCGGCGTAATTGAAAATGTCGTTGCGGTAAATGTCCAAAACATCGCGTTTAATGGCATCCACTTCGCCAAAATCCTTGGATTCCAAATACTTGACAACCGCTTGAGGCATACCGCCAACAATCATGTACAAGCGGAACAAGTCCATGACCTGCCTATGAAACATTTGCCCCATAGGCTTCCGCTGCTCGAACATCTTGCGGACAAGATCCATAAGCATGTCGTTTCCCGTGGCCCAAAGAAACTCCTCAAAATCCATGGGATACATCTTGATAGTGCGCTCTTCAGAGGGCAACACAATGCTCTGCGTGTTCTTCTTGATGCTCATAAGCGAACCCGTTTCTATGTAATCATAACGGCCATCCGCCACCAAGAACTTGATGGCTGCCCTTGCCCTCGGACAAAGTTGGACTTCGTCAAAGATAATTAATGATTTACGGGGATACAACTTGACTTGATAACGTTGGCTCAAATATAAAAACAAGGTGTCAAGGTCTTCCAGATACAAGTCAAACCACTCGCGGACGATGTGCGGTGCCTTGCTGAAATCGATGAGCAGATAGGAATCGTATTCGCGTTTTCCGAACTCTTCAACAATGTAACTTTTTCCGATGCGTCGTGCCCCTTCAATGAGCAATGCCACTTCGCCTCTCCTATTTCGTTTCCAATCAAGGAGTTGGCTGTATATTTTCCTCTTCATCATCATACTATTCGCACATTTTTGAGATTTTTGACACGGCAAATATACACATTTTTGAGATTTTTCAACCATCAATTTTACACATTTTTGAGATTTTTGCCTCTTTCGGGATGGCTACTATTTTGAGAGCAGCACAGCACACACACATTAAGTCTCATTGAAAAGCTCGTCTATCGTCACAACTGATTGAAAACGACCTGAATACTTGTTTTTTGTCAGTCCGTAAGTGGTTACCAAAGAAAGGTGAATGGACTTTTTGCAAGCTGTATCTTCCGCAAAGCGTTCCACTTTTTGGCGAAGTTCGGCATCATAATCAGCATCTATGGTGAGAATGTCAGCAGTGAACTTCATTTCGCACAGATTCACCACGCGGTCGCTACGGTCGAACAGCAAATCCACTTGCGCGTTTCCAGTTTTGCTTATCCAAGGCGCAGCAGGGGCATCCACCGCACCAAATCCCAATGCTCTCTTGATTTGTGCTTGATGAAGCAGACACACCTCTTCAAAAGCCAAGCCACGCCAAGTGTTCAGTTCAGGCGTGCGTAAATTCTTTGTCCAAAAGCCCTGCCTGCTTGGGTTTTTCCCGTCGAGGAAATATAGAAAGAACAGCGAAAGGCTGTCCACCAACTTGTAATAGACATCCCGCGCACTGCCGCCAAAATAGGTGTAACTGACAATAAAATCACTCTTTTCCAACGATTGTAGCATCTTGGTAAGCCTTCCGTTATAAGCGTTCGAAGTTCCTTCGGCGATTTCCTTTCGCGTGAAACCACTCCGCTTGGTGGACAGCAAGCGCACGATTTCCACATATTTCTCCGAATGGGAATACAAAGAGCTATACAACCGCTCAAATTCTTTCACTAACCGCCCGTTTTTGGCAAAAAACAGATTATCAATGTTTTCAGAAAGGCTGTTGTAGGGTTTGAGATAATTGAGGTAATATGGGATACCTCCAAAAACCATATAACTCTGCACTTGGTCGTAACGGTCCATGCTGATGCCGCGCGAGTGATAGAACTGCTCACATTCCGCCAAATTGAACGGTGAAAGATGCATTTCGTAAGTGAGGCGGCCATAAAGTCCACCCGTATTGTTGATGATTTTGTCGTTCATCCAAGAAGCCGCCGAGCCGCAAACGACAAGCATCAAATCAGTCCGGCCGGCGCCCCAACCGTTCCAAAAATGCTCAAGCGCCGACACAAACTCCGACCGCGTGACATCCATCCACGGAAGTTCATCTATGAAGACCAACTTGCGTCCCGTTTCACCCCGATGTTCAAGCATCGAACGAAGGCAGGCGAAAGCCTCAAACCAATCGTTGGGCATCTCGTCCCAATCGCCGCCAAACTGCTGAATACTAAAACAAAACGCTCGCAACTGTTCTTTCTTCAAGTCGGTTTTCCGACCCTGAAAATCTGCCGGCGAGATGGCCGTGTGGCAGAATGCGAAACGTCCTGCAAAATGCTCACGGATAAGGAAAGTTTTCCCTACGCGCCGGCGTCCATAAACCGCCACAAACTCCGGCCTACCCGATTCATAAAGTCGGTCAAGCTCTTTTCGCTCTGTTTTTCTGCCAATTATCTCTTGCATAATATTCTGTTTTTACGCTGCAAATATATGCATTTTTTATTTCATAGACACATTTTGATATAAAAAAGTGTCCACTAAACGATTTTTGAAGGCCTTCATGGACACTTTCGGTATTGCTCCCAAAAGTGTCAACTTTTTTCAGTTTAAGACATTATGGAGGAACCTGAACACGGATGGCAAGGTCACACATTCTGCTGTGACTTCGCGGTTAGTTCCCTAATAATCCATATAGCAAACGGCAACGAGGTCAAGAAGGTGCAAATATCGGCGACGGCTTGTGCGGCTTCGAGACCTGTGATGCCAAACAGCCAAGGCATGATTAAGACCGCAGGCATGAAATACAAGCCTTGTCGGCACATCGAAAGCAGTGTGGCCTGCCAAGTGTAGCCAATGTTTTGGAACAGCATGTTTGTTGCGGTACACATGCCCATCAGCGGGAAAGCGATGCACTGCCAGCGCAAAGCCTGACTGCCCACGCGGATGAGTTCGGAGTCTTCGCCACGGAACCACGAGATGATGTCGGGAGCAAAGAAGTAAACCACTGCTCCTAAAACAATCAGAAACGCTGTGGTAATCGTAATGCAAAACATATAACTCTCTTTGACACGCGCATAAAGTTTAGCGCCGTAGTTATAGCCGCATACAGGCTGGAAGCCTTGTCCGAACCCGATGACGATGGCAAAGCAGAACATTGTGATACGCGATACTATGGTGAATGCAGCCACGGTGGAGGCTTCGTTGCCAGGCAAGGCATAGTGCACTGCCATGCGGTTTAGACTGATGGTTGACACCACCGACAAGGCCTGTCGCGCCAGCGAAGGCAAGCCGCCTCGCGTGATTTCCTTGTAATAGTATAGGGTAGGAATGAAATTCTTGAATTTGATATGGACATTACCTGGTCGAGAGGTACTCCAAAGCAAGATGCACCAACCGAAGCACTGGCTCACCGCTGTGGCCAGCGAAGCCCCGCTGACACCCATGTCAAGCACAAAGATGAAGATTGGGTCGAGGATAATGTTGAGGATGGCACCCGAGGCGATGCCAATCATGCCGAAACGAGCGTTGCCTTGCAGTCGCAGCTGGTTGTTGAGTGTCAGCGACGACATCATGAAAGGTGTGGCAATCAGGATGAAACGTAAGTAGTCGTTGGCGTAGGGTAGGATGCTCTCGGTGGCGCCCATCGCCCGCGACAAAGGTGAGATGAATATCAGGCAAATACAACCGGCAACAGCACCAACAATCAACGGCGTAAAGAATCCTGTGGCTGCCATGCGCCCTGCGTTCTGCCCTTGCTTGGCCCCCAAGGCACGCGAGATGTAGTTGCCGGAGCCGTGACCGAAGAAGAAACCGCAAGCGTTGATGAAAGCCATGAAAGCAAAAGAGACACCTACGCCTGCCACGGCTTCGGTGCTTAGATGCCCCACATAAAACGAGTCCACCATATTGTAAATGGTTGTCACGAGCATACTGATGATGGTCGGTACGGCCATCTTGAGGATCAGCCGTTTGACGGGCTGCTCTGTCATCATTTTATATCGCTCGTTGAGTTTTCGCTCATCGTTGATGTTGGACATGGTCATAGTATTCGAGTGCAAAGATAGCCTTTTTTGCACACCCATCCCTTTTTTATTTATATGGTAATAGTGTCTGGCATAATTCGCTGGCAAAAAGAAATGGTTGCAAATTCATCGGAATAATCTTAATTTTGCCCCTGACAATTTCTAATAATTCACGGAAATCCAAAATACTATGAAAAAAAGATACACCCTCATCATTGCTTTGATGGCAATAGGGGCAAGTGTTTTCGCACAGCCCAGCCATTTCATCACCTTCAACGGCACCGACCAGTATTTGGTCATCCCGCATCACGAGGATTTCGACATCGCCGCAGACGCGAGTTTCACCCTCACGGGATGGGTACGCAACGAGACATATACATCAACGCCGCGCTATGTATGCAAACGCGACATGTCGGTACAAGGTTCTGGCGACGAACGCAGTGGTTATGAGTTCTTTGGAACGGGTAACGTAGGTCAGTCTTTGGGTCTCAATACGCCCACCTCAACTACGGGACACGCACTGTCGGTCTATACTGGTGTGACGGTGCCGGCAGGTGAATGGATGCACTTTGCACTCGTCGTGGATCGCGCCAACGACGAAATCCGCATCTACCACAACGGTGAAACTAGCGACGCTTGGGTCGCCTCGGTCGGCGGCTGGGCTGTCACCAACACGCACGACGTGTTCATCGGAGCTGGCAACAATGGCGGTCAGGCCAACAACTTCTGCAACGGCTCGTTCGGCAATGTGAGATTCTACAACATTGGCCTCAATGCGGAGGAAATCTCCATTGACTTGAATAACAGCAATATATATGACCTCTCGGCAACCATGCGTGATGGACTTTTGGCCGCCTACGACTTCTCCACAGAGAACATCAGCGGCAACCTTTTAGCCGACCTTTCAGGTAATGGACACGAGGGGCAAATGGTAAATTTCAACTTTGGAGGTGTTGAAATCTTGAATGTCACGTTGACACAAGACACCCGTAAGACGGGTCGCGGCAATACTAACGATGTGATTCTCAAGGCTACCGTGAACTTTGGAGGTGACAATTCCTCGGTTGGGCTTGAAGAACTTCGCATCAATCTGGAAGGAACCACTGATTTAAACGATATTGAGAGAATCAATGTCTATTTGACAGGTCTCATCAATTTCTTCGACGAGCGTACTCTGCAGGGCGCCACTTTGATTGGAGACGCCAATCCTGCGGCAGGAGATATAACTATTCCCGTCGGAGGACAACTGGTTTCTGGCACCAACTACCTTTGGGTGGCGGCGCATGTTGCCGAAAACGCCACCGAAGGCAACTTCATCGATGCTTCGTTGAAGTCTATCACGACGGCAGACGAAACATACGAACTCGACGACCCTTCACCCACAGGCAGTCGCGAAATCATCCTTGCACATAAATTGATTTATCAGCCATGTGACTACAATTCAACGAATTACCGTATCCCTGCCGTCATCACGGCAAAGGACGGAAGCATTGTGGCCGTCACCGACAAGCGCAAATACAACGAAGGCGACCTGCCGCAAGACATTGACATCGTGTGCAACCGCAGCTGCGACGGAGGTCACACTTGGAGTGAGCCTTACACCATCGCCTTGGGCACTGGTGTCAACCATGGTTTCGGTGACTGTGCCTTGGCCTGGAGCAACGACGACAACGGCCTCATCGCGGGCTTTGTGGGTGGTGTGGGACTTTGGAACTCAACGCCCTCCAACCCGATTCGCTCCTATATCTCAAGGAGTTACGACAACGGCCAGACTTGGACTGAGCCTGAAGACATCACTCATTTCATCTTCGGTGATGACTGTATCTATGAGGAGCAGCGCACTTGGCGCGCCTCGTTCTTCGGCTCTGGCAACGGCCTGCGTACCTCTACGGGTCGCATCATGTTTGTTGCCGCAATTCGTGAGACGACGGCGCAGTCGCTCAACAACTATGCCGTCTATTCCGACGACAACGGTGAGACTTGGCATGTGTCGGGGCGTGCCTCGGTAGGCGGGGATGAGGCCAAAGTAACTGAATTAGTGGATGGTCGCATCCTGATGAGCATCCGCCATTCGGGACGGCGTTGGTACAACATCTCCGAGGACGGCGGCGAAACTTGGCTACCCAACACTTCTACTTGGTACGACATCATTGCACCCGCCTGCAACGGCGACATGATTCGTTTCTCCTCCGAAAACCAAGGCCACGACCGCAACCGACTGTTGCATTCGGTGCCTTACGGCAGTTCGCGTACCGATGTAACGGTCTATGTGAGTTACGATGAGGGCGAGACCTGGCCGGTCAGCAAGTGCATCGTACCCTACAGTTCGGCCTATTCTTCGCTCTGCGTACTTCCCGACGGCACAATCGGTTTGTATGTTGAGGAAGAATACGCGGGTGCTTCGGGCTATTCGACGGTATTCTACAACTTCAGCCTCAACTGGCTCACTGACGGCAACGACCCTTTTGACCCCATTGGAATCGTTGAGAGTCAGTTTGTTCCCGACGGCTTGAAGATTTATCCTAATCCTGCCGTGTCGTCCATCACAATTGAAATGGAAGAATCAGGGCTCATCAATGTTTACAACGCTTTGGGGCAGAAGACGTTTTCGGTTAATGGAGTTTCTCATATCACACTTGATGTTTCGGAATGGGCCTCGGGCTTGTATTTTGTTGAGAGCGTGGATGGTGATGGGAGGAGTAGAAAAGGTAAGTTTCTGAAACCCCCTTTTTGAGATTGTCAGCCTTACGCAAATAGGCACCTACACGCTCTTCAAAACGTTTTTTGTCAATTATCGACTGACATTTGCAGCAAATTTACTATTTTTGCAGCTGCAAACCTAATTGCAGAAAATTATGCTGCAATTCTAAGGCATGCATACACAAATGAAACATCTGATAACTGACATAATCACCGTCATCATGATTGTTCTGCTGCTGATCTTCTCCACAGGTCTGCATCTGTATGAACATATATGCTTCGTTGACAATGAAATGGAAATATCCTTCTTTGAAGATGGAATCCATGATGTCCACTGTGTCCACTATGATGACCATGACAGTTATGAGTCCGACAACAATGACAACTGTCATGTGCAGTCGCATACATGCTCATTGTCAAGCATTTATCTTATCCTATGCCAGTATTGCAGTTTTATTGATGAGTTCAATGTGACTGCTGATTGTTTTGAGATTTTCATGCCGGTATTAAACAACTCAGAAAACTTCAACGTCAGTTTGTTCAATCGCCTGATTGACGGAAATGATCGTATGAAAACGTTCCGACCTGTATTGTTTGCCGGAACCGCAAGGCAAATCGTCAATATTTTCCATAATTCCAAGATTTTTCCCATCGGTTAATTGATTGCAAACATCCCCGTTTTGGTTGCAAACGTCTTACGTTTCATATCATCGGGGCACGATATGTGGTGATATGCTGCATATCTTCATTATTTATTATCAATTATTCAGATACGGAAATTTTGAATTGTATGAAAAAATTATTTTTGATATTGTTGGCTGTCTGTCCGGCCATGTTATTTGGACAGAATATCACAGGTCATGTATATGAAGATGGCGATTCGGAAAAGAATCCGATTTCGGGTGTGAATGTTTACTGGGTGAATACAACTGAGGGCACTGCCACCGATGCTGAAGGATATTTCGAGTTGAGGCGTCCGTCCAAGTCTTATAAACAGTTGGTTATAAGTTATATAGGATTTGAAAAAGATACCATTTCTGTAGAAAGGAAACAGAAGGATATTGAGATATTTCTTCGCATTAACAAGGAATTGAAGGAAGTTAGGATTGTGAGTCGTGAACCTTCGGCACATATCGACCGTATGGCCTCCCGTTCGGTTCAGGAAATCACTGGAGCTGAACTTTGTAAGGCGGCGTGCTGCAATCTCGGTGAAAGTTTTGAGACCAATGCCTCGGTGGATGTCAGCTACAGCGATGCGGTTACTGGAGCCAAGCAGATTCAGCTTCTGGGCCTTTCGGGAATTTATACTCAGATGATGGTTGACAATGTGCCTGACCTTTACGGATTGGCACAGCCTTTCGGGCTGTCGTATCTTCCGGGAACATGGATGAAGGCCATTCAGATTTCAAAAGGATGCTCTTCGGTCGTTGACGGCTACACTGCCGTTGCCGGACAGATTAACACTAACACCAAAGATCCTGATGATGAGGAAAAAATTGCCATAAACGGTATGTTCAACAGCATGATGATGTGTGAAGGCAACTTTGTCGGAAGAGTCAAGTTCAACAAGCATCTTTCCACCAACCTTATGCTTCATGCGGGTTATATGCAGATGAAACATGATGATAACGGCGACGGGTTTCTTGACATGCCGATGATGTCCACCATCAATATCCGTAACAAGTGGAAATACCGCATTGATGCTGTCTCCATGCTTCAGATGGCACTAAATGCATTGTATGAAAATCGTGCCGGCGGCCAGATGGCTTATTATAAAAATACCAATAACGGCGACTTATATGGTATCAATATCGTGACCAAACGTTTTGAAGCTTTGCTGAAGGGCGGTCATGAGTTCAATGATGACTTCAACATAGCCTTCAAATCGTCAGGCGCATATCATAATCAGACATCTTTTTATGGGAAGAACACTTACGATGCTGTTGAAAAGACTTTCTATTTCAACACTGTGTTTCAGGGAATTATTGGTGGCGATGAGGCTCATTCGTTTTCTACTGGTCTGAGCTATTATTATGATGATTATGTTGAAAATCTTCATATCAACACAGTTGATGGCGCTGAGGCCCCTGTAATAGGCAATGTGCTGAACGACACTGTGTTAACTATGACAGAAAGTGTTCCCGGCGCTTATTTTGAATACACTTTCCATAAGGAGAATCTGCCTATTGTCATAGTTGGAATTCGTGGTGATTATCACAACAACTACGGTTTTTTTGTGACTCCCCGTTTTCACGTCAGATATACGCTCAATGAACACAATGTGTTCCGCGCTTCAGTGGGAAAGGGTTATAGAACCGCTCATATCCTTTCTGAAAACTCATCATTGCTTGCAAGCTCCAAACAACTTGTTATTATTGATAATTTGAAGATGGAGGAGGCCTGGAATTATGGTATCAACTACACTCGTTATTTCCATATAAATGAGAAAGAACTGACACTTAATCTTTCGGCTTATCGCACTCATTTCAAGAATCAGGTGATAGTAGATATGGACAATGACTACAGATATGTTTATTTTTACAATCTTCCTGGCAGGTCATTCTCCAATGTCTTTCAAATTGAAGGAAACTATGAGCTGTTTAAAGGTCTCGACGTTGTGCTTGCCTTCAGGTATCAGGATGTAAAGGTGTCGGAATATGTAGGCGATATCACTGAGCGCAACAGCGTACTTGAGAGAAAGCCTATGGTCAACAGATATAAGGGTTTGCTTAATCTGTCATATGGCACACGTCTCAACAAGTGGCGTTTCGACTACACATTACAGGTCAACGGCGACCAACGCCTTCCTGTACCGGATTATGCGGATGAACATCCCGAGATATACGATTTTGAGGATTCATCGCCGGTGTATTGCATTATGAATGCCCAGGTTACCAAGAACTTCAGAAGATGGAGCATATATCTTGGCGGCGAGAATCTCACCAATTACAAACAGGAAAATCCTATAGTTTGTGCCGACAATCCTTTCTCGGAATATTTTGATTCATCGAGAGTGTGGGGACCTATCAGTGGAATAAAGGTTTATTTGGGGTTCAGATATACTCTTGATTAGTCTGGCTTGATTTTTGCATATTTATTTAGTTTGTATGAATTTATTAAACTAAAAAAAATAAAAGATGAAAAAGTTATTTTTAATTATTGCAATGGTTTTGGCATGCACAATATCAGCAAATGCTCAAAGTAATGGCAACAGCACGACTTCTGCCAATGCTAAAACCGTCACCGCCGCCCCTTCAAAGGATGTTAAGGTGAAAAAAGGAGAGAAGACAGTTCTCATTCAAGCCGACATTGATTGCAACAACTGCAAGGCAAAGATTGAAAAGAATATGGCGTTTGTAAAAGGCGTTCAGGATGTCAAGGCAGATGTCAGCACTCATTTGATTACAGTGGTATATGACCCTGCAAAGATCAAGGAAGCCGATATTCTCAAGGAAGTCAAGAAACTTGGCATGGGTGGTACGATTGTAAAGGAAGGAGAAAAAATATCATTGGATAAAAACGCAATAACTACTGCTCCTTCAACATCGACTAACAAGCCTGAGCCAACTGCAACTAAGGCCACGTCTTCAGCACGCAGTTCTGAAAAGAAGAGCAGTTCAACCGCTCCAGAGAAAAAGTAACATTGAAAGAGCCTTCTTCCGGGATCGAACCGGAGACCTATTCATTACGAATGAATTGCTCTGCCAGCTGAGCTAAGAAGGCTTTTTTATTTCGTCTGCAAAGATAATTTATTTTTTCAAATTATAACATTTTCAGAAAATTGACTTCCTGCTGGGTTAGAAATCTCCAAGAACCCCGTGGGAGGTCTTTTTTTGTCAGACCAGCATATAGTGTCCTGTCAAGTTTAACCACAGTGTAGCCCAAAGATTCGAAGATTCTTCTCACGATGTGGTTGCGTCCCGAATGGATTTCAACACCTATTTCTTTTTTGTCGTTGGGGTCAGCGTATGCTATGGAGTCAACCTTTATGTAGCCGTCTTCAAGTTCGATACCGTTTGCTATTGTTTCTAAGTCGGCTCTTGTGAGAGACTTGTCGAGAACGACATGATATACTTTGGAGATGTTGCCTTTTGGATGCATAAGCTTATTGGCGAGTTCCCCGTCATTGGTGAAGAGCAGCAGTCCTGATGTTTTTCTGTCAAGACGGCCTACCGGGAATAGTCTTTCCCTGCATGCGTCATCGATAAGCTGCAGGACAGTATTGCGCTTTTGCGGGTCATCCATTGTGGTTATATAACCCTTTGGCTTGTTGAGGAGCAGATATTTCAGCTTTTCGCTGTGCAGTGTCTCATTGCCGATTTGCACTTTGTCGGTCCTGTTTATTTTGGTGCCAAGAACATCTACCACTTTGCCGTTAACTTTGACGCTTCCTGATGAAATCAAGTCATCGGCTTCTCTTCTTGAGCAGTAGCCGGAATCAGAGATGTATTTGTTGAGACGTATCATACCGTCATCTTCTCTGGCTACCTTTGGACCATAGCTTAACTTTTCGGCATCTGATGAATCATCATGGATGTATTTGCGTGCGCTGCTGAAACGCTGAGGGCGGTTTCTAAAGTCTTCGCCGTCACGTCTTGGTCTGCTGCTGCGATCGTTGTATCTGCTTTTGCGGTTTTCGTTACGTTCCCCTTCGTGTTCATTGCGATTATTGCGCTGGTGACGGTTATTGAATCTTCTACCGCGTTCATCATCATTTTCATCATGGTTGTATCGGGAGCGGCGACCGTATCTGTTATCGCTGTCTTCACGGTTTTCATTGTCGTTTCTGCTGTAGAATGACCTGCGGCCGTTGTGCTCATCATCATCATGATATCTGCGGGGACGCCCGTAGTTGTCATCATCATCGCGGTATCTGCGAGAACGTTCATCATCGTTATATCTGCGTGGTCTGTCTTCACGCTCTTCATTATTGTAATGGCGCGAATGCTTGTCGCGTCTTGTGTGGCTGTATTCTTTATTGAATCTGCGTTTTGGCTTGTATTCAATACCATTTTCCTCTATCGAGAAATCGTCTGATGACAAAATGGTGTCATTTCTGCGTGAATGTTCACGTCTTTCTTCATGGTTTCGGCTATCACTAGCGGAATCTTCATTAACTTCTTCTTTACTTTTTGCAAACTTCTGCTGCAAAGAGTTCATCTTTTCTTCTTTCATTTATCAAAAATTTTGCAAAAGTAGTAAAAAATCTCTGCTTTAGAGGATTTTTTTGTACTTTTGTAATTTCTATCCTTTTATATGATGAAGAAAAGACTGTTAATATTTTGCACCTTATTTCTGACTTTGATGTCGGTCACAAATATCGCTTCATGTCAGCAAAAGGTGTTGGGGGTTGATTCAACATTCATACAGTTTTCCGGAATCGTGGTAATGGCTGACAGTCTGAATGCTGTTCCGTTTGCGACAATTATTCTGACTAACAGCCGGACGGGATATAAGTACGGTACCATATCCGACCTTGGCGGTTTCTTTTCTTTTGTTGCCCAACGCGGTGATACTGTTGATTTCACGTCCGTTGGCTTTAAGCCTGCAACTTATGTGATTCCAGATACAATAAGGAATGACAGATATTCTCTTTTTCAATTGATGTTTAGAGATACTATTTTCCTCGAAGAAACCGTTATCTATCCGTGGCCTTCGAAGGAAGAGTTCGCTGATGCCTTTGTTCACATGGATATTCCTGACGATGACATAACAATAGGACTGAAGAATCTTGAAAAAGCGGGACTGAGTTCGGCTTATAAGTTGTATGCCAATGACGGGTCTGCCAATTACAAGTATTACATAAACCAACAGACCGACAAATATTATAAGATGGGCTCTGTTCCAACCAATCCTTTGTTGAATGTCTTTGCCTGGATGCAGTTTTTCAAAGCATGGAAGTCGGGCGCTTTCAAAGTTGACAAGGATGAGCAGAAGGCTTTGAAAGAACAGAAGAAGAAGGACATCCAAAGATGGGACTATGATGAATGGATTGAAAAATAGCATATTCTGCACTTTGATTTTCCTGTGCCTGTTTTTGTGTTGCCGTCTCCAGGCCCAACAAGGCACAATCTACGGCAGGGTTACCGACAATGGCAAACCGCTTCAGCTTGTCAATGTGGTGTGTGTGGAAAATGGTACAACGGGCACTACAACTGACGAAAAAGGCTATTATGAACTGTCACTGCCCGCAGACACCACCATTCAGGTGGTCGCTTCCTTCATCGGATATAAAAACGCTTATATCAATGTGAAATTGAAACCCGGCGAATCAAGGAAATTCGATATTCACATGGTCGTTTCTTCACAAGACCTGGAAACTATTGTCATTGAAGACGAAACCATCCGAAACACCACGTTCGACCGCATTAATGCCAAGGCTGCCTTAATGATACCAAATGCGTCAAATGATATCGGTGCGGTGATAAAAACTTTGCCCGGCGTTTCATCCGTCAATGAGCTGAGTTCACAGTATTCTGTCAGAGGCGGTAATTTCGACGAGAACATCATATATGTCAATGGTATCGAAATCTTCAAGCCGTTTCTTACACGCTCCGGACAACAGGAGGGATTGAGCTTCGTCAATTCCGACTTGGTATCGTCGATATCATTTTCTGCCGGCGGTTTTGAACCTAAATATGGCGACAAGATGTCGTCAGTACTGGATATCACCTATCGTAAACCAACCGAATTTCACGCTTCTCTATCCTTAGGTCTGCTGGCTTCCTCCATTCATGTGGAAGATAAATTGGATAACTTCACCTATCTTGTGGGATTCCGTTATAAATCAAATGCTTATCTGATTAATACTATGGATACCAAAGGTGATTATAACCCGACTTACACTGATTTTCAGACTTTGCTGACATATTCGGTTTCCCCTAAATTGGAAATTTCCCTTCTCGGAAATTATTCCGGCAACAAATACAGTTATGTTCCGCAGTCAAGAGAAACCACTTTTGGTTCACTTATGGAATCGTACAGGATGTATATGTATATGGAAGGTAATGAAAACGATGTCTTCAGAAATGGCATGGCGGCATTGTCGTTATTATACAAGCCACAGAAAATCAGTAATATAAGTCTTACTTTTTCGGGATATAAGAGCATTGAAAGCGAGTATTATGATGTGTTGAGTGAATATTGGATAGGGAAACTCGACAACAATATGGGTTCCGATGATTATGGCAATGTGGTCGAGAGCATGGGTGTCGGTACGTTCCTGTCACATGCGCGCAATAGATATAAGTCACAATTCTATACTGCAGACGCCAAATATTCAACTGTTTATGGTAATCATAATCTGTCTTTTGGCGCCCAGTATCGTCATGAGTCGGTCTATGATGTGCTGAGCGAATGGGAACTCGTTGATTCTGCGGGATATACTATTCCAACGACACCGGACTCAATAGGTTTTACTGACCCTTCACAACAGCCGGAATTCATTTTGTCAATGTATTCTTCAGCCAATGCGAAGAACACACTTAACTGTCATAGGGCATCTGCATACGCTCAGGATATGTGGTCGTTTGAACTTCCTTCGGTCAACATGAATCTTACATACGGACTGAGATTTTCGTATTTGAGTGTCAATAAGGAGTTTGATGTAAGTCCGCGTCTGACTTTTTCTTTGATTCCGAAGAAATGGAGCAAGGATGTGCTTTTCAGATTTTCAACGGGTTATTATTTCCAACAGCCTTCCTATCGTGAAATGCGAGACGAAAATGGTGTCCTGCATACCGATATTAAATCGCAGAAGTCCATCCATTTTGTCGCCGGATGCGATTGGAATCTCAGAATCTGGAACCGCCCGTTCAAGTTTGTAACAGAAGCATACTATAAGCTTTTGGATGATTTGATTCCATATACTGTTGATAATGTGCTGATTCAATATTACCCCGACATGCTTGCCGAAGGTTATGCGACCGGCATCGATGTTAAATTAACCGGTGAAATGGTAAAGGGAGTCGATTCCTGGGTCAGCGTTTCACTTATGAAAACCATGGAACGCCAAATCGACAGTGTCGGAAATGTCATCAGTGACTATTATCCGCGTCCTACTGACCAGCGGTTTATGTTTTCATTGTTTTTGCAGGATTACGTCCCCAATTATCCTCACATAAAAATGCAGCTTAATCTGACGTATGGCACCGGTCTGCCGGCAATGCCGCCAAACAAGCGCCCTTTCTCATCGTCCTATACCCGCCGTTATCCTTCCTATCTTCGTGCCGACCTCGGCCTTTCTTGGCAGATAGTCAGCGATAAGGTTAAAACACACACTTTCCTCGATGCATTAAGCGACATGTCGCTGACAGTCGAAGTGCTGAACGTTCTTGACAAATACAATACCATTTCATATACATGGGTGACGGATATCAGAGGATATCAATGTGGAGTGCCTGATTATCTGACTCGTAGGGCTATTAATATAAAATTGTCTGTAAAATATTAAGAGATGAGCATACTTATCAAAAATGTATTATTGTACAATAATATAACTGATATACTGATTGAAGGCAATAAGATTAAAACCATTGCTCCCAATATCAATGTTGTTGCTGACAAAGTTATAGACGGTACTGAAAAAGCCGCCGTTCCAGGATTTGTCAATTGTCACACCCATGCTGCAATGACAGTTTTCAGAGGTTTTGGTGATGATATGGAACTTGAACCGTGGCTGTCAGACAAGATTTGGCCTTACGAAGCCAAGCTGACCAGCGAAATAGTCTATCATGCCATGAAACTTGCCTGTCTTGAGATGATAAAGACCGGCACGACTTGTTTCAACGATATGTATTGGAATCTCTCAGCCGGTAGGGAAGCAGCTGAAGAAATGGGTATTCGCTCCTTTCAGGGCAAAGTCATCCTCGATTCCGACCACACAAAGACTTTCAATGAAACAGTCCATGAAGTGGAAAGTTCATTCAACAAATATCAGAATACGGAATTGACAACTTTCACACTTGCACCCCATGCTGTCTATACGGTTTCAACACGTATCCTTGAATGGTTGAGGGATTTTTCCAAAGCCAACGACTTGCTTGTTCACATGCATTTGGCTGAAACGCCCCTTGAATGCGATAATTGCAAAAAACAATACGGTGTTACGCCTGTCAGATATCTCAACAGAATCGGACTTCTGTCACCTCGTCTTATTATAGCCCATTGTCTGTGGCTTGACGATGAGGAAATGCAGATGCTTGCTGACAATGATGTTAAGATAGTCCATAATCCGAATTCCAATTTGAAACTTGCATCAGGATACCATTTCAAATATCATGAGATGAAGGATAAGGGACTTACCGTAGGTTTGGGGACTGATGGCGTAAGCTCCTCAAACAACCTTGATATGACTGAGACTATGAAGGTCGCGTCTTTCATCGGAAAGGCCTGGCGTGATGATCCTACCGCCTGCAGTGCGGTTGACATGTTCAAGTGTGCAACTCATAACGGTGGCATAATTCTGAACAAGCAGCTTGGAGACATCAAGGAAGGTTATCTCGCTGATATTGTGCTGTTTGATTTGCATACCCCCGCATTCACACCTAATTACAATCTCATTTCCAACATTGTTTATTCGGGCAATGGCAACGATGTCGATACTGTGATATGCAACGGCAAGGTGCTAATGGAAAACAGAAAGGTAGAAAATGAGGATGAGATTCTGAGAAACGGCAATATTTATGCTCATAAATTAGTGGATGATGACGCTGCTGAATAAGAAGATATTATTCTTTTTTATTTTATTTGCGCCCATGATGTTATGGTCACAGGACTATAAGGTTTTCCGTGGAATTCTGAAGGATTCTGAAACCGGATACCCAATAAGGGATGTTCATGCTTACAGCACTTCACATCATGCCGATGTCTCGGATTTCAACGGTTATTTTGAACTGTATGTTTCTGATAATGATACAATTCATCTTTCATCAGTAAATTATGGGAAAAGCGACATTTACGTGGCTTCCTGCGGTCAGTATTACGATAAAGTCCTGGTATTTGAGTTGAAACCTGTTGTGTATGTCCTCCATGAAGTCGTGGTTCCTCTTACCCAGTCTGTTGTTATTCTTCCTGTGGAAAAAAAGGAGAAGGTTGATGTTCAAGGTGTTGAAAAGGGTACGCAGGAAATTCCGAAAGTGAAACTTGATGACAATGTGGACCTTGTATGGAAACGTGAAACATACAACCAGGGACTCGACTATTTCGGAATGGGTATTACTATTAAAGGCTTTATCAGCGGTCTTTTCAATTCCAATGAAAACAAATCCGAAAAGAAAATCGAAGAACTTGAGAGAATTGAAAAAGGTACCGAAACCTTTTATAATTACATCCGTTCTGCCGACTTCAAAAACGTCATGACCAATGATTATGGACTGACAGAGGATGAATTCGTTGACTTTGTCAATTATTTTCAGAAAAATGCTGGAAGCATCAGAAAATCGACCAATGAATATGATATTCTGAAATCTGCTGTGGGAAAGGTGTCTTCTTTTAAAAACACATATATTAAAAACAAATAAGGGCTATGAAAAAAGTTTTATCGTTTCTGTTATTATTCTTATTATCAATTGTGATTTCCGCCCGGACCATTGAAGTTTCGGAAGAACAGTCAGGTATATGGGATGCGGATACAGTTTTAGTGGTCGATGATGTCACTGTACCTAAAGGTATGTCGCTGACTATAGTTGAAGGAGCCAAGGTGATTTTCGACGGTTATTTCAAGATAATCGTAGGCGGTGATTTGTCTGCTGTTGGAACAGAATATAACCACATCGTCTTTACGGTGACAGATACTACTAACTTTCATGATATACATCGTTTCGATGGTGGATGGGCTGGCATCACCTTTTCGGAGTGTACCGGGCCTATTGTGCTCGAATATTGCGATTTCAGCTACGGCAAAATGATTGAGGACCCTTATTTTGGCGGTGCTGTCAGGTTTTCCAATGTTGAAGATGTCACCATTGGACATTGCAGGTTCACATCCAATCTGACATTATTTAAAGGTGGTGCATTGTATGCCGAATATTCCAATTTTAATATTTATGACTGTGAGGTTGACGGTAATCTTGGGATATATGATGAGGCTGTCAGTCTTTACATGTATGGTGGTGGCATGTTCTTTATCAATTGTGATGTTGAGATGAGGGACATGTACTTTCATGACAATGACTGTCCGAACTGCTATGGCGGCGCCGTTAATTTCGACAGTTGCAGTGTGGTGCTTGACAGAGCTTTGATTGAAAACAATCATTCAACAAATGCCGGTGGTATTGGGATCCAGCGTAGCAGTCATCTTAATGTGGTTATGTCGAATGCAATTCTCCGTAACAATCATGTCGTGCATTATGGAGGAGGTATGGCATGTGCAATCTCCTCTCCAATTATAAACAACTTCGTTGTCGTAAATAATACCTGTTGGGGCGGCGGTGGCGGTGGAGTCCAGTTCTTCGGGGAAGCCTATCCTGTATTCAACAACTGTATTTTCTGGGGTAACCGATGGGAAAGCACAGGAGAAAAACCGGGCGATACGCTTTACAGTTCACAAATCTGCATCTGGGATCTTTATTCACATCCTTCGTTCAGATATGGTATCGTTGAATTTGGACGTGAGAAGATTTATAATGAGCAATTTCTTCAGTTGTATGAAGAAATGAGCGATGAAGATCCGCTGTTCGTGGATTTGCCCAATGGTGACTGCCATCTTCAGTCTTCAAGTCCGGCAATCAATGGAGGAACACAGGATACTACAGGTCTGCATCTTCCTGAATTCGACTTTTATGGCAATCCGAGAATTTTGGACGATATAATAGATATAGGTGTGCATGAATTTTACCTTTATGGTGATGCAAATGAAGACGGTACGGTTGATGTTATTGATATAATTTCGATTTGTTCTTATATAATTGGCGTAACACCTGAGCATTTTAGCATCGGGAAATCCGATGTGAACCGTGATGGAGTGATAAATATTTTGGATATTCAAGCTATTATTACCATTATTTTTTCAAATAAATAGCTGATAACCAAACAATTATATTTTAACATTCTTTAACAAGATTTTTTCATAGCAGGTGATACCACTATCGAAAATTATACTACTTTTGCACCCGCATTTGAAACGAGACAAACAGTTTCGTAATCGGATGAAGTTCTTTGAAAGAATGAAGCACAAAATAGAAGACCTAGTGGTTTGAGAAGAGGTCCTGCGAGCCGGCTGCGGTGCCGGTAGGTGCTGCGGCGAGTGGACGGCGAGATGTTGTCCGTGAAGGCGAGCGGGGCTGTAAAAGAGCAATTCCTTGAGACAGAGAAAATAAATAAAAACAAATAATACAATGAAGAGTTTGATCCTGGCTCAGGATAAACGCTAGCGGCAGGCCTAACACATGCAAGCCGAGGGGCATCGCGCGGTAGCAATA
>JAEEGI010000383.1_pt1 | contig 152653 bp, 95 predicted proteins | sample 8958751 | NCBI WGS metagenome assembly JAEEGI01 (sample SAMN16246545, study PRJNA631951) | gut metagenome | biome: gut microbiome; feature: rumen; material: KS-attached | host: Bos | place: Iran: Karaj | collected 2018-10 | reverse complement strand
CGCCCATGTGCAGCGACAGCTCAACTACTTCCCCCAACACGTTAAGGGATTCATCAACATTCTGAAACAAGGATACATCGCAACAAATGGAAAATCAAACTGAAGAAACGAAGAAGGTGGAACATATTACCTTCAGCGGCGTTTGCTTGCAAGGCAAGGCAAAAGGCACGAGAATTATCGGTTTCGGCTATTACCGCAAAGGCGACAAGCACTATGTTCATGGCAGCGACATCATCCCTGGCGGCATTTTCGACCACGACGGATGGCACCTAATAGACCCCGAAACGTTGTCGGTTGTGGTAGCCAAATATTGAGCAGAAAAAAAAGTTAGATTCAAAGAGAAAAAAGAAAAGTATGCAAAAGAAAAATAGAGAAAAAGCGGCGGCGGCAGCCGCTAACACGCGCGAGGGAAACATCGACTTCGACGATGAAGAATTAGATGACGACCTCAACTGCGAAAGCTGTCCATATACCACGCAGTGTGCTCACGGCAAGATCAGATTTTGTGTCGTAAGGGAATCGTCAAAGCAGGATGTTGATTGGTTCGTCTCGTTCTGGAATGAACAACGCCAAGTCTATGGAGCACGTTTGAGAAAACTGATATTAATCTCAGGCAAGCAAAAAGGCATGCTTCGTCGACGACAGGCTCGCTACGGCAAAGAAGCAATGCGAGAGTTTGTTATTAACCTGATGAAAAGTGATTTCGCAAATTGCAGAGATGGACAACAACATCCTTCGTCCTTGAGCTTCTATCTTGACAAGATGCGTTTTCCCCTTGTTGTTCAAGGAAGATACAATGACCTCGAACCTGAAGACCGACCGCTCACCGAGGACGAGAAGCGGAAGCAAGCCGAGGAAGAGCGGCAACGCGAAGCCGAGGAACGCAGACGCAAGAACCTCGAAATTGACCAGCAGATCAGGGAGGAGCAGCGCAGAGCGCGTGAAGAAGCTCACGCCAACCGCGCAACGCCCGAACAGCTGGAAGAAATCTTCAAGAACTTTAGGTTGCCGCCGCTGAAGAACGGCCTCTCCCCCAACCCCTCCCCTGTAAGGGAGGGGAGCTCAGATCCTCGAGATTGCCCCTCCCCCAACCCCTCCCCTGTTAGGGAGGGGAGCCCAAATCCAACGAGGAACTAACTAATTAACAATTAACTAACAAACAGGCCAATCCCTTCTCCCCTCCCTAACAGGGGAGGGGTCGGGGGAGGGGCCACCTGATTGCTTATGAAACTATCCGAATTAACACTGGAAATGATTAAGGCCGCAGGCCACAAGGCCATCTTCATGCACTACGACGCATCAGACTGCGAGCGGCTGGTCAACACCGACTGGGGGCTGGCACAAGTAAAAGATATGCTGATGGCCAAGTGGGGCGACGTCGACATCATGTTGAACCCGGCAGGCTGCAAATGTCACGAAGCATTCATCATCAACGACGAGAAATGGAAGGCCGACCACGAGGCCTACATGAAAGAAAAGGCCGAGCTGGTAGCAAGATGGGGGTGTGAGTAGTTGGCCCCTCCCCCGACCCCTCCCCTGTTAGGGAGGGGAGATAGGGTGAGAGCCAGCTACGCTGGCGGTGAGGGGTGAGAGCGCCTTCGGCGCGGTGAGGCAATCCTAACCGCTAACCATGGCGCCAGCCATCTAACCGCCGCTAAGCAGTAGCCCTCCATAGGGTGCGCAAAACCGCAAAATGGGTATTGCATAGTTCAAAAAAAGGTTGTACCTTTGCAGCGCATTTGAGAAAGTAGTGTTCACCTTCAAGGCAATGTGCTTTTGTGCCAAAGGCCACGGCGCAGTGAGCGAATAGACGTAGTCGCGAATACGGATTGACGCTCATCACAAGTTCCAGAACCGAAAAGGCAACGCTCTTATCAGATTGCACAACACAAACACAACCTTAACCAACCCTTAAAACCTTAAATTAAAACTATGAAACCTATTCAGTACAGCGTAACTTTGCGCCCCAACCCCCAGAAGCCCGAAGAGGCTAAGAAGGCTTATGCCACCATCCAGCTCACCGGCAACGTCGACATCAACGAGCTGGCCGCCCACATCATCGACCACGGCTCGGTGTTCTCCAAGGGCACCATCGTCGGCGTACTCACCGACCTCGTCATCTGCACCAAGGAGCTTATCCGTCAGGGCTATAAGGTCAGCTTCGGCGACCTCGGCTCGTTCGAGCCCAGCCTCAGCAGCACTGGCGCCAAGACCAAGGACGAGTTCACCGACGCCAACATCAAGGAGATCCGCGTGAACTTCAACATCGGTGACGGCCTGCTCAACCTCCGCCGCAACGCCACTCTCCAGCGCACCTCCACTCGTGCCGCTCAGGCTGCTGCCCTCAAGGCTGAGAACGAAGGCAAGACCGTGGCCGACTGGACTCCCGAGGTGGAGGAAGGCGACGAACCTTAATGAAAGGAGGTGGTAAATGAAGGAAAGTACCAAGCGAACCATCAAGACAGTACTGCAGTTCGTGGTGACAGTCATCACGGCACTGCTTACCACCCTGGGCGCCCATGCCGCCAACCTGGTCCAATGAACGAACTTAGATTCGACATCCTACTCTTTGCCCTTCTCTGCACCCTCGGGTGCGGAGAGGGCTTTACTAACTTAACAGATTACATTAACCTTAAAGAAATTCCGAATGAATACACAAAACACACAACAAGATTCCAGCCTATATCTGTCGCCACACTTTCGCCTCGCGGAGTTCACGCAGAGTTCCACGGCGCGCCGATTAGGCATCAAGAACGAGGTAAACAGCCAGCATCTGGCCAACCTCACAAACCTCTGCCGCTATGTCCTCGAACCTTTGAGGAAGCGTTTTGGGCAGCCCATATACGTCAACAGCGGCTACCGCTCTCAGGAACTAAATCGCGCCGTTGGAGGCGCAGTTAAGAGTTTCCATCTCTACGGTCGTGCGGCAGACATCAGAGCCGCCAACCTCAGCGACAACAACAAGCTCTACGCATTAATCAAGGAACTGCGCCTGCCTGTGCACGAATTGCTCAAGGAGCAGGTCATCAAGGGAATTCCCACGTGGATTCATGTAGCGATATAAACCTAAGCTGCTTCGCAGCGGTGAGAGCCCTTCGGGCGGTGAGGGGTTATAGCTGCTTCGCAGCGGTGAGAATCAAGAAGAAAGGGGCTGCGCGTGATGCGCGGCCCTTTCTGTGTTATGCTGTTGCCCCGTTGGGACGGGTATGGGGGAAGAGTTAAGAATTAAGAGTCTTATTTAGTTGACAGTTCTTCAAGCGTGAAGCGTCGCAAGCGCCGAGCGGACAGTTGACAGTTGACAGTTCTTCAAGCGTGAAGCGTCGCAAGCGCCGAGCGGACAGCTCTTCAAGCGTGAAGCCACCCCGCTTGCTCTTGACTCGATAGCCTACAGAAGTAATAACTTCAAGGTTGAAATAGTCTATCTCATGAGTCTGTGTTTTACCTTCAATAGCACCATGCTGAGTGGTATTCGCAATTTTTGCGACTACCACAGAACCAGCTAATTCCTCTTTAAGTGCATTATTGATATGTTTGCTGATTGTCTTATAGTCACGTCCAAATAGAACGGCAATCTGTTGGCGCGTCAGCCATATCATTTCGTTCTCCAGGCGGACGTCAATCTGTGTCTGTCCGTCCTCGGTCTGGTATATGACAATTTGGTTCTGTGTATTCATCGCTTCATTCGATTTCAAATCCAATACTTTTTAACTGCTTCCTTGTTTCCTCCTGGCGGTGTCTCTCCTTGATGAACCGCAGAGTCAGGAAGTGTTTTCGTAAGTTTTCGGCTACAAAGTTAACGATTATTTTGTTTCAACGATAAAATAAAGGAAAAAGAATGCTTTTGCCCAGGCATGTTTATTGGGGCGTCAGTTTACCTTTTTGTTTTTTCAACGCAGAGGCGCCGAGGCGCGGAGGCTCTGGAGATAGGGAGAGGACGCGATGCGAGCCATAAGAAACAGGGAACCGGCATGGGTGAAAGATGTGGGCGCAATTTTGCGCTGACATCGAGAACGACAGCGGCTCTGCGCCTCGGCGTTGAAATAAATGCTTTTGCCCCTTCTTCAAGTGTGAAGCGTCCCTTTCTTCAAGTGTGAAGCGTCCCGTTGGGCCGAGCGGGGCCGAGCGCAGGGCGCGTTCCCCTATAGTATTTGCTTGATTTGGGCGAGGGCGGTGACTTCGTAGTCGGCGGCGCCATCTGATGGATGCTCTGGGAAGCGGTTGAAGAAGATGGTGGGGAGGCCGGCGGCGCGCGCCCCGAGGATGTCGGTGGTGAGGTTGTCGCCTATCATGATGGTGGTGGCGGGGCTGGCCTTGCTGACTTTGAAGGCATAGTCGAAGAAGGCGGGCGATGGCTTGTTTACCCCGGCATCCTCGCTGAGGATGATGGTGGTGAAATAATCATAGAGGCCACAGGCGCGCAGTTTCTTGTACTGCACCTCGTGGAAGCCGTTGCTGCACATATGCATGCGATAACCACGGGCACGAAGGTAGTCCATCAGGTCCTGTGCACCATCGACAAGGCCCGGCTTATCGGAGCAGAGGTCAAGGAAGACATCGCCCACCTGCCGACAATACTGCTCGGTGGGCTCGCAGCCCTGTCCGAAGCTCAGCGGACGACGGAAACGTTCTACGATGAGGTAGTCGCGCGTTATCTCGCCGCGGGAGTAACGTGTCCAGAGGTCGATATTGGCAAGCCAGTACTCGGTGTAGAAGACATCGGGGTCCGGAAACCAACGGCCAAACTCCATCTTCTCAAACAACTCGCGCAAAGCTATATTTGCGTTACCGTGCGTGTCGTAGAGCGTATCGTCAAAGTCTAAAAAGAGGTCGGTGAACATATTGGAGGGGAGGAGGTTATTTTGAGTGAAAAATGAAAAGTGAAAAGTGAAGGGCCACCCAAAGGGTGGCGGTTAGAGAGCCTTCGGCTCGGTGAGAGGTGATAGCGCCTTCGGCGCGGTGAGACAATCCTTGAAACCTGAAACCTGAAACCTGAAACTTGAAACTTGAAACCTTAACTATTCTTGATGGTATCGTCTTAACTCCTTTAACTCCTTAACTCCTTTAACTCCTTGACGAGCGGAGCGAGTCTGAAGAACTCCTAAAAAACAACTTCTTTAACTCCTTGACGAGCGGAGCGAGTCTGAAACCGCAACATACTCATATGCTCCTGCGTCCGGCTGCTCGTCGGTATGCCGGCTGCGGCCACGAAGGTCGAGGGGGAAGAGGTCGCGGGAGATAGGGTTGGCGGTGCCACGAATGGGCGAGGCTTCGACGGGCGTGAAGTCGTAGAGGATAGCGTGTGTGTCGATGAGTGTGAAGTGCTTGTCGCGTGTTATCTCGGCTTCGGGATCATCGTAGATACACGCCACGAAACGCGCGGCATAATCACCCTCGGTGGGTATCTCGGTGGCGAGGAAGCAATGGTCGAAGAGGAAGTTGTCCTGAGGAGTGCCTATAGCTGCCGCCTCGTCGGAGGACATTCCGCTGACGTCAATCCAGTCGCCCTGCACCACATCCTCGTCATAGCCCGTGATGACACAGCTGTCGAAGGTAGCACCTGTCATGGGATGATACACACCGTCGCTGACGTTGGTGATATAGAGCGCGTAGCCACGAAGATAGCTCAGGTGGTAAAACTGCGCCAAAGTACAGTGCGTGATGGTGTGGTTGCCACCCACGAGGCAGAGCGTGTGGCCGAGCGTGTTGGCTATCTCGCTGTTGCTGATGGTGGAGCGGCAGTCGGTGAGACGCACCCCATCGCCCCCTACCTCGTAGATACGGCAGTTGGTAAGGGTAAGCTTCGGGTCGCTGACGCCTGTGCTGTCGCATATTATGCCGAAGTTACCGCCATGAATATCCACGTAGTTGAGGTCGTTGCCGAGGCTGGAGGCCGTGAAGCGGAGGCCTTCCCAGCGCGAAGGCAGACGGTCGTAGGGCAGATATGGGAAGATATGGTCGGTGCGGTCGGTGCGGAAGACGATGGGCGCCTCCAGGGTGCCGGTGGCCAGCAGACGTCCGTGCACGGTGAGTCCTGCCGCTTCGTGAAACAGCAGCCGTGTGCCGGCTTCGAGACGGAGCGTAACGTCGGGGGCCACTACAAGGCTGTCGTAGACGATGATGGGCCGGCGAGCGGAGAAGGTGGTGTCGGACGTGATGACGACTCCACGCATGAAGAAGCCGTCGAGGGCGGTGGCGAGCAGTTCCACGCGCTGCTCTACCCCACTCTCCAGGCGGAAATGGAGGGCGTCGGCGTAGGCCGTTGCGTCGTCGGTCTTGCTCTCGGGCAACGTCACTTCGATTCTGACGATGATGCTGTCGCGACGACGCACCTCGAAGTCGGCGGCATGACGCTGGTAGGCCTGGGAGAGGTCCTGCCCGTCGATATTCACGCGGAATCGACTGTCGTCGCCCCGCTCGAGCCACACCTCGCTGATACGCAGGCCCTTATCGCCACGGTTGTACACCGCCAGCGTCTGTGTGGCGGAAGGTATGGTGGCGATGAGCGTGTCGAAGACTATGGTATCGCTACTGAAGGTGAGCGTCGATGAGCGGTCATCGGTGAAGGTGTCATAGTCGTCGCAAGCATAAAGGGTGAAGCCCAATATAAGCGCTGGAAGAAGCAGCCTCGCCAAAGAGAGCCTCTGCCCCGAGCGCCTCAACCCCTGCCCCCCTCCGGAAGGAGAGGTGTGCAGGATGTTGTGGAATGTCGTCAGTATCGTAGTGCCCAGTTTCATTAATGAATTATTTAGGTAATGATGAAGGAGTTGACCAATTCAAAGGGAAATAAGCCCTTGAGGGGCGTTGGAATTTAGGCAGGGTGTGGAGTGAGCGAAACGAACGGAACCCCTGTGTCATTTCAGGAGGTATATAGAGTGCCGTAGGTACGCAGGAGCATGCAAAGTGTTCCGTCGCCCCTACAGGGCTCTATATACTATGCTCTAGGAACAGGGGTTCCGCTCCGCTTCTCCTCCGTCGCCAGAGGAGTTCTGGCTCCCCTCATCAGGCACGGATGGCCCAAGGGCAATCCTCTAAAGGCCTTCTTCGCCCCCTGCCTAATATCCGTCGCCCCGATGGGGCTTGCTGGTAAACTCCTATTATCAGTGGATGAGGGGGAGTGATGCCAGTCCGCTGTCAGACATTCTCCAATATCGCCAACAGATGTTTCCAAACCATATCCACGGTAGGAATGAGGAGACGCTCGTCGGGCGAGTGGACACCGCGGAGCGTGGGGCCGAAGCTTACCATGTCGAGCTCGGGATATTTCTCTGAGAAGAGACCACATTCGAGGCCGGCGTGTATGCCGCGCACAATGGGTTCCTTGCCGAAGAGACGCACGTACTGCTCGCGGGCGATGCGGAGTATCTCGCTGTTGGGGTTCATCTTCCAGCCCGGATAGCCTTCGCCGATTACCACTTCTGCTCCGGCAAGCTCGAAGGCAGCTGCCACGGTATGTGCCATATTCAGACGGTTGGAGAGCAGCGAACTGCGCTGACTGGAATTGATGTTGATGACGCCGGGCTCGGTCTGGCGTATGCTGGCCAGATTGGAGCTCGTCTCCACGAGAGCTATCTCCTGACTCATGGCGTATACACCGTTGTCGACAGCCTGCAAGGCGAGAATGAGGCAGCGGTTAACATCCTCGGGGAGGACGGTGGCCATCGGCTCCTCGCTCTCGAGCAGGAACTCCATGGTGGGCTCGGTGGCGTAGAACTCCTCCTGCACCTCGGCTGCGAAGATGTTCCATTGCGCGCGCGCCTGTTCCTTATATTCTATAGGAATAGCTACCACACAAGTGGCTTCGCGGGGAATGGCGTTGTGCAGACCGCCTGCCTGGATGTCGGCCAGACGCAGGCCCCAGCTCTTGAGGCCGTTGTAGAGGAAGCGCACCAGCAACTTATTGGCATTGGCACGTTTCTTGTCGATATCATCGCCACTGTGACCGCCGGTGAGGCCCTTGATGGTGAGGCGGATGAAGAAGAGGCCGGCAGGTGCGGCTTCAGGCGTGAAGCGGAAGGTGGCCTCGGTGCGGCAGCCTCCGGCGCAGCTCACGAAGAGCTCGCCCTCGTCCTCGGAGTCGAGGTTGATAAGCATCTTACCCGTCATGAAGCCCGGCTGCATGCCCTCGGCACCGGTGAGGCCCGTTTCCTCGTCGCGCGTGAAGACACACTCGATGGGTCCGTGGCGCAGGCTGTTGTCGGCAAGGATGGCCATCTCCATGGCGCAGCCTATACCGTCGTCGGCGCCGAGAGTGGTGCCGCGCGCTTTCATCCAGTCACCGTCGACATAAGTCTGAATGGCATCGGTGAGGAAGTCGAAGGCGACATCGTTGTTCTTCTCGCATACCATGTCCATATGGCTCTGAAGGATGACGGTGGGACGATTCTCCATGCACGGGCTTGCAGGCTTGCGGATGAGGACGTTGCCGGTTTCGTCGACCACGGTGTCGAGCCCGAGGCTACGGCCGAAGTCGGCAAGGAATTCTATCATCTTCTCCTCGTGCTTCGAAGGACGTGGAACGGCGTTGATACGCTCAAACATTTCAAAAACGCTGGCAGGCGTAAGTGTTGACTTTTTCATTTTAGCAGCTAAGTTTATATGAATGATTGTTAATTTTCGGTAAAAGTGGGCTCAAAAGGTTGCTAACTGATATTATTCCTATATCTTTGCAGTGCTTAAACCGAGACAAAGGTACAACAATCCCTCGTGTGAGCAAAATATTTTATAGTTATTAAACGAAAATGATGACAAAATTATTGTTGCTTACGCTTGGATTAATTGCCATTGCGGTAGCTCTGCTGGCTTTGAAGCTCATTGTCAAGGGCGACAGCCGGGGGCCTGTGACGCATATCGGAGCCTCGAAAGCCATGCGCGAGAGAGGTATCCATTGCGTGGAAAGCATGGACGCCATAGAGCGTCACAAGCTGGCACACACGCCGCATGCCGAGGAGCATAGAAAGAAATAAGTATAAGGATTCACAACTAAGAAAGTAATCATCTAAACAATAAAAATGAAGAAAATCCTTTTTCTCGCGATCAGCGCCGCCCTGGCACTGACCGCCTGCAACAACAAAAACGAGAATGAAGCCGCCGAGGTGGCTGAGAACCCCGAAGAGACCGTAACCGGACTGAAGGTGGCGTATGTGGAAGTAGACAGCCTGATGAGCCAGTACCAGTTCTGCAAGGACTACACGCTGCTGCTCAACAAGAAAGGCGAGAATGCCGCCAACACACTGCAGCAGAAGCAACGCACGCTGCAGCAGCATGCCGCAGCCCTGCAGAAGAAGTACGAAAGCAACGGCTTCACCACCCGCGACGAGCTGGAGCGCGCTCAGAACCAGCTGAACAAGGAACAGCAGGACCTGGCCGAACTGGACCAGCGCCTGACCAACGAACTGGCCATGGAGAATGCCAAGCTCAACGAGGAGCTGCGCGACTCTATCCAGGCTTTCCTGAAGGTGTACAACAAAGCCAAGAAGTTCGACTATATCCTCTCGCGCCAGGGCGACAATATCCTCTTCGCCAACAAGAAGTTTGATATCACCGACGAGGTGGTGGCCGGCCTGAACAAGCGCTACAAGGCAAAGCCCGAAGTGAAGAAGGCTACCAACGACGACAAGAAAGCTGAAATCACGAAGAAATGAGGTATTCCGAAGCTATCTTCAAAATACAACCCAATAACGAGGCGGCGGGCGATGTGCTAGCCGCCTCTTTAGCAGAAATAGGTTTCGACACCTTCGTGCCTAACGACGAGGGGCTGACGGCCTATGTGCAGACGGCGGCGCTCGATGTCGAGGCCGTGGGCGCTGCTGTTGCCGATTTCCCGTTGCCCGGCGTGGACATCAGTTTCGAGATACATGACGTGCCCGACGAGAATTGGAACGCCACCTGGGAAAGCGAGCACCATTTCGAACCTATTGAACTGACAAACGGGAAGAGCTTCAAGATAGTGCCGCGACAAGCCTTCGGCAGCGGCGAGCACGCCACCACGAAGATGATGATAAGGATGCTGGCCAGCCTCGACGTGAACGGCTGCAGCGCCATTGATGCGGGCTGCGGCACCGGCGTATTAAGTCTGGCTGCCGTAGAGCTCGGAGCCGCCCACGTCTTCGCCTACGACATCGACGAATGGAGCGTGCGGAATGCCGAGGATAACTTCAAGCTAAACGGATATACGCCCCAGCCCGACGGCTGCGAGGACGAAGCAGCGTATTCCGTTAGGATAGTCCACGGCGATGCCTCGTGCCTGGATGCCATGGCAGCCGGGAAAGGCGTCGACATAGTAATGGCCAATATCAACCGCAACATACTGCTTGCCGACATGCCCGCTTTCGTGAGCCACCTGAACCGAGGCGGCCACCTGCTGCTGTCGGGCTTCTACCCTACCGACGCTCAGCAACTGACGGAAGCAGCGCAGGCGCTTGGCCTGACACTGGCAGGTTCCGAGCACGAGGGGGATTGGGCTGCTTTACATTTCACACTCTAACAAAGGACCATGAGCTATGAATAATATCGAGCAACGTATTGAGAACGACCGGCGGCTGTTGGAACTGCTGTCGCAGTCGTTCCCCAACATCATTGCCGCCAGCACGGAGATTATCAACCTGGAGGCCATACTCAACCTGCCTAAAGGTACAGAGCATTTCATGGCCGACATCCACGGCGAATACGAGGCTTTCCTACATATTATCAAGAATGCCTCGGGGCGCATCCGCCGCAAGGCCAAGGAACATTTCGGCGACAGCATCAGCGACGATGAGCTGCGCGAGCTGTGCACGATTATCTACTACCCCGAACAGAAGCTCGAACTGATACGCGCCAAGATCGAGCGCGAGACAGCCGACGCCGACAACCAGCAGATGACCGAGAACCTGGCGGACTTCTACGCCTCGACGCTCAACCGGATGGTGGAGGTTTGCAGAATAGTATCGTCGAAATACACCCGTTCGAAAGTGCGCAAGGCCCTGCCGCAAGAGTTTGCTTACATAATCGAAGAACTGCTCCACGAGTCGCCGTCCGACACGAATAAGCAGGCTTATGTAGACCGCATCATAGAGACCATTATCCAGACAGGCAGCGCCGAGGCCTTCATCATAGCCATTGCCGGCGTGATACAACGTCTGGCAGTAGACCAGCTGCACATCCTCGGCGACATCTTCGACCGCGGTCCCGGCGCCCATATCATAATGGATTTCCTGTGCGACCTGCACTCGTTCGACATACAATGGGGTAATCACGACGCCCTGTGGATGGGAGCTGCCGCCGGCAACGACTGCTGCATAGCCAATGTGCTGCGCCTCTCGCTCAGATACGGGAATATGCAGACGCTCGAGGACGGCTATGGCATCAACCTGCTGCCGCTGGCAACATTCGCCATGGAGACTTATGCCGAAGACCCCTGCGACCGCTTCGGACCGCGCCTCGAACGCGACGATGCCACACACAACGAGAAGACACGACGGCTGATAGCTCAGATGCACAAAGCCATCAGCATCATCCAGTTCAAACTCGAGGGCCAGATGATACGCCGACGTCCGGAATGGCACATGGAGGAACGTCTGGTGCTGGGACGTATCGACAAAGAACGTGGCATATACACCTACGAAGGCAAGGAATATGAGATGATGGACTCGTTCCTGCCCACCCTCGACCCCGAGCATCCATACGACCTGACGCCCGAAGAGGCAGAGATAGTGCGCGGGCTGCACCACTCGTTCCGCGTGAGCGACAAACTGCAGCGCCACATCCAGTGCCTGTTCTCGCATGGTTGCATGTATGCCGTGTACAACGGCAACCTGCTCTTCCATGCCAGCGTGCCGCTGAATGCCGACGGCACCCTGAAGGAAGTGGACCTCGACGGCCATAAGTACAGCGGCCGCGAACTGCTGCATCGCATAGGCATGACCATGCGTGCAGCCTTCAATGCCGACACGCCTTCGCGCGAGAAGCGTTTTGCCAAGGATTATTTCTGGTATCTGTGGTGCGGCAAGGACTCGCCGCTGTTCGACAAAGACCGCATGACGACCTTCGAGCGCTATTTCCTGTGCGACAAATCGCTGCACGAAGAGCGGAAAGGCTATTATTACCTGCTGCGCAACCAACCGGAGGTGGCCGACCGCATCCTCGACGCCTTCGAGGTGGAGGGTTCTCATCGACACATTATTAACGGACACGTGCCCGTGCGCGTAGCCGGAGGCGAGAGCCCGATAAAAGCAGATGGCAAACTGATGGTGATCGACGGTGGTCTGAGCAAAGCCTACCACGACACTACGGGCATTGCGGGCTACACGCTCGTTTACCACAGCCGCGGCTTCGAGCTCATTCAGCATGAACCTTTCGAAAACGTGGACGAAGCCATACGCCGAGGCACCGATATCGTATCGAGCAAGCACATCGTGGAGATGAGCGGCAAACGGCTTCGAGTGTGCGACACCGACAAAGGCGCAGACCTGCGACGGCAGATTGCCGAGCTCGAAGAGCTGCTCTATGCTTATCGTCACGGAATAATAAAGGAACGCTTACGAAAGTAGGCGTTCCTCGTTTTTAGGTAATGATATAGCAGTTGAACTGTTGAAAGCGGAATAAGCCCCGGAGGGGCGTAGGATTTTAGGCAGGGTGTGAAGCGCAGCGGAACCCCTGTATCATGTCAGGAGGTATATAGAGTGCCGTAGGTACGCAGGAACAAGCTCAATAATTCCGCCGTACCTACGGCACTCTATATACATCAACTCTTTGAGCAGGGGTTCCGCTCCGCTTCTCCTCCGTCGCCAGAGGAGTTCTGGCTCCCCTCATCAGGCACGGATGGCCCAAGGGCAATCCTCTAAAGGCCTTCTTCGCCCTGCCTAAATTCCAACGCCCCTCTGGGGCTTATTCCCCTTTCAATAGGTCAACTCCTATATCATTGCCAAATTTAAAGCGACGCCCTGGTCGAAGAGGGCTACCTGAATGGTCTAATTGTAGATAATCACCTTATTCTGCAAGACCTGCGTTGCTCCAATCCTGAATAACCTTTTGGGCATCAGCCAGGGCGGTGGCTTCGTCGACATCGTATTCCTCCGTAAGCAGATGCGCGAGGGTGTTGGCGTCAAAATCCTTGTCGACGACATTGCGCCAGAGATAAGCAGCACTCTCGTTGAGACTGATAATCTTGGAGAAATCGATATTCTCTATTCCATGAGCTACTATGATGGCTTCGCCACAAATAGTTCTGAGTTCAAATCCTTGTTTAATCTTCATATCGTTGATTTATAGATAAATAAGAGCAGGCGGCGAATGGGCAGCAGCCTGCGCCAGAGTTTAATTTGCCGTTTCAACCGTGGGTCGTCGGCCTGAAGAATATGGCCATTGGGACGGATATATTGAAGCACCAATCCACATACATCGCTGACAGTGCACTGCTCGGTGCCTCGGATATTGCCGTCGCCCATGAGCGTGAGTTGCTCGCCTTCAATCTTAATGATGCGATGAAGCACGAAATGCCCGGGGGCTATCTCTGCCAAGACGGCATCGCCAACAGCAAGAGCGGTCCATGGCGCCAGCTGCACGCGGTCGCGAAGGTGCTCAAGGAAAGGTCGCATGGAATACCCCTTGACGGATATTATCACCTTCTCGCCCTTCGACACATACTCTCGGACCAAAGGCAGCAACTGATCATTGGGCAGTTCGATACGCTGAACGCCTTCAGCCGAGGCATCGGCATAACGGCGCGCCTTGGCTCGTCGCCATGGAGTAGCCAAAACACGTGCACATTTCCTGACGAACTCCTTCATCATTCAGTTTTTAACATGTACCGCCTCGAAGCACACTCGGGCTGCCTCCTCGTCGGGGCGGCAGCCAAGCCAGAAGACAGGCACTGTGGTGAGGAGATGTGAGATGGCGTCGCAGATGCCGAGATAAACGCGCTTATCCCATTTCATGGAACTCACGGCAGGCAACAACGTGGCGAAAGCCTCGACAGGTGCCATGCTACGTATCGTGTTCTCCGGGCGCTGCTCTATACGGGTTATAGCTCCTATCGGGGCACTGATGTTGCGATAGCAAGGCGTCTTGCCGCTCCATGGAGAGCCGAAGATGCGAGCTTCGCCGTCGACGATACGCACTACGGGGTTGTCGTCGTTCATCAAGTCGCAGCCCGGGATATGCTTATACCAAAGGTGAGTATGCGTGCTCTTGCCCGTGCCGCTTGGCGCCGTGAAAAGATAGCCATAGCCTGCATGACGAATCACCGAGGCGTGTATGAGCAGGGTGTCCTGCGTAGCGGCAGCGAAGGCATAAGCCATCATCAAGGCATTGTTAAGACCGAAGTTCTGTTGCACCAGGCTGCCCTCCATAAGCACCGCAGTGCAACGGGTGAAGTCGGAATTGGCACGCATCTGACACGCCAGAGGAGCGCCCTCGCCCGGCAGACTGATAGCGAAGACGTAGCCGTCGGCTGTCTTGTAGACGCCGTGGTTGGCGCCTCCGCAGTCGAACTGGCCTATCTCGCTCAACGCACTGACATCGAAGGCTTCGCCAACGCTGACATCCATACGGAAAAGCATATTACCCTCCTCCTCGCAAACGAAAGGCGAGAAGGAGGGTATGAGTTTGTCGGCATTCAGCTCTTCGGGCAGGTTCACCTGTAGGCGGTGTAGGCCTACCATATAGGTATTCACTTTGAACTATGAATTATGTACAATGAATGATGACGTTGACGTAGCGATGACGGCTGGACTTTATTTCTTCTTGTCCTTATCGCCTTTCTTGTCTTGCTTCGTGGCGGTTTCCGTGGCTCCGACAGGCAGCTCGCCTATTGTCGGCGGAACGTACTGCTCGGCCATGAATTGGAACTTCGAAGGATCTATCTGACGCAGCTTGATGTTCGGGTCGGCGTCGTAGCGCTTCTTCATCTTGTTCCACATCTTCTGCACCTTACGCTCGTTGCGGTCGAAATAGATGGTGCATAATGGATGCTTCACGCCCTCGTTCTGCTCGATATAGAACTGCAGTTGTATGCTGTAGAGGGAACGGTCGACGAGCAACTTATGAGTGTCGAGCCAGGCGCTGTCGACAGCCTGCACGGCGGTTTGGCATGCTATGGAATCGGTGAGCGATGCCCCGAATCCAAACATATAAACGCGTTGCATAACAGGCTCTTTCTGCGCTGCCTGTGCCGACACGAGCACCATGCCCAGAAGAAGACTGATTATCGTAAATTTGAGTTTGTACATTGAAGTGGATTCAATAATTAGCTTCACAGACAAGTCACGCACCTCAACCGAGGTAGGACTTGAGGAGTTTATTCTTCGAATTGTTGCGCAGGCGGCGTATGGCCTTTTCCTTGATTTGACGCACACGCTCGCGGGTGAGATTGAATTTGTCGCCAATCTCCTCGAGAGTCATCTCCTGGTGATTGATGCCGAAGAACATCTCCACGATCTGCTTCTCGCGCTCGCTGAGCGTGGACAGGGCGCGGTCAATCTCGCGACTGAGGCTCTCGTTCACGAGGCTCTTGTCGGCCATAGGGCTGTCGTCGTTGACGATAACGTCGAGCAGCGTGTTGTCCTCGCCCTCGACGAAGGGCGCATCTACGGAGATATGACGGCCTGACACCTTCAGCGTGTCTGAAATCTTATCTACGGGAATGTCGAGCTCCTCGGCCAGCTCATCGGGGCTGGGGCGACGCTCGTTCTCCTGCTCAAACTTCGACAGGGCTTTCGAAATCTTGTTCAGTGAGCCTACCTGATTCAGGGGCAGACGGACAATACGGCTCTGCTCGGCCAATGCCTGCAGGATGCTCTGGCGAATCCACCATACGGCGTAGGAGATAAATTTGAAACCACGTGTTTCATCAAACTTCTCGGCTGCCTTGATAAGTCCAAGGTTTCCTTCATTGATGAGGTCGGGCAGCGACAGGCCCTGGTTCTGGTACTGCTTGGCGACACTGACTACGAAACGCAGGTTAGCACGTGTCAACTTCTCAAGTGCTACACGGTCGCCCTTGCGGATGCGCTGTGCCAGCTCAACCTCTTCGTCCACGGTTATTAGATCTTCACGTCCAATCTCTTGAAGGTACTTATCCAATGAAGCACTCTCGCGATTGGTAATACTTTTGGTAATCTTAAGTTGTCTCATTTTCTTCTTGGTGTACTTTTAAAGCGCGCAAAGTTACATTATATATTGTACCCGCGCAAGAAAAACTCAAATATTTTTAAGAAAAGTGAGATAAAAGGCGCAAAGAACTGATTTCTTTGCGCCCTTTTCAATTATCGTAAGTTTTGGCTCGCTTTTTGCAAGAGGGGGAAAATATTATTTTTCCTTCTTGTCGTCGGAGAGGTCGATGGCGGTAGCCACACGACGACCACTCTGTGTGATGGCACGTATCCAGAGAGTGCGGTCGCTCGACTGGTTGGCCAGCTTCACGGCTTCCTCAAAGTCCTCTACCGTGCGCATCTCCTTGTCGTTGACTTGCAGAAGAATCATGCCCTTGGTGATGCCGGCATCCATAAGTTTGCCTTTCTTTATTGCAGTGACTTCCAGGCCATAACGTAGTGCAAGTTCTTGTTTTGCTTCATCGCTGAGCGGCTTCAGCTGAGCGCCGAAGAGATCGATGTCGACTTCCTCCATCACCTCGGTGCCGCCCTGAGCATTACGAAGCGTAGCTGTCTCGGTATGGGTCTTCTTATTCCGGACATAGGTCACCTTGACCTTGTCGCCAGGACGACGCTGCGAAAGAGCCTCTTGCAGTTCGGCCATCTTGGTGACTTCCTTACCGTCGATTGAGGTAACGACGTCGCCCTTCTGCAGGCCCAGTTCCTCGGCGGTAGTCTTCGGCTCCACTTCCTGAATGTAGATACCCTTATTGGTGCCTAGGTCGACCTCGTTGCCCTTGTCCTTCTCCACGTCGATATAGTTGGTGACGTCCATGCCACGAACACCGAGCAAAGCACGCTGAACGACACCGAACTCCTTCAGGTCGGCAACGACCTTATTCATAATCGTTGTCGGGATGGCAAAGCCATAGCCTGCGTAGGAGCCCGTCTGGCTATAGAGCATGGCGTTGATGCCCACCAATTCGCCGCGGTCGTTGACGAGTGCGCCGCCTGAGTTGCCGGCATTGATAGCGGCATCTGTCTGGATGAAGCTCTCTACGCCATTAGCGCCCAGTGAACGAGCCTTGGCAGATACGATGCCGGCTGTGACGGTAGATGTAAGGTTAAAGGGATTACCTACTGCCAGCACCCATTCGCCAATCTTCAGAGCATCTGAGTTGCCGATGGTGATAGCCGGCAGATTCTTGGCTTCCACCTTTACGAGAGCCAGGTCGGTGGTCTCATCGAGACCGATAATACGGCCTTTGTATTCGGTGTTGTCGTTCAACTTGACAAGAATCTCATCGGCACCTGCAACAACGTGATTGTTAGTCACGATGTAACCATCAGCAGAGATGATCACGCCCGAACCGGCACCTTGGCGCTTAGGCTGGGTCTCTATCTCCTGCTGGCGGCCCTGACCTTGACCACGGTTGCCAAAACCGAAGAAGTCACCGAAGAAGTCCTCAAACGGATCACGAACCGTGACGCGCTGACGGACGGCATTCTTCGTCACTTTGATATATACTACTGAATTCACCGAACGCTCGGCTGCTGCGGTGAGGTCCACAAGTCCTGCAGGAGCAGCTGCGGAAGCGGTTGCTGTGACCATAGGCAGCTGCGGAGCTGCATTTGCGGTAGAGGCCACAGAAATTTTGTTTGTCATGATAGCGCCTGTCATCAGGCTGCTGCTCAGTACCAGCGCTGCTGCACCGAGCCAGGTCTTTTGCTTTTGTGTCATGTATTAATTTATAGTTTAATGTGTAAAGTTTTAATGTTTAAAGATTGAAGCTTGATGATTACATCACGTGTTTCTTCAGTTTTTCGGACACAAAAATAGTGCAAAAGTTTAGGTCTATGACGATTTGTCACGCATTTTTTCTTTCTTTTAACTACTCTGACACCTTGCTTAACGGCACTTAAACTTCACGACTGCCATTTTTACATTCATTTAATAAGTAAAAAATGAGTCATGACACATTTTCTTGGCACTTTAAACCTCAAACATTAAACTTTTCACTACCTTTGCGACCGCAAAAGCAGCAGGGTGGCTTGCCGCTGGCTGAATCCCTTGAGGAGGAGGCGAGAGGAAAGTCCGGGCCGCAAAGGGCACTCCGCTACCTAACCGATAGAAGTCCGCGAGGGCTTGCACGTGCAGAAGAAAACAACCGCCGCAAGGCAAGGGTGAGAAGGTGAGGCAAGAGCTCACCAGGCATATGGCGACATATGTGCTGTGCACTCCGGAGGAGGAAAGTTCGCGTATACCAGCAAAGCGTCGACTGCAGCCACGCGGGCTGCAAGGACGAGAGAGGGCGGCCCGTCCGAGCTGGAGGGTAGAACGATAGAGACGCCGCGAGAGCGACGCCGTAGATAAATGGCAAGCGGCTCAACTAATCTTTTAGTTCAGAGCTACAGAACCCGGCTTATAGCCCTACTGCTTTTGTTTTTAAAAGAAACCCCTCCCCCGCCCTCCTCGTCAGGGCTTGAAGAATGCATCTTGGGGTGCAGGGCACATCTATCTTATGAAGCAGCAAGAACATACACCAAAGGAAACCACAGCCCGCGCCGCAAAAGAGGTGCAGGACAAGGGGACGTTTTCCCTTTGGAATATAGACCTGAACCAGATTCCCAAGTTCCGGCGATGGGCCATACATACGCTCCGACGTTTGGCCATGACGGTAGAACTGTTTATCGACCGCAACCTGTCGGCCCACGCTTCGGCACTCACCTACTCCAGCATCCTCGGTGCCGTGCCTATTCTGGCCATCATCTTCGCCATAGCCCGTGGCTTCGGCTTCGACCAGCTCATCCAACAGAAGCTGACAGAGAATGTGCGTTTCACGCCTGAGATGACCGAGACAATAATGGGTTTCATCAATTCCTATCTCGAACGCACTCGAGGAGGCATTTTCATTGGCATTGGCATCTTGCTGCTGTTCTACACGCTGATAAGCCTCACGTCGAATATTGAAAATGCCTTCAACACTATCTGGCACGTCAAGACCTCACGCAACATTTATCGCCGCGCCGTCGACTACATAAGCGTATTCTTCCTGCTGCCCATAGTTATCGTAGTGACATCAGGTCTACAGATTTTTATTATGGGTATCGGCAACTTCCTGCCTTCGTTTACTTTCGTGAATGCAGGCATACAATTGCTCGTGCAGCTGTCGCCATACATCCTCACCTCTCTGGCTTTTATCCTGCTCTACAAGATGATGCCCAATACCGACGTGCGTTGGCGCGCCACCATCCTGCCAGGCATCCTCGCCGGCTGCGCGTTCCAGGGATTGCAGTGGTTTTACATCCATTCACAAGTGTGGATTTCCAGCTACAGCGCCATCTACGGTTCTTTCGCCGCCATACCTCTTTTCATGCTGTGGCTGCAGTTGTCGTGGACCATATGTCTGTTCGGAGCTCAACTCTCCTACGCAAATCAGATGGAAGCAGACTTTGCCTTCGAGAAGGCTGCGCCTCACCTCAGCCGTGCCGCTCACGACCGCGTTGCAGTGAAGATTATGAATGCACTCGGCGAAGCATTCACAAACGGCGAAGCGCTCACAGCCACAGAGTTAGCTGCCCGCACTGCCCTACCCCTGTCGCTCGTCAATACTATCCTTTACGAACTTACAGCCGACGACAGCCATCCGCTTGTCAGCGAAGTGATGCGCGGCAGACGCTCGAAGACTTATTTCCAGCCCGCACGACCGGCAGAAGCCCTGACGCCTGAAGCCATCATCGACTATTTCAACAACCTCGGCGACGAGGAACCAATAAGTCTTCAGCCACAGGTCCATTCGTAAAGACATCGATATCATTCGGCGGGCCAATGGTCAGATGGAATAGTTTCTTCTCAAGCAACAACCATCAACTACACATTAATTAATTACACACGCGAAGCGCTGCGACTCGATTGCAGCGCTTTTATGTTAATAAAGCTTAAATAAACGCACTTTTAACGTTTCAAATGCAAGCGGTAAGCAGAATAAGTGTAATTTTGCCACCACTAATGGTGAAAAAGCACCATTTTACAAGCCAAAAAGAGAGAATTAACCATTTTATTTACTAACTAATCAATTCATTTTTAATTAATTGCTTTATGAAACACAAGTTACTCTTTGCGCTTGCTGGCGCACTGATGAGTATGAGTGCAATGGCTTGGGACGCTCCTACAAGGCCCACAATGCCTACGTTCCCTCAGTATGAGGGTACTTGGGTCGCACCCGAGAATGACGGCACCTACTACATCTACAATGTCGGAACTGGTCAGTTCCTCGGTTGCGGTAACGACTGGGGCACACGTGCCGTCACTACAAACGTGGCTGTACTTGCTCTCGACGACGCACAATGGAACTGCGGTGCCAACAAGAACACCATCCTCCCCTTCCAGCTCCATCAGACAGACCTCACCGCTGATATGATTGAGGACGAGACTTTGGAAGGCACATGGCAGATCTTCAACCTCAACACCAACAAGTCCGGCGGTGACAAGTATCTTTGCCACGAAGGCAATGCTGCTTGGATTGACGGTGGTATTGACCGCCGCAACACCGACAAGAACGGCTTCTGGAACCTCAACCCCGTTGACGGTGCTTACGAATTGCTGCCTCTTGATGGTCAGGAAGGTAACTCCATTGTTTACGGTGTACACCTCCCCAACCTCGCTTCTGCTCTTACGTTCTACACTTGGACAGACTTGCAGAACAATGCTGATGCTTCAGCAAAGTGGAAGTTCGTTTCTACCGACGATGTTGAGTCCATCCGCACTTACATTGCAGAAGTAGCAGCCAGCGACTATCCCGCTGCCTTCGATGCTTACAAGGCTGCAATGAACGTCTACAATGCAAAGAACAACCTCTACAAGACTCTGCTCGACGCTGACAAGTACGGCGCTGACACTTCCGAGGCTGGTGCTGTATACACAAATCCCGACGCTACTGTTGAGGAAGTAAACGCCGCCAACACAGCTTTGCAGGAAGCTATCAAGCCTCTTGCTATCGAGTACGGCTGCACCCATTCCAGCGAAGAAGAGCCCTTCGATGTCACTGGCTATGTGATGACGAACCCCGACTTCTCTGCTTCTTGCAACAACGGTGCAACACCTCCGGGATGGGAAATCACTATTAAGGGCCAAAACGTCGGTCAGCAGAACCGTACGGATACCAACTCCGAGACCGGAGCATCAATCACCAACTTCCTTGAGTGCTGGATTCCCGCTCCTGGAACTCTTGGCAACGGTTATGCCGGTCAGTGGATTACAGGCCTGCCTCAGGGACGCTATCGCCTTGAGATGGACGCTACTGCTTGCCAGCAGAGCGGTGCCATTGCTGTTGAGGACCTCGTAGGTGTATCCCTCTTCGTAGGTACTGGTTCTTACAACATCATGGGCGACCCCGTTCAGACAGGCGACCGTATGGTTCAGCACTATACCTTCGACTTCGACTTCAATGCCGACCGTCTGCTCGTTGGTCTGCTCGTCGAAAACACCAACTGTAACTGGATTTCTGCCGACAACTTCAAGCTCTATGCTATCGGCGCAATGAAGGAAGACCCGAACAAGAAGGGTCTGGAAGAGGCTATCGAGAAGGCTGAGGCTTTGGCCGACAATCTCGTAGGCAACGATATTGAAGATGCAACAACCTTCAACATCAACAAGGATGTAGCTGCTGCTTTCGAGCAGGCTCTTGAAGATGCAAGAGCAGCCCTCTCCGCTTCTGGCGACGACATGAAGGCTGCCGTTGAGGCTCTTGGCGCTGCTACCGATGCTGCTAACAAGTCACACGAGACATACGTAGCTTATCAGAAGGTTTACAACGACGCTCTGGTTACCGCTCAGCGTCTCACAGATGCTAACCAGTGGCCCGACCTCCGCGACGAAATCACCGATTTCGCAGAAGTTGAACTCACCGAAGCTTTCAATGCAGGTACTCTTACCGACGAAGGTCTTGCAGAGGCTCAGGGCAAGGTTACTCAGCTCATCGCTGACTACCTCAACGATCCTGAGAAGATTCAGGTTGGCGACGACCTCACCGTCCTGCTCGTGAACCCCGACTTCACTTATGGCACTACTGCTGATCCTACCGGTTGGGTAATCAACAGCGGTTCGATGACTGAGCTCGCAACCAGCACTCAGAGCATCGAGACATGGCACAAGACATTCGACCTGAGTCAGACACTTCACAATATGCCTGCTGGTGTTTACGACATTACCCTCCAAGGCTTTGCACGTCACGACAACACTGCTGTAACTGATAAGTCATGGCTCTATGGCGGTATCTCCAAGGCATTCCTTATCAGCCTTGACGAAGATGAGACTCAAATGCGTGAAGAGCCTCTCTACCTCCCCGATGTTAATCCTGACAACCCCTACCTGCACGATGGCAACTACGATGCAATGGGTACCGCTGGCTACAAGTGCAACGGTATGGGCGGTTCCTACTACTGGTTCCGTGAGACCAATCCCAATACAGGTGAGCCTTACTACCTCAACCACTGCAAGGTGATCCTTGACCAGCCCGGTGACCTTACCATCGGTATCCGCTCTGAAGCAACTGAAGACTGGGTTATCTTCTCACACTTCGGTATTTCCTATCAGGGTCAGGACCTCACCACTTACTACAACCTGATTGCAGACAAGGGTGATGAACTTCAGGCTGCCGCCGATAACAACTATCCTACCACACAAGCCGATGCTCTCGTATCTGACCTCCAGGCTCGCATCGAAAACGCATTCGACATCACTTCTGTTGACGAAGCTCTTGCTCTCTTGGCTGACATCGAAGCTGGTATCGACTACCTCAAGGCCGGTCAGAAGCTCGTAGACGAGATTACTCCTCTTGCTGAAGAGTATGAGACCATGGCTAATGAGAAGGGTATTGAAGACGCTGCTTTCAGCGCTCTGCTTGAAGAGATCAACGACAAGATCAGCGAATATGAGAACTTCGAAAGCAACGAAGAGATCGCCAAATACATGGAGGATCTGAAGAAGGCTTGGGTTAACGCTATGGTTTCCGGCGCTGAGGTTGGTGACTACCTCGATGGTATCATCCTCAATCCCGACTTCGAAACCGGTAACATCAACTATTGGACTGACACCTTCACCGCTGGTAACCACGGTTTCCAGAACAACGCTACTTACAACGACGAAGCTGGCTCAGCTGTCATCTCTAACTTCGCTGAGTGCTGGAACAACGACCACAACCTCGTAAACGGTGAGATCAGCCAGACTCTGGCAGCTCCTCTGCCCGAGGGCAACTACCAGCTCGAAGTTGACGGTTACGCTATCAACCAGTCACAGAATGGTGGTATCCGTGAAGATGGTATCCAGGGCGTTTACCTCTTCGTGAAGATTGGCGATGAAATCATCAAGCAGTCTATCGCTGTTGATGGTGTTGAGTCTGCCGATAATATCGCTAAGCACTGGACTCTCGGTTTCCACTCCAATGGTACCGAAACCATCACCGTCGGTGTAATGGCTGAGGATGCTAACTGCAACTGGACTGCATTCGACAACTTCAAGCTCATGTACTTCGCCGACCAAGAGCCCACAGCTGTTGACGCTATCGAGGTTAAGGCTGTTGCTCCTAAGGCAATCTACACCATTGACGGTCGTCGCACCAACGCTCTCCGCCGCGGTATCAACATCGTCCGCAAGGCCGATGGCAGCGTAGAGAAGGTGCTGGTAAAGTAATCCCCGTCCCGTATGTTTCGACTCAGTCGAAACTAACAAGACAATAAACGTAAAAAGCGTTGCGGCAATCGTCGCAACGCTTTTTCTTTATCTTTTTCGAAAAAAAACACCGATACCTAATACCTAATACCTAATCTTTTATTACCTTTGCGGCGCAAAAGAATAAACGATTATACAAACAACTATGAGAAAACAAGTATTATTTGGCCTCGCTGCAGGCTTGGCACTATGCCTGACTTCCTGCGTGAGCACAAAGAAAATCCAGTATTTCCAGGGCTCCGACCAGATGTTCGAGCAAGCTCAGGCCATTCTTCAGACTTATGAGATGCACCTGAAGCCCGCAGACCAGATCCTCATCAAGGTAACGTGCGACAACCCCGAGCTGCTTGAAGTGTTCAACCTCGACGTCACCTTAGGTGCCGGCTCCCGCAATGGCGGCAACCTCAGCTATGGCACCACAGGTTCCATGGGCTCGGTCTACGGCTACACAATCGACAACAAAGGCGACGTTCGTCTGCCTGTGTTAGGCGTAGTGCGCGTAGGCGGCATGACCTGCGATGAAGCTGCCAAGACTATCGAGCAGACCATCATCCAGAAGAACATCATCAAGAACCCCGACGTCACCGTGCGTTTGCTCAACGCCCGCGTGGCTGTGCTCGGTGCAGTGAAGACACCTCATGTGGTGAGCCTCACATCAGAGCGCAACACCATCCTTGATGTACTCTCACAGTGCGGCGACCTCAGCGATCAAGGTCTGCGCGAGAAAGTAAGCCTCTACCGCGAGGACAACGGCATCCGCCAGAAGTATGACCTCGACCTCACTCAGGCCAATATCTTCGAGAGCCCTGCCTACTACGTCCAGCAGAACGACCTCATCTACGTTCAGCCCAACAAGAGCCAGAACGTCCGCAGTTCCGCATTCCCGACCTACCTGAGCGCAAGTGCAAGCATCTTAGGTTTCGTATCCAGTATCACAGCTCTGGTATTTGCAATATTAAAGAAGTAGCAAAATCCAAGAATACGGATATCACAAAACACGACCGGTCATACATTGATATACGACCGGTCGTGTTTGCGTTTATGAGCGGTCGTGTTTGCATCTACGACCGTTCATGTTTTATATGAGTCTAGCTTAGTGGCAAAATAAGCCCTAGTTAATAGCCACACAAGCCCAACCTAAATGGCGTGTAAGCCCATCCTAAATGGCCTATAATCCCAGCCTAATCTGCCAGCAAACCTAATCTAATCTGCCAGTAAGCCTAATCTAATCTGCCAGTAAGCCTAACCAAATATTAAGATGCTCTAACTTTATGGTAAAACGAAGCCGGCTTTGTAGCGATTTCGAACGAGTCTCGTAGCACTACAAAGCCGGCCTTGTCTAACACCATTATTTCTCGAGATGGCTTGTGCGATCGCCGTAATGGCCGTAGGAACCGTAATGGCCATAGCGACCATAATAGGTGCCGTAGCGGCTGTAACGGTACTTGCCATAGCCGTAGTAGAACCCGTATTTCTTCTTCTTGAGGTCAATGCCGTTAAGCACAAGGTTCACCTTGGGCAGTTTCTTGGCATCGGCTATACGGTTTATATTATCGACATCGTTCTTACTTGTCACTTCTGGACGTACTACGAAGAAGCTGACATCGGCAAGGCGACCGAGCTCAAGTGTATCACTGACGAGGCCCACAGGCGGTGTGTCGAGAATAATATAGTCGTAAATCGAGCGCAAGTGCTCAAAAGCCTTATCCAACATCTCACGCGTAATAAGCTCGCCCGGATTCGGAGGTATAATACCAGCGGGCAAAACGTCGAGGTTATCGTTGATAACGCCCTTTACGATCTGCTGCTCCAGCAGGTCGAAGTCTGCCTTGTCTGCCGAGAGATAATTGGTAAGGCCCAGTTCGCGCTGCGGCAGGTTGAAGAGTTTGACGAGACGAGGCTTACGGATGTCAAGACCAACAATTAAGACGCGCTTATCAAGCAGGGCGAGCGACATACCCAAGTTGGTAGCCACAAAAGTCTTGCCTTCGCCAGGTACTGACGATGTAGTAAGAATAACCTTCTCATCACCCTCGAGCACAAAGCGCAAGTTGGTGCGAAGACCGCGGAAAGCCTCCTCCATCATGTCGTTCGTGTTCTCCTTAACTACGATAGCACGTTCGCCCTCGGCCAACTCCTTTGTAAGAGGAATATCGGCCAAGATAGACAATCTGGTTGCCTTCTCGAGATCATCGCGCCCTTCGATATGGAAGCGCAGAAGATCCTTGAGATAGAAGTAGACAAACGGAAGCAGGAAGCCGACAATCAAGGAAAGAAGTAGGATGAGCCGAGTCTTAGGACTCACCTTGCCTTCGAGCAGCGGCATATCTATGACGCGTGCCTTGGTGGCTATCGATTTCATGGAGATGGCATTCTGCTCGCGCTTCTCAAGAAGCATGAGGTAAAGACTGGCCTTAAGCTCCTGCTGGCGGCCCATATTGTTCATGGCACGCTCCTGTGTAGGCGTACTGCTTACGCGTCCTGAGAAGCGGTTGTACTGCGATTCGGCACTGCTGCGCTGTATCTGTAAGTCACTGTAGATACTCCTCAGTTGTTGCTGCACTGCCGACCACATTGTCATCACCTCATCAGTCACCTGAAGCACAGCTGGCGATGTCTCGGATGAGCTGCGAATCAGGCGGTTACGCTTCATGACGCCATTGTTGTACTCACGGATCATGGAGTTTGTAGCCTCATTGCTTACGCCGATATTGGCAGGTATGAGCGTCAGGCTGTTTGTAGGATTCTCTACATAGTCGAGCAGCGATTTCACAAGACTCATCTGTGTCTGTATGTCCACCTGTTTCTTCTGGAATTCGGTGGACTGCGTTAAGGCCTGCGTAGCATCAGCGGGCAGGTTTATGAGCGAGTTGCCTCGTTTGTACTGCTCTATCTGGCTCTCGGTGGCATCGAGGTCGGAACGGATACTATTAATGCGCTCATTGATGAAGTCCTCGGTCTTTTCGGCCAGCAGGTTCTTATCCTCATTGGCATCGTCGTTGTAGGCCTGTACAAGCTCTGCCAGATAATCCATTGCGCGTTCCGGATGAGTGTCGAGCAGCGAAAGACGAGCTACTGAGGTCATCTTGGTCGTAGGTTCAGCACGCAGAGCGCGGCTGTAGCGGCGTCCGATGGTAATAGGCGGATAGATGACAGCCGTGAGCTTGCGGTCGTTCATCTCGAAACCTGGGTTCTGTGAGAACAGAATCTTACCCACATTGGCATTGACTGCAGACGGCAGCTTCTTCAAATCCACGGCCAACACCTCAGGTTCTTTGCCTTTCGACGGTTGACTGATTTCTACGTGAATGCCATTGCCTTTCTTAGTTATAATGATAGGAATAGGCTGCTTGAGCTGATCAAGGTGTGATTCCTCAATATCTACCAGTATAGGCGAGTTGCGATAAAGGTCTGCGTCGCGCACGCGCCCTTCCATAGTATAACGCACGTAAAGCTTCAAAGTCTTTACGGCGCGTGTGGCTACGGCTGCTGAACTTAGGATTTCAATCTCGTTGTCAAAGCCCGAAGAGTTTGTCACAAAGCCCAATTGGCTCTGCATCATGTCGTTTGACGAAAAACGTTTGTTTTCCTCGTCCTTGATGAGAACCTTTGTGGCCACCTGATAGATGTTTGGCTTGTAGCGTAGGTAAACCATTGCCAAGCCAAAGCACACGAGGGCTGAGATAATGAACCAATACCAATTGAGCAGGAAGATTGACCAGAGTTGGCGGAAATCAATGCCCGATGACTCGGCTCCGAATTTCTCTTGTTCTAAATTGTCTGACATAATATGGATTTTTGCTTTTAGATTATTCTTTACGAACTTACAGTTTTGCGTTAGGTTTACACATAGGTTTAGCGCTGCAAAGGTAAATATTGTTTTCGAGATAAATGATATTAAAGAAAAGAAAAAAACAGAAAAATATGAAAATCCTTGGCTTTACACCGATATTTACATTATCTTTGCAGACGAAAAACGAGAACACACAATGAATTCTATAGAAAATACGTGAGAACAATCCTCTTGAAAAGGTTGTTTACTTGCATATAAACTAACAGATTATGAAAGGAATAGTACTGGCTGGCGGCTCCGGAACCCGCCTCTATCCCATAACCAAGGGCGTATCGAAGCAGCTGCTGCCTATCTTCGACAAGCCTATGATCTACTACCCCATCTCCGTGTTGATGGTGGCCGGCATTCGCGACATACTCGTGATCTCCACGCCTCATGACCTGCCGTCTTTCCGGCGCCTGTTGGGCGATGGCTCTGACTATGGTATACGTCTGAGCTATGCCGAGCAGCCTTCGCCCGACGGCCTGGCACAAGCTTTCATCATCGGACGTGAGTTCATTGGCGACGATACGGCCTGCCTCGTGTTGGGCGACAACATATTCCACGGCAGCGGTTTTACGCCTCTGCTTCATGAGGCCGTGCGCACTGCCGACGAGGAAGGCAAGGCTACTGTGTTCGGATACTGGGTGAACGACCCCGAGCGCTATGGTGTGGCAGAGTTTGATGCCGAAGGCAACTGCCTCAGCATTGAGGAAAAGCCCGAAAAACCAAAGTCGAACTATGCCGTTGTCGGCCTCTATTTCTACCCCAATAAAGTGGTCGACGTGGCCGCCAAAATCAAGCCATCGGCTCGTGGCGAGCTGGAGATAACCACTGTAAACCAGCGTTTTCTCGAGGACGGAGAGCTGAAGGTGCAGACGCTTGGCCGCGGCTTCGCTTGGCTGGACACAGGTACCCACGACAGTCTTTCCGAAGCCTCTACCTTCATCGAAGTGATAGAGAAACGCCAGGGCCTGAAAGTAGCATGCCTCGAAGCCATAGCCTTCCGTCAAGGCTGGATTACCGAGGAGCGCATGCTGGAGTTGGCTAAGCCGATGATCAAGAACCAGTACGGCCAATACCTGATTAAGGTCGTGGAAGATGCACGCAACAATGTCGTGTATCAAGAAAACTAAGTTCATCGCAAGTTGATTGCCAAACAGTTAATGGTAAATATATAATTGTAAATAGATAATTGCCAGATAGTTAACAGTAAATTGTAAATAGTCAAATAGTAAATTGTAAATAGTCAAATAGTAAATTCATTTATGAGTATATTTAGCAAGCTTTTCGGCCGCAACAAGGCGGACAATGAGACTAAGATAGGCGGAATGGAGGACTTTATGACCTTGATTCGCGTGTATTTGCAAGCCGGTATAGCATCACAGGCCGGCATCACAAACCTCGCTGCCCTACCCGACCTCCGCGTGTTCAAACAGACGCTTAAGGTGCCGACTATCAACAACAAGTTAGGCCTTGGCGAGAAGAAACACTGTGCACGGATGCTGCACGATGTCTACGGCATCAGCGACACTTTCACCGACGAGATAGATGTCAGCGTAAAAAAGCGCTGTCATCGCATCAACGACGTTCAGACTTACCTCATTCAGTTCCAAGGTTTCTCACAGGATCTTATGATGCTCATGGGCAACCTCATGCAATGGAAGTTCCGTCTGCCATCGTTCATGCGCGGAGCTCTTAAGGCCATGACCGAAAAGACCATTCACGACATAACGACCAAGAACGACTGGAAGGACGACAACGTTCGTCGTACAGTAGCTGCCGTTCGCAAATACCAACAGACCCTCGGTTTCAGCGAAGCATGGATGACAGAATATGTTCACACTACCATCATGCTGGCCAAGAAAGAAAAACGGGCAGACATAGACAAAGAGATGAAGAAGTAGCCCCAAATTGCCTGATTAGCACATTATTATTGATTAATAATTGACAATTTAGGGCAAAAAACTTGCACAAAAGGAAAAGCTTAAGTACCTTTGTGCCCGAAAGCCGTAGTATGCGCGGCGTAAAAGGTTTCTAATGACCAACGAAGAAGAGAAAATTGTACGCCTCTTAGAGACTCGCACAAGGCAACTCATCATCAAATTCCAACAAGTGAAAGAGGAAAATGAGGAGTTGCTCTCGGATCTCGTGGCCAAAGACGAGGAACTGAAGCAGCTGAAGCAAAAGAACCTCGACTTGGAAGCTGCATACAACAACCTCAAGATGGCACGCATGCTGGAAGTGGGCGATCAAGACATCGCCGCCGCCAAGCTGCGCATAAGCCGTCTGGTGCGCGACGTAGACAAGTGTATCGCCCAGCTCAAAGCCATGGGTCCGGAAGCTTAACACTCACATAACGAATGGAAATAAGCGATACCTTTCAGATAACACTCAAGCTCGGAGGCCAGAACTTCTCTATCACCATCAAACGCGATGAGGAGCTCTTTTACCGTAATGCAGAGAAACTCATCAACCAAAGACACAGTTTCTATGCCAACCGTTTCCCTCACCAGAGCAACGAGACATACCTGCTAATGACCGTACTCGACATTGCTGTTCTGCAACAGAAAACAGAGGCCAGCGCTAACATACAGCCGCTGATAGCCGCGATTACGGGACTTACAAGCGAAGTGAATGCAGCCCTGAAATAAAGGACTTGCTAACGCTTCGAGCACATCTGAAGCCTAAAACAACGAACGCACCACCCGCCTCGCAAACGTCCTTCTCGAAAGAAAGGCCGGATGTGAGGATAAGGATGGCGCGTTTATACATTAATTATATATATAACCAACTAAATCACTCATGACCACATTAGGACTGATAATCACCATCGCATCCGCAGTAATAGCAGCAGCCATGGTCATATACCTGCTCATCTGGTATAGGCACACGCGCCCTGCACGCATACGCGAGATGCATGAAGAGGCAAAGAAGGACGCTGAGGTAATCAAACAGCAGAAACTACTCGAAGTAAAAGAGAAGTTCCTCAACAAGAAAGCCGAACTGGAAAAGGAAGTGCAGCAGCGCAACCAACAAATTCAGCAAGGCGAGAACCGTATCAAACAGCGCGAGATAAGCCTCAACCAACGACAGGACGAACTAAACCGTCGCAAGAACGAACAAGAAGCAGAACGCAAGCGTCTTGACCAGCAGCAGATGATGCTGCAGAAGAAAGAAGAGGAACTCGGTCAGCGACTCGAGAACCTCATCGCACAGGAGCGCACTCAGCTCGAGAAGATTAGCGGCCTTACAGCCGATGAAGCTCGCGAGCGACTCATTGAAACCCTCAAGGACGAGGCCAAGACCGAAGCCGCCAGCTACATCAACGAGATCATGGACGACGCCAAGATGACAGCAAACAAGGAAGCCAAGCGCATCGTCATTCAAACAATTCAGCGAGTAGCTACTGAAACGGCTGTTGAGAACAGCATAACTGTGTTCCACATCGAGAACGACGACGTCAAGGGACGCATCATCGGACGTGAAGGTCGCAACATTCGTGCCCTTGAGTCCGCAGCCGGTGTTGAGATTGTAGTCGACGACACACCCGAAGCCATCGTCATCAGCGGCTTCGACCCTGTACGACGCGAGATTGCACGCCTTGCCCTGCACCAGCTTGTAGCCGACGGACGCATACATCCTGCACGTATCGAGGAAGTGGTGTCGAAGGTTAAGAAGCAGATTGACGAGGAGATTCTCGAAATAGGTAAGCGCACAGCCATCGACCTCGGTGTGCACGGCTTGCACCCTGAGCTCATACGTATCGTAGGTAAGATGAAGTACCGTTCGAGCTATGGCCAGAACCTGCTACAGCACGCACGCGAAACCGCCAACCTATGCGCCGTAATGGCTTCTGAACTTGGCCTAAACGCCAAGAAAGCTAAGCGTGCAGGTCTGCTCCACGATATCGGTAAGGTGCCCGATGAGGAGCCTGAGATGCCACACGCTCTCTATGGTGCCAAGCTTGCCGAGAAATACAAGGAAAAGCCCGACATCTGCAATGCTATCGGAGCCCACCACGAAGAGATGGAGATGACCTCATTGATAGCTCCCATCGTTCAGGTTTGCGATGCCATCAGCGGTGCTCGTCCTGGTGCTCGCCGCGAGATTGCCGAAGCTTATATAAAGCGTCTGAAGGATCTCGAGGACATTGCCATGAGCTACCCCGGCGTTACCAAGACATATGCCATTCAGGCTGGTCGCGAACTGCGCGTGATAGTCGGCGCCGACAAGATCGATGACAAGCAAATCGAGACTCTTTCAACCGACATCGCCACCCGTATACAGAACGAGATGACATATCCCGGTCAGGTAAAGATAACGGTAATACGCGAGACAAGAGCTATTAGCTACGCAAAGTAAATTGCAATAAAAAGATGTCCCCCGCCTAATCAGACGGGGGACATTTTTTTTATTTAGCTATCTGCCAACGAGCTGTCGCGAATCTGTATGATACTTGTACATACGACATAGAATAGGAGGAAGAAAGCGACATCGAAGAAGAAGATAACCGTCATGGGCACCAGAACGCTGTCGAGCACAAGGTTAAGCAACAGGAAGCCAATGACAAGAAGAAGAATCGTGAACAACGCCTGATGCATTGACAGGCCACAGCGCATGAGCATGTGATGAATATGTCGCTGGTCGGCATGGAACATAGGTTCGCCTGCTGCCAAGCGAAGCAGAGCCACACGGATCAAATCAAACACCGGAACCATCAGCAGCGAGAACGGAATAAGCAGCGGGTTGATGACATTATAATCCTCCTGACCGCTAATCATCACAAACTTAATGCCAAGATAAGCAAGCACATAACCAAGGACCAGACTGCCAGCATCGCCCATGAAAATCTTCATGCCACCTACCCGACCAAAGACATTGTAACAGAAAAACACTATCACTGCGCCGAGCAAAGAGGCCGAGATGACCACGAAGACGATGCTGCCTAAATCCATGAACAGGTAGACGTAGACCGCTAAAATGATGATAGAGATGCCAGATGCCAGGCCATCGATGCCATCGATAAGGTTGATTGCATTAACCACAGTCATGATGATGAGCACCGTAAGCGGATACGCCACCACCAAAGGCAATGAATGGAATCCCAGGAAACCATGCAAATCATCAAACACGAGGTTGCACACCGGCAGCACTGCTGCACCAATTGCCATGATGACAAACTTCAAGTTGGCAGGCAAGTCCATGATATCGTCCATGATTCCAATGATGTATATCATCGAAGCGCCGGCAATCATCAAGGCTGCCGTGACATGGAAATCGGGCGAGGTAAGCGTATTAGAGTAGAAAAGCAGCATGGCAATAGAGCTCCCTATGGCCATAGCAGGCAAAAAGGCCAAGCCGCCAAGTCGCGGAATAGCGGCATGGTGAACCTTTCGCTGATTGGGCTGGTCATAATATCCCACTTTACGACAGAAGGCTACTATCAAAGGAATGATAATAGCTGACGTAAAGGCTCCAATCATGAATGCGATACCACAATAGAAAATGTATGTCGACATAACATGTGTATACGCTATACATTAATAACGTAAAGATGCCTCAAAATATTATGTGCCGACAGGAATAATTTCATGTTTAGAGAAAAAAAAGAATATATTTAGCCATTGATTAGGAAAAGAAAGGAGTCTTTACTATCTTTGCAGAAAATATAACAACTAAGCATGACACATCCAGAGCCAAACCAGCATAACCTAAAAGTGTCCATCATCACTGTGGCCTTCAACAGTGCTGCCACCATTAGCGACACTATCAAATCTGTGCTGGCACAAAGCTACAAGAATATAGAATACCTGATTATTGACGGATGCTCACAGGACAATACCCTTGACATCATCCGAGAATACGAGCCGCACTTTCAAGGGCGGCTGCGCTGGATTTCAGAGAAGGACCGCGGCATCTATGACGCCATGAACAAAGGCATCACGATGGCCTCAGGCGATATTGTTGGAATTCTCAACAGTGATGACTTCTTCACTACAGACAACGTTGTCGAGCAAATGGTAAAAGCCTTCGACGACAAGGACATAGACGCCACCTACGGAGATATCCATTTCATCCGTGACGGGCAACCAGACAAATGTGTCCGCTACTATTCCTCCAAGCGCTTCCGACCTGGATGGCTGCGTTTCGGGTTCATGCCCGCACACCCTTCGTTTTACGCCCGACGCGAAGTCTTTGAACGTGCAGGCCTTTACAAGACTGATTACAAGATCGGATCAGACTATGAAATGATGGTGCGCCTGTTCTACAAGCATCACATCAAAGCCGTATACCAACCCATTGATATGGTTACTATGCGCACAGGCGGTCTAAGCACACGCGGAATAAAAAGCAGGCTGCAACTCATCAAGGACGACGTCCGTGGCTGCCGCGAGAACGGCATCTATACAAATGCCGCCATGATTTGCGTGAAATTCCTTTTTAAGATATTCGAACTAAAGTAACGGACCTATCAATTCTCGCTCATCCATTCAAGAGTTCTTTTTATGCCCTTCAGCCTGTCGACAGGTGGATGTGGGGCAATCTTCATAGTATTATCCAAGTTGATAATATTGTCCGTTGTCATGTTCTTTAAGCGGAATGACGTCATTGGGAAATGTATTCCAACTGAACCAAGCAAATCGCCAAAGAGAGCAGCTAAGCGCACAAGGGTGTATGGCACGCGCGGCACCTTACGTCCTATCTCTCCTGCTATCTGATTTGCCCATTCCTCAATGAATATGGCCGGTTCATCGCCTAAATAAAAGACCTTGTTATTATCATCAGGCGTCGGATTCATCAGTAGCTGATCAATCTGGTATACGGCATTTTCTATGTAACCATAGGTCTTAGTGCATGAGCGATGCCCTATGTGGAAATACATTCCTGCTTTAACCATATCGAAAAAGTTGCGATAAGGCACACCGAACCAAGGGCCCCACATCGATGTCGGACGCAAGATAGCCCAATCGCATGTCGGAGGCGACTGCCAGACTAATCGTTCTGTTATTACCTTACTCTCACCATAGCGAGTTGTAGGGGCATAGTCAAACTGATTCTGTGGCTGATAGCCGGTATGGCATACCAACATCGACGAGGTGATGAGAATCTTCTTCAGCCTGTCAATCTTTGCCGCAGCCTTTAGGATATTTTCCACACCGACGGTGTTTGCCTGATAATCATCTACCGTCTTGCCATCCAAGTCGGTACGTGCGGCCAAATGAATGATATAATCCGGTTGGAAGTCTTTAACAACGGCTACGAGGGCTTCCTTGTCTGTGATATCACATTTTACCCAGCAAGCCTTAGCTTTTTCATGCTTGGGAACATTCAGATCCACATTCCCGACTTCCCATCCCTTGCTAAGATAGTAGTCAACTACATTAGTTCCTATAAAGCCCGAACCACCTGTTACCAATACCTTCATGACGCAGTCTGCTGTTTCAAATTCATTAGATGTGAGTATGTCGAGTGTAGATAATCCTCTGTCGCAGTACTATAATGTTTCCACAGCTGTGAGGATTTAGCAGCTTTTAGCGCTATGTCTTCAGGCGTTAGAGAAGAGACGAGTGCCACTAAGCTTTCTGTCGTTTCTTCTATACTATACCCTATTCCGTTAGCCTCAACCTTTTCTGCCACTACTATGCCCTTTGTAGTAATAATCGGTTTCCCCACAAACATCGCCTCATAGTATTTGTTGGGCGCTGCATAGAAATGATTAGGCGTTATCTTGGAATACATAGCATAAATGATATCAGAGTTATACTGAATACACAGTCCATCCTGGTATGCCACCTTTCCGAAATAATGTATGTATGGAGAATCGTTGTTCTTCTCCAACAGCTCCAAGATGCGAGCATCACCATAGCCTGCGATATTGAGGTTATAGTTTCCAGCTGCAGCTTCCTCGATAAGTTCGGCCAGGCACCTGTTATGCGTAAAACTGCCTACGTAAACCAGCGTCAGGAGGTCATTGGAGAAACTATATTCCGCTTTCTTAACGAGGAAGTCGCGCTGGCTGAACGAAGGTATATTCTGAAGCACGCTATATCGGCCTTCTATATTATAAGGAATCTGATGTACACGCTCAGGCTCACAGATAATAATATGGTCAGCCTTTCTCACGCTAACCCATTCCATGAAACGGAATGCCAATGAAACAATCCGGCCTTGGTTATCGAGGGTGTCGGATATCCAGTCGAAGACATCAAACAGCACAAAGTTCTTTCGCCTGCTGAACATCTTATAAACAGCGGCAGGAAAAGCCGCATCCAAATCACAGGCATGGATATGAAGGCCATCATGAAAGGAGAATAAAGTCCTAAGAATGAACCACATCCATTTCAAGCGGTCAACAATAGCCGCCAAGCCTCCTTGATTGTATTTGCTTCGTACAGGACAATAGACAGCATTAGGCAAGCGTTCGGAAGTGCCCAAACGGTCCCAAACTATCAAGCGGTAATCTATGCCCTCTGCCTTGTAGAAATCTAAATACTTCTTGGCACGAGAGTCGGAAACAAGGTCGTTACAACGAATAAGTACAATCATGGCAACAACGCTTTGATAATCCGTTCGCAAGCATGACCGTCGCCATAAGGGTTCACGGCCTTGCTCATTCGCTCATAAGCCTCAGCATCGTCTAAGAGCGTGCTTACTTCATCGACAATCTTGTTGTAGTCGGAACCGACAAGATGAACCGTTCCGCTTTCCAATGCCTCTGGGCGTTCTGTAGTATCACGCATAACCAGCACAGGCTTACCCAGCCCCGGAGCCTCTTCCTGAATGCCGCCGCTGTCGGTGAGCACAATGGAGGATTTCTCCATCAGATAGACGAACTCTAAATATTGAAGAGGCTCAATGAAGAAGAAATTACCCCATTTGCTATTTACCGATTTACCATTTACTATTTCACCGAAGACCTCATGGATGGGTTTGCGAACATTTGGGTTAAGGTGCATAGGATAGACAAAGTCCACATCTGGATATTTCTCTGCAAGATCCTTCATGGCAGTAACCATGTGGATAAATCCTTCGCCAAAATTCTCTCGTCTGTGTCCAGTGATAAGCACCAGTTTTTTGCCGTTGGCAAGGCGAGCCACATCATATCCGGCTCGGAATAAGACCTCTTCCTGCTCTGAGGCCAGTGCCGGGTCGTCCTTCAGACGGCTAACCACCATGTGCAGGGCGTCAATGACGGTGTTACCCGTAACCGTTATCTTGGCCTCATCGACATTCTCTTTCAACAAGTTCTCGCGGCTGAGAGCTGTCGGAGCAAAGTTATATGTTGCAATGCGGCTCGTTATCTGCCTGTTCATTTCTTCAGGCCATGGGCTGTATATGTTATATGTGCGAAGTCCTGCTTCCACGTGTCCTACTGGTATCTGCTGGTAAAAAGCCGACAAAGCGGCAGCGGTGGATGTCGTCGTGTCGCCATGAACGAGCACAACGTCGGGCTGCACCTCCTTCAGCACATCGCGCATTCCTGTCAGCACGCGTGCTGTTATATCGTACAAATCCTGCCCTTGGCGCATGATATTCAAGTCATAGTCTGGTTGGATGTCGAAGATGCGAAGCACCTGGTCAAGCATCTCACGGTGCTGCCCTGTCACACAAACCACAGTCTTGAAACTATCGGCACACGCCTGCAGAGCTTTCACCAGCGGTGCCATCTTTATTGCTTCCGGCCGAGTGCCGAACACAAGCATTATTGTCTTCATTCGGAAAATGCGTTCTACTTTGTTTCTGATTCAAACTCTTCAAGAGCCTCATGCAGGGCGTCAATATATCCATGTCCGAACCTCTGGTCTGGCTCCATATAGTTGCCTTCAGCCCATTCATTCCACGATTTCACTATTATGATGCGTTCCTCTGCGGGCTTGTCCTTTATGAGTTCAAGAGCTTTCTTCGCCAGCTGCTTAAAATACTTAGGAAGAGCATTAGTCATCACCAAACCCTTATAGCCTGAACGTGGCGTATGATCCCAGTTTGGCACGATGACAGGAATGACATCCCTCCGTCGGCAGTCATCGTTGAGCATATACTTCATTGCATCCTTGTACCTATATATCATTGGTATATGCAAGTACTTACGGCCGACAGTGCGGAGCGCCTTGACGAAGAAGTTGCTTCGATGATAAATATTGAGGTTATCCACGTTATGCGTAGCGTCGAAACCAAGTGCCAGTATTTCATCCCTGTGGTCGCTGTTGAAGTCGGAACCTACGAAGTAGAAATCACCGAGCCCGTTTTCCTTTGCCAGCTGCCTCCAAAGCTTTATGAAGTTCGCTACATCAGGGAAAGCCAAAGGCTTATAGATGATATAGAACAACTTACCATTGACTCGCACATATCGCTTGTCCTTGAAAGCAGGCAGCAAAGCTTGGAAATGCGCCCTGTAATCATCCTCGCCATGGTATTGTTGCTCTATAAGCAGTTGGTCTTTCCCCGGGTCGTTGGGGTTCCAAAGCTTCTTGTACCATGAATGGTTTGCCCAGCACAGGCAGAAAGGGAAGTCCGGTTTCCCGCTTGCCACAACCTCCTCGAAGGGCCGATTCATCAGATGTCGCCCGTTGCCGAACCAATATTCGTAATAGCAGAAGGCCTCAATGCCAGCTTCACGCGCCAGACGTGCCTGTTCCTCACGAACCTCTGGAACACGCAGATCATAGAAGCCGAGGTCGGTAGGAATACGGGGCTGATCGTGCCCGGGAAACAACTTGCGGGCACGTGCCACATTTGTCCATTCCGTAAAGCCCTTGCCCCACCACTCATCGTTCTCAGGGAAAGGGTGAAACTGCGGCAAATAATATGCAAAGACTCTAGCTTTCATTTATCGTTGTTTGTTTTTCGCCACAAAGATAACACATTCTTTCGGAGTGGCAAAGAAAAAGGGAAAAGAAATCAATTAGCAAGTCGAGCAAGCCGATACAAGCGGTTTAATCAGCTTTTCCCACCAATGGGAAAAGGGTTTCCCACCGGTGGGAAAAACGTTTCCCATTGGTGGGAAAACCATATCAGACTTATCAAACACCTTAGATGCTGAATACAAACGTTCGATTTACTCCTCATAAATAGGAGTAATAGCAAAGGGGGCGACAACGGCAGCTACAGCACATCGCTGGGCAATAGCTCGGTTGTCTTCGGTCACGGGGTGTGAATCGAAGTCACCCTCAGGCAGGGTTATCACTTCAGGCAAAGCTTTGTTGCCAAGGATAGATATACCGAAAACGGGAGCGAAGATTGACTGCAACCAAGTACAGGCTGCTACGTAACGTCCTATGCCAAGGTCGAGATGTGTGCCATCGCGAGTCAGTTCGGCCTCTGTGTTAAGGGAAGTATTGCGTGCATTCTGAATAGCCGTTCCTTCGGGAATAAGTACATCGATACCATCCGACATCACCATCTGCTGCACGGTTAATGCGATAAGCAACCACCGTTCGTAAGAACTCATGCTCCCACTGAAACCTGCACAATATGACCAGGCTGTCTGCCAAGCCAGCGTAACATTAGGATTAGGGCAATAATGGTGTATGAGGTCGATAAGGCGCCTAAGCCATGGGTTGAAGGTTTTATAATTGATTGCATAACCTGAGAATTGCTGCAAGGTAATGACGTCCCAATCCTGCGCCAAAAGTTCCTTTAGCATCCCTGTTTCAACTGGCATCTGACTGCCTGCATGACATATTAAATTCAGTTGCTTGTTATCATCTACAACATCGCACCAATGCTTTAAGGTAGAAGCACTGTAGGTAAGACTATATACTGAGAATGAGGATGGTTCGAGATCTGTTGCCTGCAAGATGGATGCCACCTGTCCGAGTGCATCGAGAGTATAGCTGTTGCCTATGCACAGGACCCGCAGTGAGCCCTTGCCAACAGGCAATGGAGCATTTATAAAATATCGTGAATCCGTGTGTGATGTAACATCAGTTGATGCCAATCTGTTTTCTAATGTATCTATGATTAGAACATCCTCATCTTGACACGCAAAGTTGACAAGGACAAACAAGAAAAAGCAAATGCGAAAACAACGGTTCTTATGTTTCATAACTGCACATCATGAACTAACTCCATACAGCAGGGTCACGGTCTCCTTCTTCTTCAGGAACGCGGTAATAGCCTCGTGAGAGAACATGTACAGGCGAACCGCCATGAACGCAGTATGCTTCGCTCTTGGTGCCCTTTGTAAGCACGCTGCCATAACCGAACACACAATAATCAGCTGTCTTCGTACCTGGAAGAATAGCACACTTAGTAGCAAACCAGTTGAAAGCTCCAATGTTTATGGGCGCTCCAGCGGCTTTACGCTCCCCTGTATCTACAGCCTTCAAGGGATGAAAACTGCTGTCCATCACCTTGCATTCCCACCCGAATCTAGTAGCATCACCTAAAACTATGCTCCGATAGCAAAATATGTTGAGCGAGGTACTGGCTACCACTTTGTCGCCAGTCTCTAATATACCACTATGTCCTATCTCCAGATAGGAGTTAGAGCCAATCCAGACTTTGCCTTTAACAACCCACGTGCCACCTCGGAAATTAAGTTTGACACCATTGTTGGGGTAAGCTTTACATCCCCAGCCTCCCATCTTGACAAGTCCGAAACGGCACACATCATCATCAATCTCAATCTTTCCCTTAAGGCTTATGAACTTGGGGCGGATGAGTAGTATCGGCAGCTTTCTGGCTTGCCGAAATGGTAGCATCCTAAGATTGAAATATATTGTTGGTATCAGATACCATATATATGGAAGTATGTCAGAGAAGGAATGACGATATCGCATATTATTTTCCCATTGTTAAGAGTTAATAAGAAGATATTTATATACCAAGGATTTTTTGATAGAGCATCAACGTGTTATCATAGTTGGCCTGCAGAGAATAGAGGGTTGAGACTGTATCATAAGCCAAAGAACACATTTCGTCGTATTCAGACACGGGAGCCTCTGAGACGTCACAGAGATGTTTAGCCAACTCTTCTATGGTCTCAAATCTAAGCGCTATCTCCGTACCATGTAAGGCCAGTCCATTGTCCATTTGCTCTTTGCTGCCGGTCGTATTACGTGCTATAGTCAGACATCGACAAAGCATAGCCTCTGACAAACAACGGCCGAATCCTTCGTTTAATGATGGTATAATCGTGGCTCTTGCATGAGACATTATGTTATGAACATTATCTATTACACCCAGGAAACGGACTTTGTCTTGCATGTGGCACGACTTTATATACTGGTTTAAATGTTCTAAATATTCGGCGCTTGCTATAGTTCCAGCCAGCCATAAGGGCAGAGGAGCTTTGACTGTCCTTTGATAGATATCATAAGCTTGCAATAATAAATCTATCCCTTTAGTCTTCTCTATACGGCCAGCATAGAAAAAGAATTGTTTATGAGGGAGATTTAACGTCGTGGTTGAATTGTCAACATGTATTGCATTGTAAATAACAGCGGTATGAGGATTGCCAGACTGGCCGAAATATGATTGCAAACCTTTAGTAATGAAAATTGCAAAGGAATTGTCCGCAGAGAACCTTTTGACGAAAGCTGGTTTATCAGGATAGAAATGAAAGCCTATGAGATCAGCATATTCACGTATATGATAAACATGCGGCACATGTAGACGACGTGAAATATTGTATCCGAGATCTATTACGCTACTATTTGAATGAATAATATTGATTCCATCCCTTTTTAACAGTGGTGTCAGGGCGTTTGCTGCGATATGATTTAATAAACGCCAATAGGCTAAACGAGGGATAAAAAGCAGCCAGTCTTTAAACGATTTCAAACCTGGATAGACTCCACTTCTAAACCTTTGCACAACTACTCTGACTCCCTTTTCCCGTAAGTCCGAAACGATACCTTTAGCATCGGGAACTACGACAATCACCTCTTCTCCATGGGTTACCAAACCATGAATTATAGCAAGAATAGACTTTGTAGCTCCTGCTGTAGGATCGGTTGTATGAAGAAAATATGCTATTTTCATAATCGTTCAACGCCAGGCAATCTATTTTCAATATTGCTAATGAATCTTTCGTCTAAGATTAAGGCCATTACGGGTATGAGATTACTATACCACAAAGGATACCCTCTTACCCAGAAATTCATAAGGGAAATAATAGCAACGGAAACCAAACATCTCCAGTCTCTGAAATCCTTGAAAATAGCAAGATAAAAAATTAATGTCAGGAATAGTCCCACCAAACCGTGCTCGTATATGTACACACGATATCCAGAGTTGCCTTCGCCTGCTGTTGCATTCTGCATAGAACTGCCGAATACCACGTCTGAAGAATGGAAGAACTTGTCGAACGTGTTTGAAAAGTCTTCTGACACTCGGTTATTGCCAACTATATCACCTGTCTTGTCGTCAACCTCAAGACGTAATAATATGAGGTTTTGAATCATATTATCGCCATCGTTATACACAAACGAGGCGCCTATGACTCCAGCCAGAAGAGCACCTACGATAATCGCCTTACCCACAATATGTTTTCGTTGCACCCACAGATTTAAGAAAATCAGAGCGACAAGGAATGCATAAGCAGCCAGAGAGAAGGTGATTGCGGAAACAATGATCAGCACAATATTGTACCAACGTTTCCATTTGCCAAACTGCGTCATCAACAATAGAGACGTTGCTGTGCCCAGATGTCCAGGTTCAAGGAATACGGAGCTGAAACGAGGAATGAAATTCATAAATTCCCTATCGTTAGCAACCATAAACAAGAGATAGTTGTCATAGGAGTAGGCCCCATCGCCAAAGACAGCAGGCCGCGGCGGAATACTAATGCCAAATAAATATAAAAGGAATGCTATAGCTGAAAACAACAAAAAAAAGCCCATGCACCAGCAAATTCTGTCGATAATGCGCAAAAACACTGAGGGCTTAATGCTCATAAGTATGTACATAAGAGGTACATTGGCGAGCTTGTTGATGAAGCCGAATAAGTTGGAGTCGAAAGAGATGCTTATATATACTGAAAGAATAGTAAAAAGAATTATCGCCCGTAGGTTGGGCTTATCAAAAAATGTAGACGATGGCAGGGTGTTGGAAATCAGAACACTTGCGAAGAAAAAAAGCAGGGATAAAAGAATATACCATTCCGCCATTACCCAAAAGAACCAAGGATGAAGAGATCCTAAATAGGCAACGAAAGTTCCCAAAAACAAACAAAGGTTTGCTAACCATTGTTTGTCTATAAGATATAACTTACTTATGTCAATTTTTGTATTCACGTGCTCCTTTGTGTTTAATAAACGACAGCAAGAGTGCCCTCTCCTGATGATTCAGAGCAAACAACCATGCCAAAAGCGCGCCTACACCTACAGGTAGAATTATGGTCATGAGGAAACTATGGTTGAATGGTTGTAAAGTGAGGAGATAACAGACTATAAATTGACTCACAAGCACTGGCAACAGAGGTACAACCGCCGTGACTAGAAATTCGCGGACATTCAATCCGACCTTGAACTTCATGTATGGCAATCTCAGGAATGAGCAAAGTATTTCTATAATAATGTAACAAAGCATAACATCGCCTGGAAGACGGCCTAATGCCAGCAAAATATAAACCGGAATTAAGATAAGTAGTTTGGGGGTATATATCAATAGAACATATGGTTTAACATTTCCCGTGGCTTGATTGGCGGTATTAAGCCCATAAGTAATCTGGTCAAAGAAAAAGGCAATGAGCACCACTCTTGAGAACATCACAGTGTTCTCTGGCACTTCCTTTAGCCACCAATTTAGAATCGACGGCATCTCAAAGATTAATGGAACAAGTATCAACAACAGCATCAGTGAACTGTATTTGCTCTCCAGGGCTGCAAGATGGAGCATGCGCTTGCGGTCGCCCATACCTTCTGCTTTCATGATACGAGGATTCATGGCGTTAAGGATCGAGCTTGAAATAAAGGACAAGGCGCCATAAACCTGAAAAGCAATACCATAGGCTGCATTAATAACCGTCTGCTTCAGGAAGTGGTTTAACATGATGGCAATACCTTGGTTGCGAGCAACAACGGCGCCCATACTGTATGTCGTCCACCCTGCGAAGCCCATGATACGTCTGAGCCAATCTGATGAAATATCGCGAGGACGAATCAACCAACTGCATTCAGCGAACTTACAACAGCCATAAATGGAAAAAGCTAACAGGTTGAATAGTTGAATAGCAGCCATCAACCAAGCATACAACTGCAGTTTGTCAATATCTACACGAAGAAGTAAGAAAGCAACTGCCAACTTTAAAACGCCATCGAGAACCTCTATAATTGATATATAAACAATATTCTCACGGGCTATCAAAACAGCCTTAAAAGGGGATAGCAAAATGGTAATGAACAAGATGACTATTGTTGCCCAATACACCATCATAGCCGACGCTAAGCGCCCTGCATCAACCTCAAGCCAGGAATAGACTACCAGATGGCTGAACAATGCCAGCAACATTGACAGAACAATGGCAATAACGACATGGAGAAACAGGCTATTGGAAAATGTCTTACTAACAATATTCCAATCACCCTTACCATGGTAAAAGGAAATAAAGCGTTGAGTCGTAATTACCAAGGCATTTGTAACAAACCCCAGCATTGCTACCACACCTCCGACGAGAACATAGAGACCATAATCCGATTTCCCAAGAGCATCCAAGATTATGCGTGCCGAATAAAGTGACAGGCACACATTAATCACGGATTTCCCGTATTGAGCAACCGTATTTATGAAGACTCGTTTATAAGCGTCCATCTACATATTCCCTATTTAATACGCCTTTCACATCGTATACTACTCCGTTTTCGGTCAGCAAGTCCCTGACTTGCAACGTTAGGAAGTCCGAATGCGCTACCGCCAGAATAATGGCATCATAACGTTTTTGTTGTATATCTTTTAGTGATTGATAAATGTGAACACCATATTCACGTTCAACTGCGATGGGATTAGCCCAGGGGTCAAGGACAGTAATATTATGAGTGTATTCACTCAGTGTGTTATAAATGTCTATTACCTTAGTGTTGCGTATGTCAGGGCAGTTTTCCTTAAACGTTACGCCAAGAATCAGAATGTTGGAATCCTTGACAAGAACCCCTTGCTTATTCATTAGCTTGATGACCTGATTTGCAACATAATCGCCCATTCCATCATTCAGGCGACGGGCATTGTACATCACTCGTGGCAAAACGCCATAGACCTGTGCTTTCTGAATAAGGTAATATGGGTCAACAGATATACAGTGGCCTCCTACCAGACCCGGCGACAGTTTGATGAAATTCCATTTTGACGAAGCGGCCTCAATGACATCATGGGTATCAATGCCCATAGCATTAAATATCTTGGCCAGCTCGTTCATAAAGGCTATATTAACATCACGTTGGGAATTCTCTATTATCTTCGAAGCTTCTGCCACTTTAATACTTGGCGCTTTATGAGTTCCGTTGACCAGTACCGAATTATACACCTTATCCACAATATCTGCTATCTCAGGTGTACTTCCAGATGTCACCTTACGAATCTTCTCAACAGTATGCAACTTGTCGCCTGGATTAATACGCTCCGGCGAGTATCCGGCATAAAAATCAGTATTATACTTCAAGCCGCTGACGCGCTCCACTACGGGAATACATTCTTCCTCTGTGACACCAGGATAGACCGTACTTTCATACACTACGATATCCCCTTTTGATATGACTTTTCCCACGGTATCACTGGCTCCTTGCAAAGGTCGTAAATCAGGGCGATTGTTATCATCAACCGGGGTGGGTACGGCAACAACATAGAAATTGCAATCCCTAATATCCCCGATAGAGGACGTGCACCTGAAGCCGTTCTGTTGAATGGCTTCTCTAAGTAGTTTGTCATCGACCTCCTTTGTTTCATCGAAACCAGCCATTAGCCTGTCAATGCGTTGCTGATTCAAATCAAACCCAATGGTTGGATACTTTGTTGAGAATAGGCGGGCAAGCGGCAAGCCAACATACCCCAACCCTATAACACATATTTTTATAGAACTCAATTCCATCTTAAGAATCTTTTTGACGTATAAGTGCGCCTTCTATTTCCTTTTTAAAAATATACAGTATTGTTACACATGTGGCCAGGAAGAGCATTACAGCAACAAAAAACATTCGCTTTGGGCTTGAAGCCTTAAGGGGTACAGTGGGACCTTGAAGCATGGTGAAAGCTGGAGTGCGCTCCTGAACCTTGGCCTTAGCAGCCTCGAGTTGTGTACTCATAACATTATAAGTATTATACTTCATCTGCATATCGTTCTCCAATTGATCGCGCTCAGACTGCATACTTTGCAGAATCACATCCCGATGCGTGTCACAAAAACGTCCGTATTTAGCTACAGCTTTTTCATATTCCTGTCGCGATTCCTCTACGAGATTGGAATAATACTTCTCATCATTTCGTGCCTTAGTGGTCCTATAGTCAATGATGAAGTTTTGAAGACGAAGCCTTACTGAATCCGCTATAGTGGCAGCAATGAGCGGGTCTTGGTCTTGAACCGTAATAGTGATGACGTCTGTTTTTCGATCTGTCGAGCAGGTTATAAGACCTCTCATTTTGTTGATAATATCATTCTCTTGTTCTGTCAGGAAAAAGGGATTAAGTTTTTTTGATTCAGCTGAGCCTTGATCTACGGCGCTTTCCTTAGGCATCAACTTCTTAATCTGCTTCATGGTCCAATAAACAGGAACCATATAAAAAGTGCCTTTCTGATAATGGGCAAGATAATCTCCATAGGTTGTGGACGTCTCTCCATCAATGGTCCTGACTTTGACATCGAAAAGGTTGACAAGGAAATCATTGGAACTGACCAGGTCTGGATATAAGGTCGGATAGAAGGCATCACTTCCTGTTATTCCGCCTACGTTTATTCCGAAAGTAGCAGCTATGGATCCCAACGAGCCACCTGTGGATTGATTATTTATCTCGGGAGCAAGTGACAGATTAGCCGTATATGTCCTAGGTATGGGAAGGATCCAAGCACAAGCCAACACGAAAGTTACAAGCCAGACTTTTATGAAAAGCGACTTCTTATTCCAGATTTGCCTAGCAACATCGCGAAGGTCTATGACCAAACTATTCTTCTTCTCTTCCATAACAGCTTATTTCTTTAACAGGTTGATAAGGGCCACAACCATGGTGGTCAACGAGGCAGCAGAGGTACCGAGGACGGTGATTTCAGCCGTGGACATACCTTCTTTCTTCTTCTTCGTCGGCACTACAATCTCCGTTCCTGGCTCTATTAGTTTGCCTGAAGCATGCCGACCGAGTTTATCCACAGAACCGTTCATATAGATGGCGTAGGTCTGCTTCTTGCCGGCACGGTTGCCGTAGCCACCAGCCTGGTTGATATAGTAGCCTAGGCCTGCACCCTTCTTGTATCCAACCGAGATGGGGTACATAACCTCGCCTGAAATCTTCACTGTGTTGGAAAGCTGTGGCACGACCAGCTGGTCATTAGCACGAAGTACTACATCATTGATGGAGCCCGGGTTCTTGATAGCCTCCTCGAGGTTAATGGCCACGTTATAGACATTACCGAGGTTCATCTTCATATCCAGAAGTGAGTCTGCACGTGCCATATCGAAGTTCTTATCTGAATCAAGGGCTTGCTCGTAAAGCGCTATCTGTGAGGCACGAAGTGCAGACTGTCGCTGCTCGCGTTCTTCAGGTGTCATCTGTCGGATGAGGCGTGCACCCTTGGCATAACCTACACTTGAAAGACCTCCGGCTACCTTCACGAGGTCGGAGATGCGGAACTCACGGCTCGTCATGGCGTATTCACCTTCGAAGTTGACGGCTCCTGAGATTCGGACGTTCTGCTGCTCTGCATAGGTCGGACTCTTACGAACCTGAACCTCATCGTAAGGCTGAAGCACGAAAGCTGTGTCCTCGATGATGAAGCCGTTGGCTAAGTTGAAGGAGAATATCTCTGCCAGGTCCATAGAAGTCTGGTCTGCATCAGGAACATATTTCCGGCGGAATACGTCAATCTTCGCTGTAGAAGCTGCTCGGGTAAGACCGCCAGCCTGAAGGATGAGGTCCTTGATGGTGGTGTTGTCGGCATATTTATAGTAACCTGGGAAGTTGACCTCACCGTTGATACGGAGTGTCTGTTCGCCTGCCATATCTACCTTCGACGGTATAAACAGGACATCGTTGCGGCGGAGTACTACGTCGGAGGAATTGCCTTCGGTAATGCCGAGGATGTCTATTGGCACGTTCTCAAGCGTGAGGTCTTCTTTCTCGCGATGCATAACAGCGCGTTCGGTGAAAGCATCCTCACGCAGTCCGCCGGCAGCCTTCAACAGATCACGCACTGTCTGTATGCCTCCGTCCATCTGGAACTGTCCTGGGTGCATCACAGCTCCGCGCACCTCAACCATATTACGGAAGCGTGGAATGACGCTGTCTACGAACAAAGAGTCGCCGTCGGCAAGCGTGAAACCATTCATGTCGAACTCTTCGATGTTGTGGATTGAGTATTCCTCGCCTTTCTTTCGGATGAGTCGAACGCTCTTAGTGAAAGCATCGCCGGTGAAACCGCCTGAGTATTCAAGCAGTCGCTGCACGCTCTCTGTCGACTTCATCTCGTAGAACATCGGACGTTTCACCTTACCGCGCACCTCTACGAGGCAGTCGTAAGGACCAACGATGATGACATCGTTGTCCTGTAGTCGCACATCTCCGCGTGAGTTGCCGTGGATGAGATAGTCGTAAACGTCGATGGTTGATATGACACGACCGCCACGATACACCTTGATGTCGCGCAGTGTACCTACTTCGCTGATACCTCCCGCGGCGTAAAGGGCATTGAAGGCAGAAGCCAGGCTGCTTAGGGTATAGCTGCCGGGCATAACCACTTCGCCCATCACCTGCACGATGATTGAGCGCGTCTCACCTACGCTGAGGCTGACGCTGCAGTCGCTGTAGTATTGTCCAAGGCGACTACGCAGGCGGTTTGTGGCTTCACTTACGGAAAGACCGGCCAACTTAATAGGTCCTACGCCCTCGATGGTCACTGTGCCGTCGGGGGAGATAGTTTCCGAAAACGTTTCCTGCGAAGCCCCCCAAACATCAATGATAACTGCGTCACCTGCTCCCAGACGATAATTTGCGGGTGTTGCCATATTCATGTTTGGCTCAAACGAGAGGTTCTTCTGATTGAAGATATTACGTCCGAATACTTGCTGATCTTTGGGAATCTGACTGCTGTAGTAGTCCAGAGAGTCGAGGTCGAAATACTCGCTTTCCCCCTCAATCTCTTCCATGCGCTGGTCGCGGTTCATATAGCGCCAGTCATCGGTCTCGCGTTGTGAACGTATCATGAAACCGTTTTGTTTCTGACGCTCGTCGCGGTCGATATCCCTCTGAGTGCGCAGGCGATTAGTCTTCTGGTTGGTCTTGCCGGTGAGGTCTACAGCACCGAGCTGCTTTTGCTCGGCTTCAACCTTCTTGCGCACTCGGCGCAGTTGTTCGGTTGTGACGCCGCGCTGAAGCACGTTCTTGATAATTACTTGCTGGTCTGTGCCTTTCTCCTTTTCCTGAAGGATATACTGCACCAGCTGGTTGTCGGACATTGATTGTGCGTGCGCGCCCGTAAGGAAAGCGCACCACAAGCAGATGCTTAAGGCAATGAACTTTTTCATCTCTTATGTTTAGAATTTTTTTCCGAAAAGAATAAATTTAGCGGTGACGAACAATATCTTTACGTCCGTCCACAAAGACCGTTTCTGGTAATAATCCAAATCCATCTGCAAGCGTATCAGCATCTTCTCCATGGTGTCGGTGTAGCCATTGTAGAGAGTTGCTGCTGACGTAGAGCCGGGGCGCATGAGATAGATATACTCATAATCGCTATTCAGCTCCATAATCTTGTCTATGAAATACTTGCGTTCAGGCCTTGGCCCTACAAAACTCATCTCGCCACGAATAATATTGAACAGTTGTGGCAGTTCGTCGAGATGATGCTCGCGCAAGAACCTTCCGACAGGTGTGAGGCGATTATCCTCCTTCTGCTCCAACTGTGGCGTGCCATTACATTCCGAATCCACGACCATTGTCCTGAACTTGTAAATCATGAAAGGCCTGCCCCGGTAGCCTATTCGCTCCTGGCGAAAGAGTGCCGGACCATCGCCCTGACTTTTAAGACAGACATATATAATCAGAAAAACAGGCGACAACACAACGACCCCTATAACAGCCAGCGTAAAGTCGAAGACTCGTTTTACAGCCCGCTCAAAGGAGTTCATGCCGTCGGATATTGTAATGTCCAGAGTGGCTTGTTTTACCATATATTGTGATGCTTTCGCATGGATAAGGTTCATGTTTATATTTATATAAACTTAATTTTTGCAATTTTATTGCCCGAAACAGCAAAAAAATACGAAAAAGATGCAATCTTTCATCGTTCTTCGTTAAACTTTCCATTTAACATCGTATCTTTGCAGTGAAAAACTCTTGGGGCTGACATGGATTTGACAGCAGGCTGAGAGTCTAAAGTAAGCACGCGGAGGGTCGCTGATCGCTCTCCATAATCTATGGTCTCCAACAATTATCTGGCGAAAACACTTACGCTCTCGCTGCTTGATTGAAGTATAGTAAATCAGCTTTTCGCGGCACAAGGTGCTGCGACGAGACATCACTCAGAGACTCCATCGCCCCGAAGCGCTCTGGTCAAGTGGTGCAGCAAAATCGGGGATAGCCCGCGGTGGCCTCGCGCCAAAGGTGAAGCTTTTTAGAGGATAAGGCACTAGCAGGTGGTCCAGGTCCTGCTTCTGCTCGAAAACTTAGTCTGGAATAAGCGTGTAGAAAGCTTTGGAATCCCCTGTTTGGACGAGGGTTCAATTCCCTCCAGCTCCACTAACGTGAACCCTTCGGGAATTGAACCCCGAGGGGTTCTTTTTCCTCACGTGCTTAGCGACGATTGCTGCGACTAAGTAAACTTGTCTTGCAACCGCCGAGCACTGAGAAGTCATCTTCAGAAAAGAAAAACATTCTATTCTTTGATGCCACCCTCCAGCTCCACTAACGTGAACCCTTCGGGAATTGAACCCCGAGGGGTTCTTTTTCCTCACGTGCTCCATAAATCAAGAGCCCTCCGATGATTTTCGGAGGGCTCTCGGTTTTAAGCCAAACAACTATACCATCTATTCTATCTGGCAGCGTTTGATGTAGAAGTCGCGAAAATCGGACCATTTGTAGTAGGGAGCTTGATCGGAAGGCAAAGGCAGCGAAGCTTCTGCGCCATTGAGCAGGCATTTGACAAGAATGTCGGCAGAGTTTTTCTTGCGATAGAACACGAGCTGAATGTTCGAAGCCATAGCTGTCTGCCAGTTCTGGTAGCAGTTCTTCACTTCGTAAGGATCTTCAGGATCAAGATCAGCACCATTGATGCCCATCAGCACCGTGAGCGGTCCGAGACAAGTGTCGTGACCGAACCTGAGGTCAGCGATTCTATTGCTGCGGCCTTCTATCACGTCAGCAGCCTTGTTGAGGATATCCTTCAGCACTGGAATCATCTCATATCGAGGTTCAAAAACCCAAGTGTAGCTCCCAAGGTTTGCCTCTTCCCATCTGTCGACAAGTTCCTGGTCGCTGACAATACCTTCCATCATACCCTGATGACCAATGCTGGGCAGCGAAGTGTAAAGGTCTAGAAGCCAACCGCCTATGCGCCGACGATCGGCGGGTAAGCTGTCGATAGACGTGAACACACGATCGGCAACGACGTCGGCCAAAGGCCTGCCTCGCTTGAACTCTCCATTACGTTTCTCGTAACGCGGCCTACTCTTAGGGAACCTGCGCCAAGCAGGATTCTGGCGGTCAGTGGGCACTACGCCGTCAAGCGTGAAACGAGAAGATTGCTCACGAACCTCTATCTTGGGATTACACTGCACCAGCTCCTGACAGAAGGCCGACATACTCAATACGCAACGACCTGATAATGACGAAATTGCAAACACATCTCCGCCCTTACGAAACACCTCTGGGAAGGTATTATACATAGTCCGGGCTATACCTTGGTGCTGTTGCCAACCAACCTCAGTGAGCTCCGAAACGCCTGTCTGCAGTTCCTCTTTTGCTTCTTTAAACTTCTTGTAGAATGCCTCGCCTACAGAGGTCAGCTGATACCTATTGTGTCCGATAGTCATCAAGGTATCGATATCCTTGTAGAGGTGGTCGGTCCAGTAGTAGCGCGAGCCATGCCGGCTATAGTGACTGACATAGAATGGTTTATAACCTTTGGGAGCCTTTGTCTGAGGCCGAGGAGCCCATTGATAGGGATAGTCACCGCCATAGGCTTTCATAGGTTCAGCCTTGAGTTGTTCAAGGGCCTGCAAAGGTTGCCACGACTGCCGACCACGTTGGGCCAACGGATTGATTGCGGTCTGGGCAGTAGCAAATGTAGCCATGAGCATGGCCACGATGGAAACGAGCATTCTGTTCATAACAACTAAGTAAGTGATCACGGCCGTAACCGTTATAATAATAATTAATGTGTAATTCGAAGCTGTTGCAAAAGTACGCCAATCTTTCTGAACCACCAAAACAAAACGGCCTTTTTTCTCTTCTCGCCCACTCCACCGCACTTGTAAATGAGTTTATTGCAGGTAATCCACTCCTTCGCAAGTTCATCCTTAAAGAGCGTTTTAGTTTAAGCCCGTAAACAAATAGGATAACTTATTTTATTTTTTTTGTCTTTTTCCTTTTCTATTTCAACAAAAAACACTTACATTTGTGGCGAGATTAATCACTCATCACTATCAAATCAATCTTGTATGTCAAGGAAACATGTTGATTTATTGCTCGTTGCGATAGCGGCAAGCTTATTTATACTCTCAAGTTGCGGAATAGGAAATAGGGGTAAGTCTTTGCCTGCCGGTGCTGACACTATTTACACAGAGGCGGCAGCAATGAGTATTCACCGCACGGAGCCGGAACGTGCTTTAGGTATGATTGACTCGGCATTGGCGGTAGGCAATATTACGTGGCAGCGAGCAGAGTACCTGAAAGCTGTGACGCAGTACGGTGGCTTGCACAATATCCCGCAGTCGCGCCAGACGTGTCTGGATTTGATAAAGCGCGAGGAAGAGTTGCTCAAGGCGGGCAAGGAAGTGAAGAGCGATTCTGTGACGCTGGAGCGTGTCTACCTCCTGCTGACGAGTTTGGAATATACTGCAGCCAACCACCCGGCTATTATTCGTTATGCTACAGAAGCTTCGCGACTGGCTCACGCCTTGAATATGCCCGACGAGGTGGGCAAGATGGAGGCTTTCATTGCTCGGTCCTTGGCGCAGACTGGTCGTACTGACGAAGCTATTGCACGTCTGGAAGGGACCCTGGGTGAGCTACGTAAGCTGGACACCTTTGGCGGTGTGGTGTCGTACCACGACGCATCAAAGAAACTTCTGCACATACTGATTGACCATAAGCGTTTCAGCGAAATGGAAAAGGTATGCAAGGATGTGCTTTCGCGCCTTGATGAGCTTGAGCAGCACCCTAATCGTTTCGGCGATATGCAAGAGGGCTTCAATCCTGCTGAGTATATTGACTTCGCCCGTGGGCAGATTCTCTCATTCCTGACCATCTCCTATGCCCGGCTGGCAACGGAGAATAAGGCCAACCCCGGCCTGCGCTCGCAATATCTTCGAAAGGCACTTGACACAGAGGCTGAAGTCTTCCGCACGGAATGGAGCCAGGGTATTGACTGCGCGAAGATGATGTCGGCTGCCTACCATCACTTAGGCCAGTTTGACCGTTTCGAGGAGGCAATGGAACGCTTCGAGAATTCCTATCCGGACACAATCAACCCCAACTACCAGATATGTCTTGAGCAACGTGGTGAGGCTGCGCAGATGCAAGGTCGCACAGCACAGGCATTGGGCTATCTGGAGCGGGCATATATTATCCGCGACAGCTTGGATCAGCGCAACCAGCGAGACCAGTTAGCGGAGCTTGCCACGCTATATGGTCTTCAAGAAGAGCAGTTGGCGCGGCAAAAGGCTGAGTCGGATGCCCGCTTTTATCGCCTGCTGACGATGTCGGAGATTATCGGCCTGGCGGCAGCCATCGCCTTTGCCGTTTATTTCTCGTACAAGCGTCGCGAAACATTAAAGAAAAACCGAGTGCTCGCGCGTGAGATAGCAGAAGCCATTGAGTACAAGGAGAGCCTTGAATCCATAACTGGTGATACGGTTATTCCGGTTAATACCGAAATTCCAGACGACGCCATAACGCCTGATTCCCCCGATGCCTCGCTCTTCCAGCAACTGCGCGATGCCATTCTTCGAGACCAACTGTACCTTGACCCAAGCATGGACCGCCAGACGTTGGTGGACCGTTTCGGTCTGTCGAAGGAACGCATAGGAGCGGCTTTTGCCAAGGGAAGCCCCTACAAGTCGCTTATCGAGTTCCTCACCGACTGCCGCCTGCCTCATGCTGCCAAGCTGCTTACCTCACGTCCTGATTTGTCTATTGCTGACGTAGCACGCGAAAGCGGCTTCCCAAGCGCTGACACTTTCGGTCGCAACTTCAAGCAGAAGTACGCTCTCACGCCATCGGCATACAGAAGCGCTTCGCAGCAGCTTTAGCTTCACCCACGAAACTCCCTCTTCAACGGATGTTTCATCTTGGTATCAGTATTTTGTATCAGTGCGCCGTTTTGGGCAACGTGATTGAGACAAGTTGACTGTGAATTCGTCTTGCTCATAAGTATATTTGACTTTATAAAGTTTAACACTAATGTCCTCTAAAATGGACGAGTTTAAAGATTAAATAAATCAGGTTCACTTGAACCACTTCGGTCTTTGTCATTTTTGAATATAGTTCTGTAGATGAGATCTCTGAGATACGTGTTGAGCGAAAACGTATTTCGATTTGTTCATATACTGTCGTCTGTTTAGACTGCGTAGATACAAAATCAAATCCGTTGACTCAAGAAATCTCTGTAACTAACTATATTTCAATCATTTCAAAGAACGCCTTGCGATTTTAAGTGGACAGCAATGAAAGTTAAATAAAAATGAAAAACAATCACAACAAAACGAAGCGCAGATGGCTAGTGCCACTACTGCTTCTCGCGTGTTTTTTCTCGGCAAGCAGCCCCGTATGGGCGGCCACGAGGGAATTCAACAATTGCCCTGAAAGCAACATCATTGCACACAACCCCACGTTGGCGCAGCCTTATCTTGCTTTCCACGTGATGTACTATGACGACACGAAGGGCAACAACGGTTTCTTCCTGCACAAGAGTCCGAACGGCGTACCTTCGGGCGAGACTGCAGGTCCTGCTCTATTCGTCAACGATCAGTACATCTGCACACCTGACTACGAGTTGGCTTGGCCAGGAGGCAGCGACAGTGGTAACAGCGACGGGGCCACCAAGGCTTGCAGCAACGATAGTTGGTGGGGCAACACCTACACCCGTAATGTGGACGGAGTGAACTACACGGTGAAGTTCTACAATCCCTACAACGAGGGCGACGGCAGCAAACGCAAGGTCGTCTACTGTCTTGTGTTCATGGACAAGATACAGCTGGGCAAGAGCTACTCCGTAACCATCTCCGGCTACTGGAAAATCAACAACAAACATGACGGGCAGCTGCAGTCGAACACATGGACGTTCAATGCCGGTAGCATGGGACTTAACAGCCCGACGGCAGAGATGACGGAGTATGGCAAGATGAAGATAAACGGCAACCTGAATGCCAGCTATGGTCCCACCACCGTAGGTTCATACAGTGGAGCCACCACCTCGGGTCTGAAGTGGACTGACAATCTGACATCGAAAGCTTCTTATGCGCAAGGTAATTCCAGTTTCTCTAATCAGGAGGTGGACTTCTCAGAGCGTGCCAACTACTACAACGAGTCATCCAAGTATATCGAGTACATCATCCCGATCAACAATTTTACGCCTTCGGGATACAAAGATTTGAGCCCAAAGCTGAACATTAAAGTTTACCAATGGTACGTTACCAAAGTTCCAGGCTATATACGGCCAAAGGGCTTTAGCATCACTTCTACCAACCTTTGGACTAAGGAGGTGAAGTTCTCATGGAGCTACGAGGGCAATAATAAAGGTGGTACATGGAGCATATTCCGCTACCCCACTGCCTCGGGTACCAAGGCAAGGGAAGTAGTTGCGAGCAACCTCTCGTACAGCACCTCCTCCTATACCGCCACCGTCCCCGGTTACGACACGAACTATACCTATGAGTTATCATTCATCCCTACTGCCGGCGAACAGCGCACCGAACTGACGGCAAGTGTTAATCTCACATTGGCGCGCAACTGGAACTTCAGCAACTTCACCGCGACTACCGACGAGGATAAGATTAACCTCTCGTGGCATCACACCGCCATAGGCGATGCCTCTGGTTCTAAATCCTATTCGCTTGAGGTGCAACGCTCAGAAAATGGAACAAACTTCACCACCATCAAGACCATTCCCATCACCAGCACCAATACCAATGAGGGCACACACTCCGACAACTCGGGGCTTGTAGCCAACCGCACCTATTACTACCGTCTGAAGATCAATGTGCTCGACACCGACATCTACAGTTCAGTAATCTCGACTAAGCTCGGCGGTTCTAAGATACTTGACTTCACAGCCTCACGTGGCAGCTACAGCGGAATGGTGAAGTTGCAGTGGACGGTGAAACAAGTGGGAAGCAACGTCACCAACTTTATCATCCAGCGCCGCCCGCTCAACAGCGTCGACGAGCGCGCATGGACCGACATACACACCACCTCGGGCACAGCCAGCGGCTACAGCTACGACGACGTCGAGGCTAAGCCCGGCAGTTTCTACGAGTATAAGGTAATCATTTGGAGTCAGGACGGCAACACCCGCTCCATCGATGACACCCGTACTATTGATGGTTTTAGCATTGCTACGGGCGTGGTAAGCGGTCGTGTCACATTCGGTACCGGTGCTGCTGTCGAAGGTGTGAAGGTGACGCTGAAGCAACAGACCAACGACGGCACCATTGCCAGCGGCATGCACTCTGTGAAGCTCAGCGGCTACGGCGCAGGCATGCGTTACGCGACAGACAATGAAGAACTGAAGTCGTTGCTCTCGGGCAATTTCTCCATTCAGATGTATATGAACCCGAACAGCGAGGTCATGAGCACCGACGGCAGCGAATACCGGTTGTTCGACGTGGAGTGGGCAATCACTCTTAGCGCCAAGTACGAAAAGGCGAATGACCGTTATAAGCTATGCGGCTACTTCGGCGGCTCGGGCTTCAACTCAAACAACCTATATATCCCAGCCGGTCAGTGGAGCAATCTGACGGTGGTCAACGACTCGACAGCTAAGACGCTCACCATCTACGTGATTGACAACAACGGTGAGATGCACTCGGAAGTTGTGACTTCAGGCCGAAGTATGGACTGGAGCAAGTCGGGGAATGCCGATTGCATGGCCATTGGTAACGTTGGTAAATTCACATCCAACACATGGTTCGAGGGCTATCTTGACGAGTTCCGTTACTTCACCAAGGCATTGACAGAAACCGAGATTCTGCGCAACTACAACCACCCGCTGGCAGGCAACGAGACAGGACTGGCCATTTACTATCCATTCGACGAAGGCCTGACCACGCAGAACTTGGCTTACGACTTTTCGAAGAGCGGCGACGTTTCCAACGGCCGCCACGCTGTGACAAAAGTACCAGCAGCCAGCGACACCCACATCCCTAGCGAGGAGCAGCTGAGTCTGATGGCCTACACCGACACGATAGGCAATTACGTCGTCCGCGGAATTCCTTTCTCAGGCGAAGGCACCAACTACAGCGTCATTCCCACAAAGGACATACATGAGTTCTCACCTTCGTCACAGTCGCGGTTCATAAGCCAATCGTCGCTCATCCATTCTGGCGTCGATTTCGAGGATATCTCGTCGTTCCCCGTCAGCGGCACCGTTTACTATGAGGGCACCGATTATCCAGTCGAGGGCGTAAGCTTCTACGTTGACGGAGTTAAGTGTTCGAAGGAAGGACAGGTGATCACCACCGACAAGGACGGCAACTACGAAATCAGCGTGCCCATAGGCTCTCATTACATTCAGCTTGAGAAGAACGGACACGTCTTTGCCAACAACGGGCGCTACCCCGCCGACCCCGACGGGCTTGGACTTAAGCAGCCATTCAAAGCCGCAGTCACGGGTCTTGACTTCAGCGATGCCACCCTCGTGAACTTCACTGGCCGCGTCGTAGGCGGTAGCATTGAAGGCGAGAAGGCCGTGGGCTTCGGGCTGAGCAAGAACAACCTCGGTCAAACCGAGATAGTGCTCATGCCACAAGCCGACTACCGCTTGAACGTCAAGAAAGAGGAGGGCGAGGCCACCTTCAGCTACGAGAACAACAAAACGAATGTCGCCGTTGCCTCTGCTACAGAGAAAATAGCCAGCACAGCCTACCGCAAGGGCGGTGTCACGCGCTCCGACTGCCAGAAGATTGTAATTCTCACCGACCCGAAGACGGGCGAGTTCTCTGCTATGCTGCCGCCGCTGCAATACAGCATCAGCAGCATGAAGGTGGTGAAGAACTCCGACATCAACTTCGGCGACCTCCAACTTATAGACCTCACCAACCCAACCTACACCTGGAGCGACACCCTTTACAACGACGCTCGCACCGACTACGAGCTCTATGAGTACAACACCTGCCTACGTCAGACCTACCACAGCACACCCACGTTCAACGTCACACAGGACGGACGCGAGGACGGCTCCTTCGGTATCAGCAGCTATACGTTTACTGATGAGGTGGGTAAGCTGACGATCGATGACATATACACCGTTGCTGACGGCAAGGTAACCTACAACTATGGGGTTGAGGGCCACAAGTCGCCAATCTTCGTAAAGGAGGACACCTACATCTTCAAGCTCCGTGGCTTCGAGCATTACGTCAATGCCGACAATGGTGAGATCGACGATGTACCCCTCGCTGGCAACGTCGTCACCATCAACAACGCACTCTCGGCCGACCAAGCCGTTTACATCGAGGACGGCAACGATGGTGGACAAGACGTAGTGGCCGGTCAGGTGAAAGACCTGCAGCCCAACCAGCTGGAGCTCGATAGTCTCGGCTACGCTACCTATAAGTGGCAGGCCGGTATGCCTAACATCGCCGTGCCTTACACACGCACTATCTCCATGACCTACGATATAGATGGTCGTACCTATCAGTGGGAAGGCAGCGGACTGGCCGGCATCATCCTAGGCGACCTGCCCACGGGCAACAACTTCGTCACCGCAGGTCCCGACAAACTGCTCATGATCCTGCGCGATCCTCCAGGCACAAACTCTTTCGCCGAGTGGACCTCAGGCAGCAGTACTACGACCTCGAAAGTGCGCGGCAACACCTTTACCGAGAATGCCGGTGTGAAGTTCGAACATAAGTTCGGCCTACATGCCGAAACCATCATCGGTACGCCAGCAACCGGACAGGTGATCGTGGCTGAAGCCAAGGACGACCTCACATTGGGCGCTAAGATGGAATCGTCGGGCGAGGATTCAAAGACGACCACCACGACGACCACCGTCACGCAGGCCATCAGCACCTCTGCCGCCCCCGAATATGTTGGTGCACAGGGCGACGTCTTCATCGGAACCTCAACCAACATAGTCTTCGGTAAGGCACGCGACCTGAACTTCCACCGCTCAGCCGACGGCGTCGAGCTGGGTCTGTTAGACATCGTGTCGACAGGCGTGAAGTTCAACACCATGTTCAGCTACACGCAGAACTACATCGAGAACGTCCTCTTCCCCAACTTCGAGCTGCTGCGCCAGAGCCTGCTCAAGACCACCGATCAGGGCACCATCGACAGCTTTAAGAACACGACGGACCACGTCGTTTACCTCACTACCCTATCGCCCGACGATGACGACTACGGAAAGACCGGCACTTACAAGGCCATCGCACCAGCCAACCCCGACCCCGACAAGCATTACGAGGATTCCGTTCGCTGGGTGACCAACCAGATTAAGAACTGGATAGGATATCTCGCACAAAACGACTCGGCCAAGGTAGAAGCCTTCAACGACCGCAGTAAATACTTGCTCGACGGCAATGTGTCGTTCGACTCCGGCACCACGATAACCTCGACCACCGAGACCGAGAACTCGACAACCAACACTTGGGACTGGACCGTATCGGCCGGACTCGTCGTGGAGAACAGCTTCGGCTTCGAGCTCAACGGTTTCGGCGTTGACTGCACAATAGAGGACGAGACGATGGGCGGCCGCCATGAGGTGGATGAAGAAGGCAAGGCCACGACGACATCGTTCAGCTACACGCTGGCTGAGGACGGCGATGACGACGCCCTCTCTGTCGATGTGTTGAAGTTCGACGCCTACGGACCTATCTTCCACACGCGCGGCGGACAGACCTGCTGCCCCTACGAGGGTCAGACGGTGACTAAGTACTACAAGCCCGGCACCACCATCATGGAAGCTACGATGCAGATTGAGGTGCCACAGATTGACGTTGACGTGCCAACAATATCTGACATCCCTACAGGCGCTGCCGCCAACTACACGCTGCGCCTTAGCAATGCCTCAGAGATTGATGAGGATGTCTACTACCGCCTCCTCATAGCCGACGAGACCAACCCCGACGGTGCCGCACTCAGCATCGACGGCAAGGCCATCACCGACAGCCGCGTCATTAAGATTCCGGCTGGTCAGACCGTCACCAAGGCTCTGCAGCTGAAGCAGACCAACGTCGGCATCCTCGACTACGAAAACATCGCCGTCGTACTCGCTTCGCAGTGCCAGTACGACCCGACCAGCACGTGGGACGTCATTACCGACACAGTCTATATCTCGGCTCACTTCGTGCCATCGTCATCTCCCGTCGATCTGGCGCTGTCCAACACGCTGATGAACACCGAGACGGGCACTGACCTCGGCCTAACATTCTCCAACTTCGACCGCACCTACCGCGGACTGAAGGCCTTCCGTCTCCAGTACAAGAAGCTGGGAGCTACCGACTGGACACTCTTCCACGAATACGTCCTCGACAAGAGCGCAGTGACCACCAATAACGAGCTACTGCCAGCCAGCGGTGGTAGCGTCAGCTACACGCTACCGATGCAGGACTTCACCGATGGCGACTACCTCTTCCGAGTGCTCTCCGTCAGCTCTTACGGCACAGGCGAGACTGTTTACTCGAGCAAGGAGATCGCTATGGTGAAGGATATGCAGCGACCCGTGCCCCTTGGACTGCCCGAACCTGCCGACGGCGTCCTCTCGCCAGGCGACGAGATCAGCATCACCTTCAACGAGGACATCATCAAGGGAGCCCTCACAAAAACGGCTAACTTCAAGGTCACCGGCGTGCTCAACGGAGCCGAGATCGACCACGAGACAGCCCTGCGCGCAAGCGGAGGCTCTCAGGCTGCCGCACAGACCGAGGCAGACATCTCGTTGGCCGAACGCGACTTCTCCATCGACGCATGGGTGAACATAAGCGGAGCCGGTGAAATCGCAAGCCACGGCAACGCAAGCTCCAAGATGACCATTGCCACCGACCCCGACAGCCACCTCACTATTGACATTGCAGGCACGACCTACACCTCAACAGCCGTAGTGCCTACCAACACATGGGCATTCCTCTCGCTCAGCTACCAGCACACCGATGCCGGAGGAGAGATTAGCGCCACCGTAGCCACTGCCGACCAGACCGTCAACCTGTTCAGCGGCGAACCCGTAGTAAACTACGAAGGCAACGGCCCCATCGCAGTAGGCCGCAACCTCTCAGGCGCGATGCACGAGTTGCTGCTCTGGGAAGAGGCTCACGACATGACCACGGCGCTTCTCAACCGTTATAAGAGCAAGAGCCCTGCCACACGCAACCTTATAGGCTACTGGAAGATGAACGAAGGCGAGGGCACGTTCATCACCGACTACGCCCGCGACCGCCATATGACGATGCCCGCCGAGACGTGGTACATCAACAACGAGAACAAGGCTGTAGAGCTCAGCGGCAGCAACTTCATCACGACTGAGACCGGTGACCTACAGATCTTCAACGATGACGACTACGCCATCGAGTTCTGGATGCGTGGCGACGCACAGACGGGCGAAGCACAACTCCTGCAGATGGGCGAGGTTGCCCTCTGGACAGATACCGACGGCAAGCTTAACCTCACCACCAAGGGGGCCTACAACGAAGGCGAAGGCACAGTGCTCACCACCAGCAGCTCTAACCTCCTGGACAACACATGGCACCACGTAGCCCTCAACATGCTACGACAGGGAGCCGCTGCCGTATATGTCGACGGTGCACGCGTGCTCTCCACCAACGCCGCCAACGTAGGTGGAATCGCTTCCGACCGCCTCTTCATGGGTGCACGACGCACCACCTTCAGTGTTGGCACCGACTACACCTACGACCGTGCCTTCAAAGGGCAGATTGATGAGCTCCGCATCTGGGGTGCTTCCATGAACGCCGACCTACTGGCCAACCAGCGCAAGATGCGCCTCACTGGCAAGGAAGACGGCCTTCTTCTCTACTTCCCCTTCGAGAAGAAGAAGCTCGACGAGTACAACCAGGTGGTGACCGAAGGCTCACCCACCGACCTCGCCGGCACCGGACACGAAGTCCAGATCTCAACTCTCAATCTTCAATCTTCAGTCTTCAAATTCACCGACGAGGCTCCCGCTCTGCGCACCAAACCGACTGAGACCAACGTAGGCTTCACCTTCACCGCATCCGACACGAAGATAGTGCTTGACATCGACGAGAATGCTTCCGCCATCGAAGGCTGCACGCTTACATTCACCGTGCGCGACGTCAGCGACAAAAACGGCAACTACTCGTTGCCCGCCGTGTGGTCGGCCTACATCAACCGCAACGAACTCGTATGGAAGGAGTCCACGCTCAACATCGTGCAGCCCGCCAACACCGCCACCAGCTTCAACGTGGCCATCCAGAACAAGGGCGGACAGCAGCAGATGTGGACAATCACCGGCATGCCCGCATGGCTCAGCGTGAGTGCTGAACAGGGCAACGTGGCTGCCCTCTCTGAAACGAACGTCAACTTCACCGTAGACGAAACTGCGCCCATCGGCAAGTACGAAGTCACAATCTACCTTGAGGGCAACAGCGGCATTGAGACACCCCTGACGCTCAACATCAACGTCGAGGGTGAGAAACCCGACTGGGCCGTCAATGGTTCCGACTACGAGAGTACCATGAACGTGATTGCCATGCTTGACTTTGCCGGCACGCCCTGCGATGATGCCGACGACATGGTGGCAGCTTTCATCGGCGACGAGTGCCGAGGCGTTGGCTACGCCAAGTACAACAGCCGTTACGACAGCTACTTCATCCTGCTCAACATCAGCGGCAACCGTGCCGACGACGGCAAACCTATCACCCTTCGCGCTTACGATGCATCGACGGGCATCGTCTATTCCTTCGTCGAGAGCACGCCTGCCCTGACCTTCTCACAGAACAAGGTCCTCGGAACCTATGCCGAGCCCGTACTCATCTCAACCAGTGACCTGCTTGAGCAGAACATTGCCCTGGGCAAGGGGTGGACCTGGATGTCCATACAACTCACCACCGACGACATGACCGTGCCCACCATCTTCAGTTCAGTGGCCCTCAAGACCAATATCGTCAAGAGCAAGGAAGCCTTCATGGAACAATTGGACGGCCAGTGGTACCCAGCCAACACCCTCACTCTAAACAACCGCGAGATGTACATGGTGCAGATGACCGAGCCGCAGACACTCTCCATCGCCGGCCACGCCGTCGACCTCAAGCAAGAGAAGATTGAGGCAGCACCTGGTTGGAACTGGATAGGCTATCCCGGCACCAAGATCATAAGCATCGGAGATGCCTTCGCAGGCATGGAACCCCACGACGGCGACGTCGTCAAGAGCCAATCCGCCTTCGCCATGTACGACGGCTACGAATGGAACGGCACGCTGGGCGCCCTCATACCAGGCGAGGGTTATATGCTTCGCAACACAGGCTCCGAAGCACGCACCTTCACCTACCCCACCGCCACAGCCTCGGCCGTGCGTAAGGCACCTATGCGTCGCATCAGCACCGCCTTCACGCCTATCGACCACCACAATTACAGCGGTAACATGAACATCGTGGGCCTCGTGACCATCGACGACCAGCCGCTGGCCAACGGCGAGATAGCAGTCTATGCCGGCGACGAGTGCCGCACCGCCACGCTCACCGATGCCGAAGGCTACGCCTACATTACCGTGCCAGGCGAGGATGCCACTGAGCTCACCTTCAAGACCTATTGCCAAGGAGTGCTCATCAGCTCCAAGGTCAAGAGCCAATATGTCAACAACGACGTCGTAGGCTCCCACCGCGCACCACTCGCCATCACCTTCTCCGAAAATGATGCAACGGATATTGACATGGTAGGTACCGACGCCGACAGCCAATGGTTCGACATTGCCGGTCGCAAACTCGTCAGCAGCGAGTCGCGCACACTCCGCCGCGGCATCTACATCCGCGACGGCAAGAAGATTGCCATTAAGTGAGAACAATGATTAGTGTCCTGAGGTTTCGGTTTCAGGATGACTAACACAAGAATTAACACGCCTGCTCAAGGTTGAATCCTTGAACAGGCGTGTTTGCTTTGTTGTCAGCGGCTCGCGAAATCGTCTTTATCCGCGAATTTGTCTAAAATCATACGTAAATTCGTCTAAAGCATTGCACATATATATCAAAATCTATTATATTTGCAGCAGAATTCAAAGAAGAAATGCACAACGACATTTACATTATGCTCATCGCTATCATCGCCGTGTTGGTGGTGCTCGTTGTCGTGCTCATTGGCTACATACTCAACAACCAAAGCAAGATCGACGATAAAAACGATGCCATCATCCAAGAGATGCGAGAGAACATTCAGCTCCGCGACGAACTGCGGAACAGGCTGAACCGTGCAGCTTCATGACACATTTCGAAACAAACCATATTACTCACCCCAAAAAACAATTTGTGCCTATGGAACAGAACATCAACTCAACAAAACGAAGGTGGCAGCAGCCACTGCTGAACGATCCTCTGGTGTTTCATACACCACTACACTAATCCCGACAATTATCAATTCATTAAACTTATTATTAATTACCCAAAAGACTAAAGCTTTATGGAAAGAAAGACACAATCCTTGCCTCCTGCACGAACAGGACAAGGGCTATGGCAGCGAGGCCAATGGCTGGGGCTGTTCAGGCACAATGGCAGGTTCAGGAAACTGCTCCTCGTGCTTATCATGCTCTTCTCGGCTGCGCCTTTAGTTAAGGCCGGCGACGGTATCACCGACCTGTTAATTATTGCGTGCCCGAAAGGTGATAACGAAAATGATTTGAAAACAAGGTATATGAATAACGGCTGGACCATTGTTAATCAAGACCTAAACGCGGGTGCCGGCGGATACTGGATTTATTTGTGCTACAAAAAGAGTGATGGAGTAAATCCAGAAACTGGATACATCACTGACATTAGAGCTTCTTATGAAAAGAAGGCATATATAGACTATCAACAAAGAAGGTACAACCTTGTTAATTATGAAGGAAAGGATTTTAACGGTGATTTGAACCAGGGTGCAGGTGGCGCTTACATCTACCTCTACTGCACCACCCAAAGAAAAGGTTATAGTACGACAGACCCGAATGGCGGATCAAAGCGCATCATTACCAATATCTGGGCTAACGGTTCACCATCAGACGGAAAGATAGTGGACTTTGATGGCAATACATGTAATTTTAACCTAGGTACCGGCTCTAAAACCGATAATATCTTCTTAATGCAGACGTTCGCCGTTCAGAAGGTGAAAATGACCAAGGAACCTACTTTTTACAGTGAGGTTGTTTTCAACGGCCAGGCCCAGAGCTTGGTATCAGAAGCACCACAACTTGACTACGGTACGATGAAATACAGCGTAAACGGTGGGAGCTGGAGCGAAAGTGCCACGGCTAAGGATGTTGGTGAGTACACTGTGAAATACCGCCTTGACGGTGTTAATGCCAGCGGACAGGTCTTTGCCGACAACAGTGATGAAAAGACTGCGAGTCAGAAAGTGAAGATTATTGCTCCTAATGGCAAGCCGAATATTACCTCAAAATCGTATAGCAGCGACGATGGTGAGGTGATTATAAAATGGACTGCAAACGTGCCAGGTGGATACAAAGATTACAAATGGGTTATATATCGCGGCACGTCGAAACTAGGAACGGTGAGTTCAAACTCCAACGCGAACTACACTTATTCCTACACCGACAAGAACTATGTTCCTGATGCCGACAATAATTATTCCATTTACTACGTGTCGAACACATGGCCCGAGAGCACTAAGAACGACAACTGCAAGGCAGAAGTGACGGTTAAGACCACACTAAGCCTGCCTGTGAATGGTCTGAAGGCTGAATACTTTGATGACGATAAGAATGATATACACCAAATTACATTATCTTGGACATCGGATAAGCATAAGCTCGCACTCGGCCATAAGTTCTATGTTTATATCGACAACGAGACAACGCCTGTCGACACTATCATACCTACGTCAGAGGAGCAGGTCAACTACAAGTGGATTCACCGCTCGACGACTGCTCACACTAACCGGCAAAACATCAAACTGGACGGCGTAGACTGCACCGAAGAGCCGCTGACCGCCTGCGGCCCCCACAACTATACGGTTGTGGGTGTGATTGGCGACAATCCACTCAAGGATAAAGCGACTCTGAACAATATCTCAATCGGTACAGGTACGAAGATTTTGTCTGTCAAGGCTTCGAAGGGTGCCTATCCAGGCATGGTAAAGCTGAACTGGCAGGTCGACTTGGCCAATTCCAGTCACACCAGAACATATATCATCGAACGCCGCAGTGCAGAACAAGATAGTGAGCCCTGGACTACGCTCACAAGCATGACGAGCGCTGACGAATATGTGTTCTACACTGACGATATTCCTCAGCCGGGCGTCTACTACGATTATCGCGTAACCGTACGTGAGAAATGCGGCGATGGAAAGATCATCGAAAGCTCGCTTACCGACATTGGTTTCGCACAAACTACGGGTACCGTCAGCGGCCGCGTGACTTTTGGCTCGTCAGGTGCCTCGGTAGAAGGTGTTGCCATTGAAGCTCAGCAAACGGGCGAGTCGGCAAGCGCATCACAGTACCACTCATATCACTTCACCGCCGGAGGTTCGAGCATATCATGGGACTACCCATCGGACAGCTACGCCCAGGATAAGTTCGCTAACGGCGACTTCTCAATCCAGCTTTGGATTAACCCCGAAGAGTACAAAGACTGCTGGTTCGCACGCTTCCGTCCGGGTAATAGCAGCGTGGCAAGTGTAGCTCTGAGCATGTGGAAATTCGATGAAAACGACAGTTCTAAGCAAGGTCAGCTGCTCTTCTGCGACGGCAATGAAAACCGCGCATTTAACCTGCACTTGCAAAAGGATGCATACAACCACGTTACTCTCACGCGTAAAGGCAACACGCTGATCTGCTATCTGGTACAGCCCGACAGCGCTGGCATCCCACGTCTGGCGAAGGACACTGTAGTGGTTGAGGGCGGTTTGAATCTAGACCTCAGCTCAACGACCGCGTTCTCAATCGGTTTCGTCAAGGGTTACTTCGACGACTTCCGCCTTTGGACCAAGTGCCTGAGCGAGGATGAGATTCTCGAGAACTACGACCATCTGCTCGTGGGCAACGAGAAGAACCTAGAGACCTACTTCACATTCGACGAAGGCCTGAAGTATAGCTTCTTCGACTACTCGCGCGAAGGTACGGTCTATCACGAGCACCACGGAAAGGTCGTAAGCAATGTCGAACCTTCAACCCACACTCCAGCAGAGCTTGCCCTGAAGGCAAGGACTGACAAGGATGGTAACTACATAATCCATGGCATTCCGTTCACAGGCGAAGGTACCACTTACGCCATCATTCCGCGTCTGGGAATCCACAAGTTCAACCCCACCCAGCAGCTGCGCTACGTAGGCAACAACTCACTCGTGCACAACGGCACCGACTTCGAAGATATCTCGTCGTTCCCCGTTAGCGGCACCATCTACTACGCCGGCACCGACTACCCCGTAGAGGGCGTCAACTTCTATGTCGACGGACAGCCCTGCACTCGCAACGGCGAAATGATTGCCACAAATGCCAAGGGTGAGTACACCATCAGCGTGCCTATCGGCGACCACTTCATCCAGGTTGCAAAGAACGGGCACGTGTTTGCCGACAACGGCCGCTATCCCGAAGATCCGTTTGAGCAGGATTCATGCGTGACTTTCAAAGAAGAAGTGAAATTCCTCAACTTCTACGATGAGACCTTGGTCAACTTCACCGGACGCGTAGTCGGCGGTGACATCGAGGGCAGGAAGAACTTGGGCTTCGGTCTGAGTAAGAACACCATCGGTCAGGCCGAGATGATTCTCATGCCAGCGAAGAACGAATATCGCTTGAACGTGATTAAGGATAAAGGCGAGACGTCGTTCGCACTAAAGGAGAATCCGGAAGACGTAACCGTAGCATCGGCAACGCCTCTGGTCAACAGCACGTCAGTACGTAATGGCGGCAAATTCACCGATTGCCAGAAGATCACCATTAAGACCGACCCCGCAACGGGTGAGTTCTCAGCAATGCTACCTCCTATTATTTATGAAATAAGTAGCTTGCAGGTAATCAAAAATGATGAGATCAAGTTTGAATCGCTCCCGCAAGTAGACCTCAGCAACCCGAACTATGAATGGGCCGATACGCTCTACAACGACGACGGCGACTACGAGCTCTACAAATACAACACCAGTTTGAAGCAGACCTACCACAGCAAACCAACTTTCACCGTCAAGCAAGAAGGTCGCGAGGACGGCTCCTTCGGTATCAATAGCTATAAGATTAAAGATGAACAAGGTGAGCTGACCATCAACGACATATACAGCGTCAAAGACGGTAAGGTAACTTACAAATACTACGATTCCCCGATCTTCGTGATGGAGGATCAGTACACCTTCAAACTCAAGGGCTACGAGAATTATACTAACGCCGACACTGGCGAGGACTTTGAAGTGCCTCTGGACGGAGTCGTCGTAACTATCAACAATGCACTCTCTGCCGACCAGGCGATCTATGTTGAGGACGGCACAGTTGACGGACAGGAAGTGAAAGCCGGACAGCTTGCAGACTTGAAGCCCAATCAGCTGCAACTCGACAGCCTGGGCTGCGCCACCTACAAGTGGAAAGCCGGTTTGCCAAACATCATTGAGCCGTACAAGCGTACGATCAACATGTCGTACTTCATCAACGGAGCTCCCATCGACTGGGACGGCAACGGCATGACGGGTATCATCCTCGGCGACCTGCCCACAGGCAACAACTTCGTGACAGCAGGTCCCGACAAGCTGCTCATGATTCTCCGAGATCCTCCAGGATCAGCATCATCAGCTGAGTGGAGCACGGGTAGCAGCACCACCACATCGAAACTGCGCGGTAACACCTTTACCGAGAACGCAGGTGTGAAGTTCGAGCATAAGTTCGGCTTCAAGGCAATGACTATCGTAGGTACGCCAGGTGTAGGCACCATCACCGAGGCCGAGGCTAAGGACGACCTCACCCTAGGCGCCAAGATGGAATCCTCGGGTGAGAACTCAACCACCACTAGCACCACAACCACGGTGACAACTGCTATCAGCACTTCCGACTCACCTGACTTCGTGGGTGCCGACGGCGACGTATATATCGGCACATCTACGAATATTATCTTCGGTAATGCACGCGACCTAGGCTTCAGACGTACCTCAGGAAATGAAGTGGAACTGGGCGTTCAGGACATCATCTCGACTGGTATCGACTTCAAGACCATGTTCAGCTACACTCAGCACTACATTGAGAACACGCTGTTCCCCAACTTCGAACTGCTTCGCAGAAATCTGCTGAAGACCAAGGATCAGGCTACCATCGACTCGTACAAGAACCCCAACAACTTCGTAGTTTACTACACGACCCTGTCGGAGGATGACGAGAACTTCGGTAAGCCCGGCACCTACACAGCTTATCCCCCTGCCAAGATAGAACCGGGCAAGCACTACGAAGACTCTGTGAAATGGCTGACCAGTCAGATAGAGAACTGGAAGAAATATCTCGCCATCAACGACTCTGCAAAGGTTGAAGCCTACAAGGGTGGCAAACAATACCTTGTCGACAGCAACATCTCGTTCGACGGCGGTACTTCAATCTCCTCATCTACAGAGGTCGAGAGCAGCAAGACGACCACTTGGGACTGGACCGTATCAGCTGGACTCGTTGTTGAGAACAGCTTCGGCTTCGAGATCAACAAGTTCGGTATTGACTGCACCATCGAAGACGAAACGACTGGCGGACGTCATGAGACTGACGAAGAAGAAAATGCAACAACGACCTCGTTCAGCTACACCCTGGCTGAGGAAGACGCCGACGATGCCCTTTCCGTAGATATCTACCAATTCGACGCTTACGGTCCTATCTTCCGCACACGCGGCGGACAGACCAGTAACCCGTACGAGGGCGAGGTAGTAACACAGTACTACGAGCCTGGAACAGTTATCATGGAAGCTACAATGCAGATTGAAGTTCCACAGATTGATGTCGAGGAACCAATCGTCAACGACGTACCTACGGGCGGCGCTGCCAACTACACCATACATCTTGGCAATGCGTCTGAAATCGGTGCTGACGTAACCTATACCCTCTTCGTGCTCGACGAGACCAATCCCAACGGTGCTCAGCTCTCAATCGACGGCAAGGTTCTTACCGGCGGTCGCCTTATCAAGGTACCCGGCAACCAGTCGCTGACCAAGGCTTTGCAACTCCGTCAGACCAATACGAGCGTTCTCGAATACGAGGAAATCGGTATTGTATTTGCATCAGAGTCGCAGCCTGAGGAAATTGCTGACACAATCTTTATCTCAGCTTACTTCGTTCCGTCATCATCACCTGTTGACCTCGCACTGTCGAAGACTACAATTAACTCGGAAACGACCTCCGACCTGACACTGACCTTCTCGAACTTCGACCGCAGCTATCGCGGACTGAAGGCCTTCCGCCTACAGTACAAGAAGCCGGGTGCTACCGATTGGATGCTGCTCCATGAGTACATGCTTAATCCAGCCGAAGTAACATCAACCACCCAAGAGGCGTTGCCGGCTACAGGTTCGAAGATTGCGTACCCGCTCGACATGAGCGACTATCCCGACGGCGACTACCTGTTCCGCGTAATTTCCGTGAGTGACTACGGTACAGAAGAAGTTTACAACACCAGTAAGGAGCTTGCATTTGTGAAAGATGTGATGCGTCCGCGTCCGCTCGGACAGCCTGAGCCCGCCGACGGCATCCTCGACATTGGCGATGAACTGAGCATAACATTCAACGAGGCGTTCGTGAAGGGCTTACTGACCAAGGATGCCAACTTCGAGGTAACGGGCGTCCTGAACGGTGCTGCCATCGACCACGAAACAGCTCTCTCGATGCAAGACACCGAGGGCACAGCTTCGACCGAAGCAACCATCACACTGGCCAATAAGGACTTCTCCACTGACATGTGGGTGAACATCGAAGGCGCAGGCACCATCCTGAGCCACGGTAACGGCGCTACCAAGTTCACCGTAGGCACTGATGCCGCAGGTAAACTGGTTGTCGATATCGCAGGTAACACCTACACCTCGACAGATGCAATTCCTACTAACAAGTGGGCCTTCCTGGCAATGAGCTACAAGGCTGGCGAGACAGGCGGCAAGCTCAGCGCTTCAGTTGCTACTGATGACAAGACCATCGACCTCTTCTTCGATAAAGATGTGGTCACCTATGAAGGTAGTGGTCCGCTCGCAGTTGGTAAGAATCTGAAGGGTGCTATCCACGAGCTGCTGCTCTGGGATGAAGCACACAACATCACCACTGCCCTGCTGAACCGCTCGAAGAGCAAGAACCCATCGACCCGTCACCTCATCGGTTACTGGAAGATGAACGAAGGTGAAGGCACTACCATCCGTGACTATGCCCGCAACCGCCACATGACGATGTCGGATGAAACATGGTATCTGAACAACGAGAACAAGGCTATCAACCTTGATGGTACCAAGTACATGAGCGTAGCTGCAGGCGACCTGCCTGTTCAGGAAGCCGACGACTATGCTATCGAGTTCTGGATGCGCGGCGACATACAGTCAGGCGAGGCACAGCTCCTACAAATGGGCGAGGTTTCGCTTTGGACAAATGCCGACGGACAGCTACAGCTGACAGGCAAGGGCGCCTACAATGAAGCCGAAGGCACAGTGCTCGCAACAAACAGTGCTTCGCTGACTGATAACGCATGGCACCATATCGCACTCAACGTGCTGCGCCAGGGAGCTGCTGCAGTTTATGTGGACGGAGCACGCGTACTGACAACCACTGCTGCCAAGGTTGGTGGTATCAATACCGACAATTTGTTCATGGGTGTACGTCGCAACAGCATCAGCTCAGGTGCCGACTACAGCTACGATCGTGCATTCAAGGGACAGATTGATGAGCTTCGCATCTGGAATGCCTCGATGAACGCTACTCAGCTGGCTAACAACCGCAAGGTACGTCTGACTGGCAAGGAAGCCGGCCTCATGCTCTACTTCCCATTCGAGAAGAAGAGACTCGTCAGCGGCGACCAGGTTATCACTGAAGGCCTACCAACAGATCTTACCGGTAAGAATAAGGAGGCCAAGATCACAACGCTCAGCTCACAAGCTTCATCTATCAGCTATGTTGACGAGGCTCCTGCTCTCCGCACCAAGCCTACGGAGACAAACGTAAGCTTCAACTACACAGCTTCCGACACGAAGATTGTGATAGAGCTTGACGAAGATCCCGCCATCATCGATGGTTGCACATTGAACTTCGTTGTGAAGAACGTACGCGATGCTAATGGCAACTTCTCAGAACCTACGCTCTGGTCGGCATTCGTCAACCAGAACGAGTTGGAATGGGCAGAAGGCGCATTGGATTGCATCGTTGACGTAACCTCAAGCGCTGATATCGCAGCTACAGTCGTCAACAAGAGTGGCAAGCAGCAGATGTGGTCGCTCAGCGGCATGCCCGCATGGCTCACCGCCGACATAGTGGAAGGCTCAACCAACCCGCTGCAGGAAACTACCGTCATCTTCACCGTGGCCGAGGCAACGCCTATAGGCGACTATGAGGAGACCATCTATCTCACCGGCAACAATGGTATTGAGACCCCGCTTACCATCAACGTCAAGGTCGTTGGCGACGAGCCTCTCTGGGCTGTTGATGCTAACGACTACGAGGAGAGCATGAACGTAATCGCCACACTTGAGATATCAGGTGTACTGAGCGAAGATACCGACGACATGGTAGCAGCCTTCGTAGACGACGAATGCCGCGGTGTGGCTAAGCCCGTATATGAGCCGCGCTACGATACCTACTATGTCACAATGGACATCTACGGCAACCTTGACGAAGCAGGCAAGAACATACAGTTCAAGGCCTACGACTCATCGACCGGCGTCATCTATCCCGTGGTCAATATCACTACACCCGACGGCGGCAAGAGCATAAGCTTCGAAGCCAACTCGTTCATCGGACGCTATGCAACGCCCGTGCTGCTGACTTCGACCGACGATATCGAACAGCTCATTAACCTGAACAAGGGATGGAACTGGATGTCGTTCGCAGTCAAGCCCAGTCCCTTCTCGCCTGAGACCGTCTTTGCCAAGGCTAATGGTGCCGTGACCTTTATCAAGGACAAGAAGAACTCATCAAGCTACGATCCGACCGACGGTTGGTTCGGACGCCTGACAGAGATGAACAACACCGAGATGTATGCCGTGAAGACCGACGAGGCTCTCTCGCTCGGAGTAAATGGCGTACGTATCAATCCTGCCGACGAGCCTATCACCGTAGGCGAAGGATGGAACTGGGTAGCCTTCAACTCTCTCTCTGTGATGAGTCTGGGCGATGCCTTGGCTGACCTGCAACCCGTCGACGGCGACATGATCAAGGGCCAGAAGGGCGTAGCTTACTTCGACGAGTTCGAATGGATTGGCTCGCTCCGTCAGCTGACGCCTGGACAAGGCTACAAGATCAAGAGTGCCGCAAGCTCCGAGCGCAAGTTCTCGTACCCGAGCATCACCGCTTCGTCAGGTCCACGTACCGCTCCTTTGCGCATCAACGACGCTCCTACTGTAGACACGCGCTTCAAGGCCATCGACTACAGCCTCTACCCGACCAATATGGTACTCATCGCCAAGGTCGTTGACGGCAGCCTGCCCGCAGCTAATGTCGAGCTTGGCGTATTCGCCGGCACGGAATGCCGCGAGGCTGTATTCACCGACAACAATGGTATGGTTTACATCACCGTTCCTGGCGATGACAATGAGGTGACACTTGACTTCTACGTCGCACGCGACGGACAGCTCTACCGCGCTGGCGAGACTGTAACCTATCAGCCGGATGCCGTATACGGTGCACCGCGTAACCCGTTGCTCATCAACATCGGCAACGCTACCGCCGTCGATGGTATCATGGCCGGACAGGATGCTGAAACTATCTACGACCTCAGCGGCCGCAAGCTTAACAGCGAGTGGAGCAAGACTCAGCTACGCCGCGGTGTCTACATCGTCAATGGTAAGAAACAAGTTAAGAAGTAAAAACTCTCGACCTATGAAAACGTTCTATAGATTCAATGCCCTGTTGGCACTCCTCATCATGGGGAGTGCCACGGCAAGGGCACAGAGCGGTGATTCCTTCCCCGAGGTCAACGACTCGAAGTACGCTGAGAGCATGACCATCATCGGTAAGGTTCGAATGGGAGGAGCCATCCTCGGCAACGAAACCGTCATAGCCGTATATCAGGACGATGAGATTCGCGGTAAGGACACGCCCTTCGACCAAAACGGCAAGAGAAACATCTTCTCAATCAATGTTTTCGGCGACACCAACGGTGAACAGCTTCACTTCAAGGTCTTCACCAAAGGGCGCTTGATTGAAGTAGACCAAGGGCTCACCTACAAAGTCAACGATATCATTGGCACACCTCAGCAGCCTTACTACATTGACTTGCCGGGACCGGTCTACACCACTACTGATACCGACGGGTGGGGAACGACTTATGTGCCCTTCAACGCTGAGATTCCTGATGGAGTTACAGCATACGTGGTAACCAACATCGTCGATGACAAGCTGCAACTGGAGAAAATCGAAGGCAACATACTGCCCGCAAACACGCCGGTAATCATACAAACCGACGGCACTGAAAGTTTCGAATGGCTTTCACGGGTAGCTGATGCCAACGAGCCCTCGAAAAACCTCCTCGCAGGCACCGATGAAGTCGACATAATTGACGAAGGTAGCGTGCTAGTATTGGGGCTCGGAGGCGAGGATGGAGAGACACCTGGTTTCTGGCGCAACACCGGAACTGAGTTGCCCCCTAACACAGCTTATATCGCCAATCCAGCTGACGGCGTCGAGGGTTATCCGCTCACCGACCTATACGATGCTATTCGCACCGTCAAATCTGAAAAGGTTGCTACGACCTATGATTTGCAAGGCCGCGAAATCAGAAGTGATAGTGCTAAGAGAAAGGGTATTTATATCCGCGACGGCAAGAAGATTGTCATTAAGTGAGAACAATGATTAGCGTCCAGAGGTTTCGGCCTCAGGATGACTAACACCAGACTTAACATGCCTGCTCAGGGTTGAATCCTTGAACAGGCGTGTTTGCTTTATTGTAAGCGGCTCGCGAAATCGTTTTTTTCCGCGAATTTGTCTAAAATCATACGTGAATTCGTCTAAATTATTGCACATATATATCAATTTATATTATATTTGCAGCAGAATTCAAAAAGAAATGCACAACGATCTCTACACCTTACTCATCGTTATCATCGCCTTGCTGGTGGTGCTCGTTGTCGTGCTCATTGGCTACATACTCAACAACCAGAGCAAGATCGACGACAAGAACGAGGCCATCATCCGGGAGATGCGAGAGAACATCCTGCTACGCGACGAATTGCGGAGCAGGTTGAAACGTGCTGCTTCATGATTCATTTAGAAACAAACCATATTACTCACCCCTTAAAAACTTTGTGCCTATGGAACATAACTTCAACTCAACAAAACGAAGGTGGCAGCTGCCACTGAAGAACTATTATTTGGTGTTTCATACACGAGAGTAACTCAACAACTATGTTATTTATCATTCAATAAACTTATTTTTAACCAAAAAGAATTTAAGCTTTATGGAAAGTAAGAAGCAAATTCCGCCTCCTGCAAGCGCAGGACAAGGGCGATGGCAACACAACCGATGGCTGGGGTTGCTAAGGCACAACGCAAGTATGAGGAAACTACTCCTCATGCTCGTCATGCTCTTCTCGGCTGCACCTGTGGTTACGGCCGCAGATGGCATCACCGACCTCATTATCCTTGGATGTAAAGGGGAAAGTAATATACAAAATTTAAAAGATGAATATAGAGATAAGGGGTGGACAATTGTTAATCAAGACCTCAATGAAGGCGCTGGTCAGGTTTGGATATACTTGGCATACAAAACAAGCTCAACAGCCAACCCTGAAACTGACTACGTTACTGACATACGTGCTTTCTCTTCGCAAGCGAGTTCTCAATCATTAGAGGGCAGGACTTATTATCAGGTTGGCTATACCAGCGGTTTCGATGGCGATTTGAACGATGGTGGAGGCGCAGCCAGTGCCGACATCTACTTATACTACACAAAACAACGTAATGGCTTTTCGGCAAGTGACCCCTTTGGTGGTTCAAAGCGCATTATCACTGGCTTCTCGACCCGAACTGATGGAGGTTGGGGTAATGGTGTTATTTGTTGGAGCGACGGCACAGCATGCGACTTGAACAAAGGCACAGTTGTATCTGCCCCTCACATCTACATGATGATGGAGTTTTCAACTCAGACGCTGTCTATTAAGAATGATCCTATATTCTACGATAATCTTGTATATAACGGCAGTGCGCTGAATCTATTGAAGACTGCTCCTTCTAACTACGGTACTATGATGTACAGTGTGGACAACGGTTCATGGACTACAACTCCCAAGGCTACGGGGGTTGGCAATCACAAAGTGAAATATTACCTTGAAGGTAAAAACTCTTCAGGAATCCAATTCGCCAATAATAGTTCTACTAAGGAAGCGACTGTCTACATCAATGCCCCTACGTATAAGCCCTCCAATCTTAACGGTACGTTCTACCAAAAAAATAGAACTGTGCATCTTGAATGGACTATAAATAAGAACGGAGTCAATGACAATAACGCCTACAAAGGCTTCAAGTGGTTTATCTACCGTAATAACGAGTTCCTTGAAGCTCGCCATGCGGATTCACTTTCCTATAATGACAAGGATTTTGATTACGAGACAAAAATAACCTATACCGTCTATTATGTTTCCAATGAATGGGACGAAGACACAAAAAAAGAAGATGCGAAGGCTGAATTCATAGTAGACACTCGAAGGCATATACCAGTTAACAACTTAACGGCTGTAAGCGAAAACGACCGTATCATATTCACTTGGACTTCTCCGATAGGATATCCCCTCAATTGGGGCAATAAGTTCAATATTTATGTGGATAAAGAGACGGAGCCCATTGCCACCATCATACCGGGAGCAGATCAAACTACTTTCCGGTGGGAACACCGTGCTACGGACAAGCATGCCGACCGCCAAGAAGGCATAGACACAAATGTGCCCGAAGTTGATTTCGATGTTCCATACGTTGAGGAACCTCTGAGCATCTGCGCATCACACAATTATACTGTGGTGGGTGCCATCGACAACACTCCTCTCGACACGGCTATCGTTGAAAAGAAAGCCGTAGGAAAAGGTACGACAATATATGAATTCAAGGCCAGCAAGGGAAGTTATGCCGGAATGGTAAGGCTATCGTGGCGAGTCGAAGCGAAGGGAGCTAAAATAGATAAAAAATATGTTATAGACCGCCGCCACACAGAGATAGGCGGTGACAAATGGGACAGGTTAATCGACATGTCGAGTCCCGATGAATACCTCTTCTATAACGACGAGACGGCACTACCCGGTATCTATTATGACTACCGCCTGACCCTTTATGATCAGTGTGATGACGGCAAGGAAGTTTATACCTCTGTCGACGACATCGGCTTCTCACAATCCACAGGTACCGTGAGCGGACGCATCACCTACGGTTCTTCGGGTAGTTCAGTTCCAGATGTAAACGTAATCGCAGTGAAAGCAGGTGCGACGAGCGACGACGATGCACAATATCGCTCGATACACTTTATCGAAACAAATGGCGTCGTAACATGGGAGTACCCCTCTGAAACCTACGCAAACGATAAGTTTTCTTCCGGTAATTTCTCCATGCAGATGTGGATAAATCCTGAAGAGTTTCACTCCTTCTGGATAGCACGGTTGTTCAATAATAGGGGGGCTTTAGGCATAACAGAAGACCAAGAACTTCTTTTCTGTGACGGAACAGAAGAGTACCATTTCAATCTAAAACTAAAGCAGGATAAATACAGCCATGTGACAGTTACGCGCGAAGTTGACACGCTGACCTGCTATCTAATAGAGATGGATGAGGATGGTAACCCCATTTTACAGAAGAGTTCTAAAACCCTAAACCGCAAGTTTGACCTGAATAATGCCACCCAATTCGAACTGGGATACTTCAAGGGCTTTGTCGATGAGTTCCGCCTTTGGACAAAATGTCTAAGTAAAGATGAGATTCTAGAGAACTTCGACCACTTGCTCGTGGGCAATGAGAAGAAATTGGAGACATACTGGACCTTTGATGAGGGTCTGACCTCGCAATTCTTCGACTATTCGCGTGATGGAACAGTTTACAATGAGCATCACGGCAAGATAGTCAAAAACGCTCAACCCCAAACTCGTACTCCCGACGCATTGGCCCTTAAGGCTAAATCCGATGAAGACGGAAACTATATCATTCAAGGCATCCCGTTCTCAGGTGAAGGTACGACCTACAACATCATGCCTACCCTAAACAGCCACGAGTTCTCACCCACGAAACAGAGCCGTTTCATCAGTGCTGCATCGCTGGTACACAATAGCGTTGATTTCACCGACTGCAGCTCGTTTGAAGTAAAGGGTACCGTGATCTATGCCGACACGAATATTCCCGTGGACAGCGTAAAAATATACGTGGATGGCAGTCCCGTATTGCGTAATAGTGATATCGTGATGACCAACGAGGAAGGTGAGTTTATTGTAGACGTACCTATCGGCAAACACTATCTCACCGCAGTCAGAGACGGTCATACATTCGTAAATGAAGGCCGCATTCCAGAGGATCCGTCAGGTCTTAACAAAAACTTACGGGAATTTACAAATCCGCTTTCAGGCCTGCGCTTCATCGACAACACACTGGTGCCAATTGTTGGCCGTGTCGTTGGTGGTGCCATCGAAGGAAACAAGCCCATAGGCTTTGGCGAGAGCAAAAACAATATCGGCAAAGCTATCATTACCATGCAAGTTCCTGACACGAGATATATGCTCAATGCCGAAGAGAAAATGGATGAAGACAACCCCCTGGTAAGTCTCGGCTTTGCCCCTGTGAAAACGAATGTAGATCTGACATATCCTGAGGGTATGCCTTCCCCGGGCAAAGCCTACCGCACCGGTGGAAAAAACGAAGACGATGCCAAGCAGATAGTGATTACAACCGATGCCAAGACGGGTGAGTTCGCCGCAATGGTACCACCTCTTGATTACAAGGTGCTGTCGGTAGTGATGGAGAACGAAGAGGGACGCAAGGTATATACGTTTAACCCCGAGCAACTGCCTCGCATTGATGCCAGCGATGCTACGACAGTGTTGCAGGATAGTATAGAGAATGAGGATGGTAGCTATCGCTACTTCGACTATGTGGCCTCATTTAAACAGACATTACATACCGAGCCCATACTGAGTGTGACTCAAGCAGGTGCTATTGAAGGTGCATACGGAGCAAAGTCTGCTAATTACGTAGATCCGAGCACAGACGAAAAGATTAATACCAACGTCTACGAAACGACTGGCGGAGTCGTAACCTATAACTTCGACTATCCTATCTTCAAGGAAATGGGTAATTATACCTTCAATTTGGAGGGCTATGAGAATTACATTAACTATGATAAAACTACCTCCGACTCAGAACGCGAAACAAGAGTACCATTGAAGGATGTCGTGGTTACCATAAGCAACGAACTGAGTTCAAGCCAAGCTGTGCGTATGGCTGATGGCTCAGAAGATGCCGGTAAGGTAGTTGACTTGAAGATCAACCAACTGAGGCTCGATTCCTTAGGTAAAGCCACATACAAGTGGAAGGCCGGTCTGCCCAACATTCAGTATCCATACACCCGTGCACTCAACATGACGTATAATAATGGTGCTGGTGATTACAAGTGGAAAGGACTGAATGGCATTATCTTCGGCGATTTGCCTTCAGGTACTAATTTCACCACAGAAGGCCCGTCGGAAGTAGAGATGATTCTGCACGATCCCTACGGAGACTCGTCGTTTGCCACATGGGAGAGCGGAACAGTGACGATAGAGAGCAAGGATACCATCAACACCCATGTACAGGAGAACGACTTTGTTGTTACGCTGAATTTGGGCGGTAACATAGTCAAAAACACGGGCACGAACTTTTTTACCGTTGAAACCGAATGGGATTCTACCTTAGACATAATCAACGGCTTTGACCGTTTGATGCAAAATGATACTATTGACACACATACAACAGTGCTTGAAGTTACTCGGGCTATCAGCACCAGCAGCGATCCTGATTTTGTGGGTGCCGATGGTGATTTATATATAGGTAAGAGCACAAACTTGCTATTTGGTCGGGCACGTATGGTAGGACTGAAACTTGGTTCCGATGGTAAGCCACATGTGGATGTTGACAACGTTATCACGGTAGGAAAGGAGTTCAATACCAACTTCGTCTATACGCAATACCATATCGAAAACGTGCTGATTCCAAATCTGGAAATGTTGCGCAACGACCTGCTCGAAACAGTCCCCGATACTGCAAAAGCGGAGAACAATACTGACAAGAACAAGTATGTGACTACGCTGAAGCCAACAGACGAAAACTTCGGACAGCCTGGCACATATAAAGTTCTCCCCAAAGAAGAGGGTCTTGATAGGGTTACTTTCTACAACGATCAGATTAAGAACTGGTATTCAGTCATTGAGCAGAATGAGAAATATAAGGTAAACCTCTTTAAGAACGGAAAAGTCGAGAAAAATGTTTCGTTTGGCGGAGGTGCCGAGATCACGGAAACGGCATTATCGTCGAAGACTTACTCACAGACAATCTCTTATCAGCACAACTGGACGTACCTCTTTACATTTGATGTCGGACTTACGTGGAATGGTTGGGGTGGCGATATCGAGACTTCTAACACTACCACTTGGGAAAGTACGGAAGAAAGTTCGACAGAGGAGACGACTACAGCCACTTTCAGCTATACCCTGTCCGATAGCGGCAGTGATGACTCATTCTCAATGGACGTCTATCCTGCTTCGGGTAGCCATGGTCCGGTGTTCCGCACTGTAGGTGGCCAGAGCTCATGCCCGTATGAAGGTCAGGAAGTGACCAAGTACTATGAGCCCGGCACAGAATTGTCAACAGCAACCATGCAGATTGAAGATCCTGAAATTACTTGTGACAACAACATGCTCACAGGTGTACCCACCGGTGGAAAGGCACAGTTTGAACTACAGCTGAAGAACAATTCCGTAACGAATACTGATGCTTACTTTAACCTCGTGCCCATCGACGAGTCGAACTCCGGCGCAAAGTTGAGTCTGCCCACTGGTCCTATCGGCAACGGACGTACCGTATTGGTTCCTGCTGGCGAGACGGTAAGACTCATTCTGACACTGGAACAGGGGAACCTTGATGTAACAAAGTATGAGGACATCAAGCTAGCCCTTACGAGTACCTGCCAGAACGACCCGACATCCATCCACGGCGCCATAGCCGACACGGTAAGCCTCAACGCCGAGTTTGTGCCCGCCAGCACGCCAGTGATAATGGCTATCGACAAGACAGTGCTTAACACTAAGAACATCGACGAAGGCTTGATGCTTACAGTAACCGGCTTCGACCGCTACTACACAGGGCTGAAGAGCATTGACCTCCAGTACTTGGCACCAGGTGATCAGACATGGAGCCTGATCAAGAGCTATATCCCGAGTGAAAGCGTCCGCGCTAACGACAGTCAGGAACTGATTCCCGAGAACGGTGTCATCGAACTGCCTCTGGATATGAGTGAATCGAAATGGACCGACGGCAACTACCTGTTCCGCGCACAGAGTTCAGCCATCTTCGCAGGTAGCCCTGTAAGCACGAAGAGCGAGGAGCTTACGGTGATAAAAGACGTAAGCCGTCCACAACTCTATGGCTTGGCCAACCCGAACGACGGCATCCTCAACAGCGGCGACGAGATCAGCGTAACCTTCAATGAGGATATCCAAAGGGGTATGCTGACGAAGAACAACTTCGTCATCAGCGGCGTCCTGAATGGAGCTGAGGTGCAGCACGACGTGGCTCTTTCGGCACAAAACACCGAGCGCGCCGCCTACACCGAGGCGAGCTTCAACCTGGCCCAGAAGGACTTCTCAGCCGATATGTGGGTGCGCGTGACCGACGCCGGCGACATCTTCACCCACGGCAACGGCACCGACAAGTTCAAGGTAAGCGTCAATGCCGAAGGTAACTTAGTTGTAACCATCGGTTCTGAAAGTTACACTTCGACAAAGGCCATCGAGAAGAACACTTGGACATTCCTCGCGTTCAACTACGAATATGACGGCGACGGCGGCCTCTTCAGCGCACGAGCCGTAACAGCCAACAGCACCAACGACCTGTTCAACAAGGTGGCAGTAGCTGAATATAAAGGCACAGGCGCCATCACGCTCGGGCAGAACTTCACAGGTGCTATCCACGAACTGACGCTCTGGGACAAGTCACGCGAGATGAGCGAGGCACAAGCCGAGATGTACTACACGAAGAAACCGTCCACTCCGAACCTCATCGGCTATTGGAAGCTCGACGAAGGCACAGGCGTCTCGGGCACCGACTATGCCCGCAACCGCCACATGACGATGCCCGCCGAGACGTGGTATCTGAACAACGACAACAAGGCCGTGAGTCTCAACGGCACGGATGCCCTCAAGCTGCTTATCGCGGATTGCGTCGTTCTCCCGACCGAGGACTATGCTCTCGAGATGTGGTTCAAGGGTGCCAAGGCCGACCAAGGCGCAGCCAGCACACTATTCTACACAATCGAAAAGTCAGTGAGCATGGGCTTCAGCGCCGAGGGCGCCCTGACCATGACAGCCAACGGCTCGGACATCACTATCAGCAACAACGACTATCTCGACAACGCATGGCACCACCTGGCCCTCAACGTGCTCCGCAACGGCAACGCTACCGTCTATGTCGACGGCACCGCAGTGAAGGCCATGTCAGCCAACGCCGTACCGCCATTGGAAGGCTCGTACCTATATATAGGTTCACGCGCAGGTAGCCAGCCCTTCAAGGGCTCAGTGGACGAGATCCGCTTCTGGAAGGCTTCCTTGACGGGCGAGCTTATCAAGAGCCAGCGTACACAGCGCCTCACTGGCGACGAGACCGGTTTGGAAGCCTACTACTCATTCGAGCAGATGAGCCGCGATCCCAACTCCGGACTTATCTCTTCGGTAAACAACGCCAAGGACCTCTGTACAGGCACCAAGGAAGCTGCCATGACAAGCGGAAGCATCACCTTCATCGACGAAGCTCCTGCCCTGAAGGTGAAGCCCGAAGCTACGAATGTTGAATTCAGCTACGTTGCCAACGAACGAGGCATCGTAATCACGCTGAACGAAGAGATGGCACGCCTGGAAGGCTCAACACTGAAGTTCACCGTTAGAAACGTAAGAGACATGAACGGCAACGAGTCAACACCTATAGTCTGGTCTGCATTCGTCAAGCAGAACCAGCTCCTCTGGAGTGGCGACAATACACTGAACCTCCAGAAACTCAGCGGCGAAAGCATCTCCTTCAACGCCACCTTCGTCAACGAGAGCGGTAAGGCCGAGAACTGGACGCTCAGCGGTATGCCTGCATGGCTCACCGCCAACGTCACCAGCGGCACCTTGGTAGCTCAATCATCCAAGACCGTAACCTTCACCATCTCTGAGAGCCTGCCTACAGGCAAGTATGAGCAGACTGTTTACCTTACTGGCAACAATAATATCAGCGAGCCGCTGACGCTCTACATCAACGCGGTCGGCGACAAGCCCGACTGGGCCGTCAACGCTGCCGACTACGAGTGCTCAATGAACGTCATCGCCATGCTCGACTTCGCAGGAAGGCCCTGCGACGATGCCGACGACATGGTAGCTGCCTTCATCGGCGACGAGTGCCGAGGCGTAGGCTACGCCAAGTACAACAGCCGCTACGACACCTACTTCATCCTGTTCAACATATACGGTCACGAGGATGAAAACAATGAGTCCATCACTATTCGGGCCTACGACGCTTCGACAGGCATCGTCTACTCCTTCGTCGAGAGCACGCCTGCGCTTACGTTCTCACAGAACAAAGTCCTCGGAACGTACACCGATCCCGTTATTATCTCCACCAGCGACCTGCTTCTGCAGGACATTGCACTGGTCAAGGGTTGGAACTGGCTGTCAATCTATCTGACTGCCGAAGACATGACCGTACCCACCATCTTCAGCTCCGTAGCCCTCAAGACAAACATCGTCAAGAGCAAGGAAGCCTTCATGGAGCAGTGGGGCACCAAGTGGTACCCCACCGACGTGCTCACGCTGAACAACCATGAGATGTTCATGGTGAAGATGACTGAGGCACAGGATCTCTCCTTTGCAGGCCATGCCGTAGACCTGAAGACAGAAACCATTGAGGTAGCCCCAGGCTGGAACTGGATAGGCTATCCCGGTACCAAGATCATCAGCATCGCTGACGCCTTCGCAGGCTTGGAGCCCCACGACGGCGACGTCGTCAAGAGCCAAACGTCGTTCGCAATGTACGACGGCTACGAATGGAACGGCACCCTCGGCGCCCTCATCCCAGGCGAGGGCTACATGCTCCGCAACACAGCCTCCGAAGCACGCTCCTTCACCTACCCGATAGCCACTGCCTCTGTCGTGCGCAAGGCACCCGTTCGACGCATCAGCAACGACTTCACACCCGTTGACCACCACCAGTACAGCGGCAACATGAACATCGTGGCCCGAGTAACGATGGACGACGGGGTGCTCACCAACAGCGATATAGCCGTCTATGCCGGTGAAGAATGTCGTGCTGCTACTGCGACCGACTCACAAGGCTTCGCCTACATCACCGTACCTGGAGAGGATGAAGCCAAACTCTCCTTCAAGACCTATTGCCAAGGTGTGCTCATCAGCGCGAAAAACGTGTGCACGTACGTCAACAACGACGTCGTTGGTTCACGTCGCTCACCGTTCAGCATCATCTTCGCCTCAAGCGATGCTACGGCAATAGATATGGTAGACACCGACGATGCTGACAGCCAGTGGTTTGACATCAGCGGCCGCAAGCTCAACAGCGATAGTGCCAAGAGAAAAGGCATCTATATCCTCAACGGCAAAAAGGTTGCGATAAAGTGATCTACTTAACAAGTCATCCTGAAATATAGTTCACTGGATGGCTACCACAAAAAACTCGCCTGCTCAAGGTTGATCCTTGAACAGGCGAGTTTGTTTATAATGTTTTTCTAATACGGGTTAACAGATCTATTAAATAGGGCTTAATCCACTTTTAAGCCGACTTTGTTTAGTTCTTCAACTGGCTTTGTTTAGATTGTCGTTTCAGTATGCGCTTAGCCTTAGCCGTTAACGGCCGTGCTTTAACACCATCGTGAGTCATTACAACTGGGCGAATGGTGCCGTCGGGGTTAAAGAAAAGGCGGTCGATACAAGTCTCGCGGCTGTTGCCGTCGGTCTCTGTCAGCGGACGACGGTGGTATACGATGTAGTATTCGTCCTTGCCGGGATATTGGATGACGGAATGATGACCTGCGCCCATGGCTATTTTCGGGTCGCCCTGGAGGATCTTGCCAATACGCTTGAAGGGGCCGAAGGGGCTGTCGGCAATGGCATAAGCCACACAGTAGTCGGGGCCCGTCCATCCGCCTTCGCTCCACATGAAATAGTACTTGCCATTGCGCTTGAGCATGAAGGGCCCCTCTACGTATTGTTCACTTGGTGTCACCTCGTGGAACTTCTGCCCGTCGGGCCAAGGCACGATGCTCAACAGGTCGGGGCTAAGCTTACAGACGTTGCAGTGGCGCCAGCCGCCGTAGAACATATAATACTGCCCATCGTCGTCGCGAAATACAAATTGGTCGATGGGCTGTGCACCGTTCACTATCTCGTTGATGAGCGGGTGACCGAGGGCATCGCGGTAAGGCCCTTCGGGACAATCGGCCACAGCCACACCAATGCCTCCTACCTCGCCCTCATGAACGTCGTTGCCGCCGAAGAAGAGGTAGTATTTGCCGTTGGCCTCTATCATGGCCGGAGCCCATAGCGCCATGCGCAGCCAAGGGATATCCTTCTGCTGCAGCACACGCTCGTGCTTGGTCCAATGCACAAGGTCCTCCGATGAGAAGGCATCGAAGAACAGCTGCTTCTCATAGGGGGCGCTATATGTGGGAAATACCCAGTAACGGCCTCCCATCACCGCCCCTTCGGGGTCGGCATACCAACCCTTGAAAATAGGGTTCTGCGCCGATGCGCTGCCCACGAACAATGAGCTGAGAAAAATAATTAATGTAGAGACTTTAATCTTCATCCTTCATTACTTTACTCTACAAATATCTGTGAGAGGCATCATTTCCTATAGCTCTTCTTTACGAGCTTGTTGTTAAGTAGGTATTCTGCGCAGCGGCGCACACCCTCCATGATGTCGATGGTGCCGTCGGTGCCTTCCATCTCCACGATATAGTCGCAGAGCCCGGCCTTCTCAGCATTGCGGAAGATGGCGTTGAAGTCCACCATTCCGCTCTCGCCCAGTTCATAAAGGTCCTTGATATGGAGCATGGCAAAGCGACCTGGGAACTTCTTGAAGTACTGTACTGGCGACTGCTGCGCCATGACACACCAATAGGTATCCATCTGCCAGAAGAACACTGAGGCATCGGTATGCTGCATGAAATATTCCATCCACACCTGACCCTCGACCTTGCGGAACTCACCCGAATGGGTATGGTAGCCGTAGCGGAGTCCGGCAGCCTGACATTTGCGGCCGATGGCATTGGTATAGTCGCACAGCGTCTGCGCTTCCTGCAACGTATTGGGCACGCCCCAGCCAGGAGTCACGATATATTTCATTCCGGCTGCTTTATGGTCGGCAATAGCCTTGTCCCACCATTTCATGGCTTCGGTAAAGTCGTGGTTCTTGAGCTCATCGGCGTTGAGTCCGCGAGTGGCATGACTGCTGAGGCACTCAAGGCCTGCAGCTTCGCAGTCGGCACGGAACTGCTGGGGTGATACGCCATAGAAGGTACCGCGGCCTTGGTCGTAGCTGGCGGCCTCGACTGCAGTGTAGCCCCATGAGGCGAGTTTCTTGAACACCTCGACATGGTTCTGGGCATATTTCTCGGGCGAGCCGATAACCTCACGAATACTGTAAAGTTGCAGGCCCATTTGTTTCTTGGGCTTGGCAGAGAGGCCAGTGCACAGCATAAGAGCTGTCAGGGCCAGGATAATCTTACTTGTTTTCATTACGTTTTCTGTTACTGTTGTTTGCGTCTCATGCGTGTTTTCCTCGGCTCGAAGTCCAGTTCTTCCTGAACTTTGAGTGTTACGAGGTTGTGAATTGTGATATGAAGCCGACGGTCTTCTACCCTACCCTCGATTACTGTCGGGAATTTGTTAGGGTTCTTCTTGCCGCCATATTCACCCATCTCTGGTCCGCCACCCACTATCTGCGCCCATGGCCTGTCGGCTGTTGCGGCATGATACTGGTAGCGATGCTGGTGGGCAGTGATGATGAGCTGGCAGCCGGCTTTCTCGAGCAACGGCAGCCAGAGTTGTGCACACGTGCGTTGCCACATGGCGAAATTGCTGTCGTAGCGCGGGTCTGTGTCGGCTGGAGCTACGTCGCCGGGGTTGTGCTTGGCATTGGGATCGTAGAGGGGGATATGACAGAAGGCTACGAGGAACGGCGCCGAGGCAATGTCCTTGCGTTTCAAGGCATCAGCGAGCCATAGTGCCTGAGCCTCACGGTATTCCTTCATCTTGAAGATACCGGCAAACGCAGGGTTGGTATCCAACTTATCCTCGCCCGTGTCCAGACCTATCATGGCTATATCGCCCATGCGCAGAGCGAAGTTACGTCCCAGGTCCCAGTCGCGCACGGCTCGTTCCTCGGGCTGGCGGTACATCCAAACGCGTTCGAGATGACGGTTGGCCAAGCCTCGAAAGTCGTGGTTACCGGTGCAAAGCAGGTATGGCGTCGAGGCGGCATAATCCTTGCGGGCTATCTCGGGCTTCAGGAAGATGCGCATCTGAGCCTCTATCGTCTCTTCCACGTTGCAGGCATCGCCGTTCCAGACGACACATGAGGGTGCCAAGGCGGCAATCTTCTCTATAGCTCGGCCGAAGGGCTCCCACTGCACATGAGTGTCGTTGATGACGCAGAAATGCGCCCGGGCATCTTTGCCGGCAGTGGTGAAGCAATAGATATGCTCATCCGTTTCGCGGCCCAGGTTCTTCATGTTGTAGCCGCCTTTGTAGCTGATTCGCTCAGCGCCTATACGATAATAATATGTAGTGGCAGGCTGTAGGTCTGTGATTCGCACCTGCGCTACGCGGTCGCTGATTTCTGCCATACGATAACCGCCGGACATCACTCTGCGTGCATCGCTGAGGTTGGGCTTACGTCCTATCTCCACAAAGCCGTTTGCCATATCGTTTACGGCAAAAGCTATCCCTATGCTGTCCTCAGCGTAGTTCTGGAGCATAGGAGCTGATGCTATCAGGGCACCGTCGGCCGCAGAAAGCTCGTCCCGAGCAGCCGAGGCGCTCACCTCGGTTCCCGGGACGTATTCTGCTGCACGTGCCATCTCCGCAGCCGGCAGAGCCACGGAGAGCATCGCTGATTTCTTAAGAAAATCTCTCCTGTTCACGATAATCAAGAAAGTAAAAGGCTTGCCTCTCTCCCCTCATTTGGGGAGGAGGCAGAGATGAGCCTTAATCCAAAATCTTTATACGGATGTTCCTGTACCACACATCGTCGCCGTGGTCCTGCAGGCCGATATAACCTTCGTGGTTCTCGCCGCCCATGTTGTTGAGCAGGTTGAAAGCGTAGGGGAAGTCGCCGCCCTCGGCGAACTTGCTGGCCTGAAGCATCTCAGTCCATTTCGGCGTCCAGAGGTGATATTCGAGCACGTTAGTGCCGTTCTGTCCGTGCACTACAGTTCCTTTGTAAACCATGATCTTAGCCTGGTTCCACTCGCCGGCGGGATTGGCGTTCTGGGGCTTGGCTGGAATCATGTCGTAGAGCGAAGCAGCCTGACGGTTGCCATCTACGCCGAGCTGTGCATCGGGGTGCTTGGCATTGTCGAGCACCTGATACTCAGAGCACGACTGCCATATGGGAAGGTATTCCTTGCCCTCGGCATCCTTCACCTCCTGAGCGAGATAGAAGATACCGGAGTTGCCGCCCTCGGAGATCTTGTACTCCAGCTGCAGCTCAAAGTTCTGGAACTTATGTGCGAAGATGAGGTCGCCGCCGCCTTCAGCCTGAGCCTCGCCTGTGCCGGAGCCCTTGAGGTGAATGGCACCGTCGCTCACTTCCCAGCTGGTGGGAGGCACGTCCATGCCATAGCCGCGCCAACCGTCGAGGTTCTCGCCGTTGAAGAGCACGATGAAACCTTCCTCGTCAACAGGAAGTGTTGCGATATCGATATTGGGGCCGTCGGCCACGAGGGCTATAGGGCTCTCGCCTGCAGCTTCAGGAGCTGCGCAGGACTTGTTGCAACAATCGTCCATGAGCCATTTGGCACCAAAACCGACTACTGCGCCTAAGAGAAATAATAATATACCTTTTTTCATTTTATTATAATGAATGATGCGAATTAAACGAATGACGTGTCTTCTTATAGTTCCTTGACTTTAATATTCCTGTACCAAACGTCATCGCCATGATCTTGCATACCGATGAAGCCTTTGCGATCAGCGCCGCCACAGTTGTTGAGCAGGTCGAAGGCTACTGGCCATGCTTTCTCGCTGAACTTACTGTCCTGCAGCAGGGCTGTCCATTCGGGTGTCCAGAGCTTGTACTGCAGCACCTGCACGCCATTCTGGAAATGGGTTACGGTGCCGTCCTGCACACGGATACGGATCTTGTTCCACTGTCCGGCTGGTTTGGCATTCTGGGGCTTAGCGGGAATCATGTCGTAGAGTGAACCGGCCTGACGGTTGTTGTCCTTGCCGAGCTTGGCATCGGGGTGACGCTCGTTGTCGAGAACCTGACACTCAGGGCATGAGATGTAGATGGGTTCGAGGCCGGTGCGGTCGGCATTGGCCGTTTCCTTGGCGAGGTAGAAGATGCCGGAGTTGCCTCCCTCGGCAATCTTCCACTCCATCTCAAACTCGAAGTTTGGACCGAACTGATGGGCGAAGATGATGTCGCCGCCCTCGCCCTTGGCCTTGCTGTCGAGGTGGATAGCGCCGTCCTCTACCTTCCATTTCGAGGGCATATAGTTCTTGCCATAGCCACGCCAGCCAGCGAATGTCTTGCCGTCGAAGATAGCAAAATAACCTTGTTTGTCAACGGGCAGCTCGTGGCGGTCCCACAGCTCAGGGCCTTGGAAACCCTGGGAGCAGACGATGGTCACGGTCTTCTGGGCAGCTAAAGGCGAAAGGACGAATAACAGATAAGCTATAAAAATTGATAATTTTTTCATCTTACAACGAATTAAACGAATTAAAATGAATTAACGTTGTGCTCAGTTTTCATCTTACAACGAATTAAACGAATTAAAATGAATCTTGAATGAGATGTTAATAGTCAAGAATTCGTCTAATTCGTTGTGAAAAAATACTTATGGCAGTTCAGGCAGCACGAAGCCGTTGTGATAGACGGGCTTGATGAGACGTGCTGCGTACTCGGCGGCGTTGATCTCCACCTTGTCGGCCGAGGTGAACGAGGGATGACCGTCGTGGATAGAGAACTCGATGGCGTTGGAGACGTGCAGCTTGGCATCGGGTGAGATGTTGGTGAAGCGCATCTTCTCGCCGTCCCATTTGAGCCACTGGTCGAGCTCCTGCAGACGCACGGCTGCCACGCCCATCACGATGTTCTCGTTCAGCGGTCCGCTGATGGCGAAGTCGGAGGCGGCGGGCACGCGGCTGTCGGCACTCTCCTTGCACGCACGGATCCAGTCCTGCTGGTGGTTGTCGTTCTTCACTACGCGGCAGAGCTCAGGCACCACGGGGTTGCGGCCGCTGACGAGGAACGGGTCGTAGCCGTAGGTACCGACTACCATGATGTCCTTCGTGCCGTAGAAGATGCAGACGCCGTTGCCGTCGAAGTGCTTGCCTTCGGGCATGTCAAATGGGATGTTCGGGCGCAGGCCGCCGTCGTACCAAGTCAGTTCGCAAGCGGGCAGACCCAGCTTGGGCAGGTTGTCGCGAGCGGGGAAGCGATAGGTCACCTTTTGTGCCGACGGGCAGCTGTCAGGCATCAGCATTGTGGAGCTGCCGAGGATAGCCGTCGGCGAGCCAAGTTTCAGACCTGTGAAGGCCACGGCGAGGATATGGTTGGCCATATCACCGAGGGCGCCGGAGCCGAAGGGCCACCAGCCGCGGAAGTTCCAGGGCGTGTAAGCCTCGTTGTAGGGGCGCATCTGAGCGGGGCCGATGAAGGCTTCCCAGTTCATGGTAGCAGGCACTGCCTGTGCCTCCTTGGGCGTCTGCATGCCCTGCGGCCAGATGGGACGGTTGGTGAAGGCCTCAATCTTGGTCACCTCACCTATCTCGCCGTTCCACAGCCAGTTGATGGCCTTGCGTGTGCCGGAGCTTGAGGCACCTTGGTTACCCTGCTGGGTAGCCACTTTGTACTTAGCAGCCAGTTTGGTGAGCAGACGGCTCTCGTAAGCATAGAGCGTCATAGGTTTCTCCACATACACGTGCTTGCCGGCCTGAATGGCATCGGCAGCGATGATGGCGTGCGTGTGGTCGGCGGTAGCTACCATTACGGCGTCGGCCGACTTCAGCATCTCGTCGTACATCTTGCGGTACTCGGTGTACTTCTTAGCGTCAGGATACTTGTCCAGCACGGCTTTAGCGTACTTCCAGTCGCAGTCGCAGAGGCCGATGATATTCTCGGTCTTCGCCATTTCAGCGATGTCGGCAGCACCGCGGCCGCCTACACCCACGCCGAGGATGTTCAGCTTGTCGCTGGGAGCCTTGCGTCCGGGCTTCTTGGCAGCGCCGAGTACAGTGTTAGGAACGATGGTCGGGGCAACAATCATGCCCGCGAGCGCAGCAGAGCCACGCTTGAGAAAGTCTCTTCTTGAAACGTCAGCCATGGTTTGTTCTGTGTTTAAAGTTTAGTGTTAGTGTTAATTTATAAAGTGTTGGTTAGTAAGTCTTTATTATTCAGGTTTCAGGTTTCAAGTTTCAGGTTTCAAGTTTCAGGTTTCAACCGTCAACTGTCAACTATCAACTATCAACTATCAACCGTCAACTGTCAACTATCAACTGTCAACTATCAACTGTCAACTATCAACTGTCAACTATCAAACATTCTTATTATTCCTCGGCAGCAGTCCGTAGCCGTCCTTCAGGTTGCGGCGATACTCCCATATCTCCTCGAGCTCCTCGTGAGTGCCTATCGCCGGCAGGTCGTGCTGGCGTGCGTCCTCGAGCATGTTCCAAGCGTTTTGCGAGGCTATGGCAGAGTCACGGAACGACGGCATGTGCCTGTCGCGCACCCCCGTCTTTATGCTCGATGCCATCTCTTCTATCAGGCGGTCGATGTTCTTGCCGCCGAAGGGTCGCTCGATATGCTGCGTTTCCGTCACGCCGTGGATATCCACTACCGCCGTCTTGAAGTCGTGCGTCATGCGGCAGAAGCCCTTCGTGCCGATGAGCTCCACGTATGAGTTATGCGTCTGTTCCTTCGACAACTGGCCGTAGACGAAGCCCTGGGTGATATCGTAGACGATGCCGTTGTCGAACGTGCCGTGCACCTGGAGCCACCACGGGTCCTTCCAAGCCCACATGCGCATGCCTTGGGCATGCCACGTCTTATATTCACTACGCGCATACCAGCGCGCAAGGTTCACATAGTGCATACCGCAGTCGTGGAACGACGGTCCCTCGGCCTCGTGCCCTTCGCCAGGCGCCAGTCCGGGCGTCATGTGGCAGATGCGCATTATGGCCAATTCGCCTAGCTCGCCGCGGTCAATGGCGTTGCGCATCTCATGGTGGTACCACGCGTTCTGCAGATACATGTTCACCGTGCTTTGCACGGGAGCATTCTCCACCAGCTCCACCATCTCCCACTCGCGCTCTATCGTGTCGGCAAGAGGTTTCTCGGCTATGATATGCTTGCCCGCCGCTACCGCCTTGCGTATCTGCTCGGGGCGAGAGTCGGCCATGGCGCAGAGCGCCACCACCTGCACTTGCGGGTCCTCAAAGATCTGCTGTTCATCGGCAACAATCTTCGCCTCGGGAGCCATCTTGCGGGCCAGTGCTCTGCATTCCTCGTCGATATCGCAAACGTAGGCGACTTCGTAGTATGGGTTGCTCTGAAACTCCTTTAGATAGTATCGTCCCATTCGGCCGAAGCCTATTATTCCGACTTTTATGTTCATCATGTGTAAGGTGTTATTCTTTGTGATTTATGTTAGTTTGTTGGTAAAATGATGATAATTCTTCAAAAGACGCCACAAATTTAATACTTTATTTTGTATTCCGACAAAAATATCTAATCAGAAATAGAAAAAATAACGCATTTTTCGTCATTAGAGGCAAAATTGGCACACCCGCCAAACAAAAAAACCGCAAGTTCTTGTGTAGAACCTGCGGTTTCATTCGGGTGAGCCTCTTGTCGGATTCGAACCAACGACCCCGAGATTACAAATCACGTGCTCTGGCCAACTGAGCTAAAGAGGCGGGTGGGAAAGCGATCTGCATCGCGCCGCTACAACCAACTACCCTTGCTGCGGTCAAGCCCTGGGGGATTCGAAGGGAGCTGGCCGTACAGGACTTTCCCGTGTCAACTGTACGATAGCGCATCACTCTGTGCACCCTTTCAAGCGGAGAGACCGGGATTCGAACCCGGGAACCAGTTTTGCCGGTTACACGCTTTCCAGGCGTGCCTCTTCAGCCACTCGAGCATCTCTCCTCTTGTAGGCTTTCTGAGTTTTGCGGCTGCAAAGGTATGCCTTTTCTTCGATACTGCCAAACAAAAATCGGAAAAAATGAAAAATATTCTGCTTTTTCATCGGGAAAGGAGGCGAAAACCACCTTCTTCTCACCCTTATTCGTCACAGAGAAAGGTCGCTGTTGCAATCCTTCAACGTAGCGATGCAGAATTTAATGTACTTCTTTGTTGTCGATATTAATGACCATAGTTTCGCATGTAAAGGACGTTCTTCAAAGTCACTATCTAGGGCTGAGGACAGATAGGGGAAAGAGACCTTCAAGGTCAATCTTTAATCATTAATCATTAATCCCCTAACCCACTTAAGTGTAGAGGGCTCATTGTTTTTAGGGCGTGGAGATTGGTTAAAGTTAAGGTCAAGGTTAAGGTTAAGGTCAAGGTTAAGGTTAAGGTCAAGGTTAAGGTTAAGGTCAAGGTTAAGGTCAAGGTTAAGGTTAAGGTTAAGGTCAATCCACAGCCATTCGCGACGGGCGGCGCCAGCCCGCCGTGCTGCTTGGACTTCAGCGCTAAAGTCCTTGCAGATATGGCCGTTAGAAGCGGCAGTGTCGACATTCTGCCACTTCCTCTTTTCCGCTGCAAAGATACAACATCAACATTGCGGTAAACGAATTTTTAGTGTTAAAAAATCAGGCGCGTGTGCATTTTTTTTCGATGACTTCAATGAGACACACTTGCTGCTGTTCAATGCTGCAATGAGGGAGCCGGAGTGGTCATTATGGTCATTAAGGTCATTAGGTCATTAACGTTCTCACACTGGTCAAGAACGGCACTATATATTATAGTGAGCTGATGACCGCATCCAAAATCCTTAATGACCTTAATGACCTAATGACCTTAATGACCACTCTTGACCACACGAGGTTTGTCTTTCCCTGTATAGTGTTGACTCCTTTTGAGCCTTGATTTGTTGCCGTTTTGTTAATTACTGTTTATTATACTGATTCTGTTGACTTATCTCTCTGATCAGGTTGTATGCTTTCTGCTTTTGTTGTCCCTTTTCCCACGGGACTTATTTTAGGGTTTTGTACCATCTCATATTTTTTACCTAAAACAATGTTGTTTTTAACACGAAAAAAATTGGAGATTTGGATATTTTTTTGTAACTTTGCACACGAAAAGGAAGAAGAAAATATGTGGGGAAAAGAGAAGAAGGCTGTTAGAGAAAAGTGACGGGAGAATAGATGAGAATAGTAACATAAAAGAGAAAAAGAAAAGATAAAAGGGCATAAGAGAATGAAAAGAATTAGTTTATTGCTGACCTTAATAATCTGCACGCTTGCAACAAACGCTCAAGTGACGGACATCATGCCTGACACGTGGGTGGCAACAGACGCCCTCGGCCGGGTGATGCCGACCGCCGAGGAGGCACCATTACGGACGGACAAGCAGCGCACGGTGGGTATCTTCTACATCACCTGGCATGATGAGGGCAAGTACGGACTGAATGCGCCTTATGGGGGCGATGTGACACGCACGCTGCAGGAGGCCCCTGAGGCACGCCTCGACGCCTACCACCCGGCTTGGAAGGAGTGGAGCCTGCACTGGGGCGAGCCGGAGGCGGGCTATTTCCTCAGTCAGGACCGCTGGCTCATACGTCGCGACCTGTCGATGCTGGCTGACGCCGGCGTAGACGTGCTAATCCTCGACGTGACGAATGCGGTGCGCTACTGGGACGAGTGGGCGGTGCTGTTTGACGAGATGGCCAAGATGAGGGCGCTGGGCAACAGCGTGCCGCAGTTCTGCTTCTGGGCGTTCAACGGAGCCGTGGTGAGCGTGGTGACGGACCTCTACGAACGGATATATAAGAAAGAGGTGGCGCGGGACTTCTGGTTTATGTGGGACGGCAAGCCGCTGCTGCTCTACAACGCCGAGCCCGACCACGACGCCAATGGCAGCGGCTACGAGGCAGGCCGCTATCCGCAGGAGGTGCAGGAGTTCTTCACGCTGAGGAATATGTGGTGGGGTTACTACGAATGGGGCGGGCATCGCTACGTCGGAACCGAAGACAACTGGAGCTTCGGCTATGAGATGAACGACGCGCGCGTGGCAGAAATGACACCCAAAGACCTGGCATCACGCCACAAAGGGCGACTGGAGGAGATGGCTGTGACGCCTGCGCAGCACCCGATAAGCATCACGGGCAAGAGCTGGCGACGCGAGACAAAGGAGCCGGTGTTGAACCAGTGGGACATGCCCGACTCGGCCTACGTGCCATGGCTGGGGCGCACGGTGGCTCATCCCGAGGGCTACGGCATTTACTTCCAGGACCGCTGGGACGAGGCACTTGCCGTAGACCCTGACTTCATCTACGTGAACGACTGGAACGAATGGACGGCGGGGAAGTACCGATCAGGCCTCGCCCCGGGCAGTGAAACGGTGCCTGGTCCCACCACTTTCCTCGGGCGCAAGAACCCATTCTACTTCGTGGATCAGTATAACGCAGAGTTCAATCGCACCATACAGCCTATGCGCGGCGGCTACACGGACAACTACTATATGCAGCTGGTGCAGAACATAAGGCGCTACAAGGGTGTCAGGCCACAACAGGTGGCGCGCGGCAGAAACGCAGTGGTGAGTTACCATGACACGCAGGGCGACGTGATGCACCGCGACCACAACGGCTACGGCGGACTGCACTACACCGACTCCTCTGGGCGCAATGACATCGTAGAGTGCAGGGTGAAGGTTACGCGTAAGTATATTGTGTTTGAAGCGGTGACTGCAGATGCGCTGACGCCCTGCACGGATAGGAACTGGATGCTGCTTTACATGGACACGCACCCGGCTACGACAGCAGCGGCAGCTACAGCGCGAAGGGGCAACGGTTTGGGCTTCGATTTCATGGTGAAGAATGGGATATTGTACCGCAGCAGCGACGCCAAGGGTCAGTGGCAGGCGGTGACGTCTGTAGAGCGTGTGATAGCGGGCAACAGCCTCACCATGACGGTTCCGCGCAAGGCGCTGGGGCTGAAGAGAGGTGCATTTACGTTGGATTTCAAATGGGCTGACAACCCGTCCGACCCGGATGATATCATATCGATAAGCACCACGGGCGACACTGCGCCGAATAGGAGGTTTAGGTTTAGATTATTTAGTGATTAGGGATTAAGGATTAAGGTTAAGGTCAAGGTTAAGGTTAAGGTCAAGGTCAATGTCCGTTCGGCGCTGCTCCGCTTCTTCGAGCGAAGCGAGGCCCTCTCCCTTTGGGGGAGAGCGGGGAGAGAGGCCGTCAAGGTCAAGGTTGAGCGGGGAGAGAGGCCATTAAAGTCAACGTTTTATCGAAAAAAAGGGGGTGGATGAAAAAAAGTTTATTCCTTAACCTATAATCTCTAATCTTTTTACTACCTTTGCACGGCAAATAGAAACACGAAGATCCGAATGAGTATTGAGCAAGCATTACAACAGCGGATACTAATCCTCGACGGAGCCATGGGCACACGCCTGCAGGCTCTGGGCGTGGGAGCGGAAAGCTTTCACCGCGGGCGCTTCGCTGACTGGCCCGTGTCGCTCACCGGCAACAATGACGTGCTATGCCTCACAGCCCCCGAAGTGGTGGAACAGGTGCACAGCCTGTATGTAGAAGCCGGCGCAGACATCATCACCACCAACACCTTCTCGGCAAACCGCATCAGCCAGCACGGCTATGCCTGCGAAGAGGCGGCACGCGATATGGCGCTGGAGGGTGCACGCATAGCACGGCGCGTGGCCGACAGGCAGAGTCGACAGGTATGGGTGGCTGGTTCAATAGGGCCTACCGCCAAGTCGTTGACCCTGGCACCTGCCGAGACCGCCGTTACGTTTGACCAGATGGCGGCAGCCTACAGCGAACAGGCCGAGGCATTGCTGGAAGGCGGTGCGGATGTTCTGCTGCTGGAAACGTGCTACGATGCCCTCAACGCCAAAGCGGCACTTTATGCCATAGAACGGTTGGGCGAGCGGCTCGGCAGAGCGATACCCGTGATGGTGTCAGCCACCGTGAACGACCGCAGCGGCCGCACGCTGACAGGGCAGACGCTGATGGCATTCTACCACAGCATAGCCCACTACCCTGCCCTGCTCAGTTTCGGACTGAACTGCTCGTTCGGCGTTGCCGACCTAAGACCTTTCGTGGAGCAGCTGGCGGCCAATATACCCGTGCGTCTGTCGCTGTACCCCAACGCAGGCTTGCCCAACGAAATGGGCGAGTACGACGAGTTGCCCAACTACACCGCCAGCCACCTGCGCGAGATGGCGGAGGACGGATTGCTGAACATGGCGGGCGGCTGCTGCGGAACTGACGAGCGACACATTAAATGTATACGCGAGGCGCTGGAAGGCGTGAAACCGCGAGTGCTGCCTCAGGCTGACGACCGTCTGTGGCTATCGGGGCTGGAGCCGCTACTCATAGACCGCCGCACACAGAACTTCACGAATATAGGCGAGCGCACCAATGTGGCAGGCTCGAGGAAATTCGCAAGGCTGATAGCCGAGGGACAGCATACGGAGGCACTGGCCGTGGCACGACACCAGATAGAGGGCGGCGCAGCGGTCATAGACATCAATATGGACGCCCCGATGCTCGACAGCGCAGACGCTATGGCTACATTTTGCCGACATATAAACTCCGACCCCGCCGTGGCACGTGCAGCGCTGATGATCGACTCGTCGGACTGGAACACTATCCTTGCAGGACTTAAGAACGCGCAGGGCAAAAGCATCGTGAATTCCATAAGCCTGAAGAATGGCGAGGAGGATTTCCTGAACAAGGCCCGCGAGCTGCGACGACTGGGCGCAGCCGTGGTAGTGATGGCTTTCGACGAGGAAGGACAGGCCACAACCTACGAGCGCAAGATAGCCATTGCCGAGCGTGCCTATAGGCTGCTCACCGGCATAGGCATACCGCCACAGGACATCATCATCGACGTGAACATTCTGTCGGTAGGCACCGGGCTACACGAGCATCAGGCCTACGGCATAGATTTCATACGCGCCGTGGAATGGATAAAGCAGCACCTGCCGCAGGCCAAGACGAGCGGCGGTGTGAGCAACCTGTCGTTCAGCTTCCGCGGCAACAACACAGTGCGCGAAGCCATGCACTCGGTATTCCTGTATCATGCCATACGTGCCGGTTTAGACATGGCCATCGTGAATCCCACGATGTTGCAGGTCTACGACAATATAGAACCGCAACTGCTGAAAGCCGTGGAAGATGTGGTGCTCAACACCGACGACGGCGCCACGGAGCGACTGCTGAAGGTGGCCGCAGACTACATGGCTGACAAGAACGCGCCGACGGCCCAGAGCGACCAAGGCAGCAAGCCCGCTGCTACAAGGCAGGAAACGCCCATTGACCAGCGGCTGGCCTACGCCCTTGCCAACGGCAACAGCGAGCACCTGGCCGACGATATTCCCGAGGCCATGGAGAAATACGGCCAGGCAATAGCCGTGATAGAAGGACCGCTGATGCGGGCTATGGAAGACGTAGGAGCACGCTTTGCCGAAGGCAAGATGTTCCTGCCGCAGATAGTGAAAGCCGCACAAGTGATGAAAGAGGCGGTGGCGCTGCTGCAGCCATATATCGATGCTGACAGCGAGGGCAATACGACCACACGGCCAAAAGTGGTGCTTGCTACCGCCAACGGCGACGTTCACGACATAGGCAAGAACATCGTGGCCATAGTGCTGGCATGCAACGGCTTCGAAGTGGTTGACCTGGGCGTGATGGTGGCGGCAGAGACAATATTTGAAGCCACGCGCGAGCATAAGCCTTTGTTCGTAGGCGTGAGCGGACTGATAACGCCGTCGCTCAAGGAGATGGAGAAGCTGTGCCTGCTCTTTGAGCGCGAAGGATTGCAGGTGCCTATCATAGTGGGCGGCGCCACCACTTCGGCAGTTCACACGGCCGTTAAGCTAGCACCCCTCTACAAAGGACTTGTAGTGCACGGGGGCGATGCCTCGCACACGGCACTTGTTGCCAAGCGCCTGCAGATGGATAGCGCAGCTGCCACGGCACAGATTAAAGCGGATCAGGAGCGTGTACGCGAGGCCTATGAAGAGAATCATCAGCCTATCGTAACCTACGACGAGGCAAACAAACGAGCACCGCACTTCTGTGCCGCCAAAGGGTGGACAGCGGCCAATATCATCAAAAAGGCAACGAAGAACATCATCATCCCCCTCGACAACGACGAGGGCGGCGTGGTGCCATTCGTGGACTGGAGGATGTTCCTGCTGTTCTGGGGGTTCAAAGGCGAATCTCTACAGCAACAGCTTGTCAACCCAGAGGCCAAACGAGTGCTGGACGAGGGCAAGGCTGCCCTCAAGAAAGCCATTGCCGAACAAGGCATAACGCTGCAAGCCCTGGTAAGTTTCGAGGCTGCCAAACGCGAAGCCAACGACATAGTGCTCTGTGACGGCGTGCGACTGCCTATGCTGCGCAGCCAAAGCGCCCGTGGCAGTTTCCTATGCCTGGCCGATTTCATAGACGAACAAACACCCTCGCCCATAGGGCTGTTCACCATAGTGGCAAAGCCTGTACACGAAGCCGACGATGAACATTCGCGACTGATGACACATGCCCTGTGTGCACGATTGGCAGAAGCCAGTGCCGAATGGCTTGAGACACAGGTAAGGACGGCTCTCACGGCTGAAGACGAGCGAGGCACGGATGCCGCCGCAACGAGGATTCTGCGTGTGGCATTTGGATATGCCACCTGTCCCGACCACTCGCTCAAACGCATCGTCATAGACCGTCTGCAGGCAGAGCGCCTCATGGGCATAACGCTCACCGACCACTATGCCATTCAGCCCAGCACTTCCATCTGCGGCCTCTTCATCCTGCACCCTGAAGCGCGTTATTTCCCAGTGGGAAGAATCGACAAGGCACAACTCGCAGACTACTGTCACCGACGTGGCATCAGCGAAGAGGAAGGCAAAATGTTGTTGTCAAAATATATCACTGAGGACTAAGCTTTTAAGCTCACTTCCTTCATTTAATGCTTTAAGCACTTAATATACGCCAAATCACACATCTTAAAGATATGAAAGTAATAGAGATCCTACGCTCTGCCGAGAAACCTTTTGCCAGTTTCGAACTGGTGCCGCCGCTCAAAGGCAGCGACGTGGCACGTCTGTACGACAGCCTCGACCCGCTAATGGCTTTCAACCCGCCGTTCATCAACATCACCTGCCATCGCGACGAGGTGGAATATGTGCCCAATGCCGACGGCACTTTCACCAAGATGACGCTGGCCAAGCGCCCGAGCACCATAGCCATCGTGGCGGCCATCATGCGCAGATATCCCGAGCTGGAGATAGTGCCACACGTGATATGTGGCGGTGCTTCGCGTTCGAAGATAGAGAGTGAACTGCTGGACTTGCACTTCCTGGGCGTGCAGAATGTGGTAGCCCTGCGCGGCGATGCGCTGCCGGGACAGCGCCATTTCATCCCCGAGCCCGACGGCTACAGCCATAGCAACGAGCTGGTGGGGCTCATCAACAACCTAAATCGCGGTGTATACCTCGACCCAACGGTGAGCAAAGGCACTCCTACCAACTTCTGTGTGGGCGTGGCTGCCTATCCTGAGAAGCACTACGAGGCGGCAAACATGGAGGTGGACATCCGCTATCTGAAAGAGAAAGTGGACGCTGGTGCCGATTACATCGTCACGCAGATGTTCTTCGACAACGACAGTTTCTTCCGTTTTACGGAAAAGGCTCGTCAGGCTGGCATCACCGTGCCCATCATACCAGGGCTCAAGCCTATCTCGGCACAGCGTCAGGTAGATCTCCTTCCCCGCTCCTTCCACATCGACATTCCTCAGCAATTGGTAAGTCTGCTGGCTAAAGCTCGCTCGCAGGAAGATGCCTACCAGATAGGCGTAGAGTGGACTATACGCCAGAGTCGCGACCTGTTGGCTCATGGCGCGCCGGCCATACATTATTACACTATGGCCAAGACCGACAATGTATGTCAGATTGTGAAGGAAGTATTCTGAGCCCCTGTCCCCACAGCACTCCCTATGGAGAGAATGGTCACTTCCAAGAAGAGTGGACTCTATATGGAAGGATGAAAATGGTCACTTCCAAGAAGAGTGAACTTTATATGGAAGGAGCTAAAAATTAAGGAGTTAAAAGTGAAAATAAAAATTTCAACCAAGAAGGAATCAACTAAATACCAACAAATTAAACCATGCCAAACATTCTCCACCAAATGCCTAATCATTCCACCCTCCCCTTAGAATGGGGAGTGGGAAGGGGGGCTGTTGTTTTCCTCCTCTTCATGTTCTGCTTCACCTCATCTATAGCGCAAACACCCCACGACTGGGAGAATCCGCAGGTGATAGGCATCAACAAACTGCCCTACCATGCCAGCTTGACGCTGCCGTCGGAACGGGCACTGCACCCCGAATGGCTGTCGCTCGATGGCAATTGGCAGTTTCACTGGGCCAAGAACCCTGATGAGCGGCCGGCTGATTTCTATCGCGAGGACTTCGACACGTCCTCATGGCCTACGATTCACGTGCCTGGCACATGGCAGTTGCAGGGCTATGGCAAACCCATCTACACCAATATGAACTACCCGTTCAAACGCGACCAGCCGCGCGTGATGAGTGAACCGCCGAGGCATTTCTTCAGCTACGAGAACCGTAATCCTACAGGCTCCTACGTGCGTGAGTTCAACCTTAAGAAAGAGCCTGGACGTCACTACATCCTTCATTTCGACGGCGTTAAGTCGGCAATGTATGTATGGGTGAACGGACAGAAAGTGGGCTACAGCCAGAACTCCATGGCGCCCGCTGAGTTCGACATCACGCCATACGTGCGCGACGGCAGCAACCGCCTCTGTGCAGAGGTCTATCGATGGTCTGACGGCAGCTACCTCGAGGACCAGGATATGTTCCGGTTCAGCGGCATATACCGCAGTGTAGGTATCTGGATGCGCCCTGACGCCTATATCCGCGACTACGTAATCAACACCAGCCTCAGCAACGACTTGAGCGAAGGTCGTGTCAGCATCAGCGCTGAACTTGCAGGCAAGACCAAGGGCGCAGAGGTGACAGCGCGAATCGTGGGTCACGGCATCAACGCACCCCTGCCAGCCGTCATCAAGAATCCGCGCCTGTGGTCGAGCGAAGACCCTGCGCTCTACGACGTGTTCGTAGACCTACGCCGCAAGGGACAAGTGCTCGAGACCTTCCACTACCGCACCGGCTTCCGCAAGGTGGAGATTCGCGGCGAGGTGTTCTATGTCAACAACCATCCCATCAAACTCAAGGGCGTAAACCGTCACGAGCACCATCCACGTACAGGCCGAACTATGGACGAAGCTACTACCCGCCTCGACTTGGAGCTGATGAAACAGTGCAATATCAACATGATTCGTACTAGCCACTACCCGGATATGCCGCTGTTCTATGAGCTGTGCGACATCTACGGTATCTACGTGATGGATGAAGCCAACCAAGAGAGCCACGCCTTCGGACTGCGCAACAAGGTGATGGGCAACGACTCGTTGTGGATGAAATCCCATGTTGACCGTGCCCTCTCGCTCGTCAACCGCGATAAGAACCATCCGTCAGTAATATGGTGGTCGCTTGGCAACGAAGGCGGCAGCGGCTGCAATTTCGTAGCAATGCGTGAGGCTGTGCTCAGCGTGGACAAGACACGTCCCATCTACTGCGATACCGACATGGACCAGTCCGACATCTATGATTTCGCCTATCCTCACCCCGACCAACTCCGCACTATGGCCCAGCGCGTCAGCGACCGTCCCCTGTTCATGCGTGAATATGCTCATGCCATGGGTAATTCCCTCGGCAATTTCCGCGAATATTGGGATGTTATCTACGCCGACCCAAGCATCATAGGCGGCGCCATTTGGGATTGGGTGGATCAAGGCATAGCCACTGACTCGCTCCCCTACTTCGCCTATGGCGGCGACTTCGGCGATCAGCCTAACGACGGCCCCTTCTGCCTCAACGGCCTCATAGCCCCCGACCGTGTGCCACATCCTCATTACTATCAGGCTCAGTACATACATCAGAACATACAGTTCGCCTTGAACTCCCAGCAAAACGTCACACTCACCAACCGCTACGACTTCACGCCCCTCACTGCTTTTGACTACCGTTACGAATGGCTCTGCGACGGTCGTATCGTCAGCAAGGGCGAAGCAGAGCTCGACGGCGACCAGCTGCACATCGGTCCCAAGCCCGACCTCTCGGGTGAACTTTTCCTAAACGTCTATGCGTGCCTTAAAGAACGTACTATCTGGGCCGACAAGGGATTCGTTGTAGCAAGAGAACAGCTAAGGCCCACCGCCAATTCCTCCGAAAGAGAGTTCCAGCCCTCTGCAAGCAGCAAATCCCCATCTTCGAAACAAACCGCCCCCTCGCTCTCAGGAAAAGCGGGGGTTGAGCCTATGGGAGCATGGTCTTCTCTTTCCATCAACCTCTGGAAGCCCACCAACGACAACCAGCGTCGCAACAACTACGCCAATCGTCTCGGCTACTGGCGCGACCACACCGACGGCTGCACACTCAATTATTCCAAGGTAACCACCACCTCGGGGGGAGAATCCTCATACCTCGTAATCCTTGACTATCAGCCTCCCCGTTCAGATATGCCGCTGATGCCTAAGTTCGGCGTAGAAATGAAGCTGCCTTCAACGATGCAGCATGTGCGTTGGTATGGTCGCGGCCCGTTCGAGAACTATCCCGACCGTAAATCAGCCGCCTTCATAGGGCTCTACGAATCCTTCGTAGATGACCTGCAGCCAAACTATATCGTGCCTCAGGACAACGGCAACCGCTCCGATGTGCGATGGCTGGAGATTACCGACGACCAAGGCAAGGGCATCCGCATAGAGAGCGCACAGCCTTTCAATTTCCGTGCTTGGAACTACGACGGCGAAGACCTCGACAAGGAGCCACGCCACGCCAATGAACTACCACGACGCGACCACGTCACACTCAACATTGACCTCCTCATCCACGGTGTTGGCGGCAACGATGCCTGGGGTGCACGAACGCTTGACGCATACACCATCGACGGCAACCAACCACACCACTTCGAGTTCTATGTAACGGAACTGGGTAAGAATCAGGGATTAAAGATTAAAGATTAAAGTTTAGGGATTAAAGTTTAAGGATTATAGTTTAAGAGCCTCTCCCCGCTCTCTCGGGAGAGAGTTTTGCTTCGCCATAATGAGCAGCGAAAACGGCGAATGAAATGGTAAAGGTCTTCTCACCCCTCTGTCTTATTCACGGCAGAGGGGTGTTTTCGTGAAAAAAGTCGCGCGGGTACCTATAAATATTGTGAATTGTTAATCGTTATTCGCAAATTCTTTGTATCTTTGCGCGCATTTTTAGGCAAAACTGATTACCGACCATTGAAAATATGACAAACGATAATAACAATCCCTTCTCTTTCATAGCTGAATACGACGGCGACGAAAAGGCAATCTACAACACCACGTTCGATACGACGTTGCCTGTGATGCCGCTGCGCGATATCACGCTGTTCCCAGGTGTCGTGCTGCCTATCTCCGTGGGGCGAGTAGGATCCATCCGTATCTGCCGCCGCGCCAGCGAGGAAGGCTCATACATTGTATGCGCTTCGCAGTACTCGCCCGAGGTGGACAACCCCAAAGGCTCTGATCTCTACGATGTAGGTGTGGTGGCTCGCGTGATACGTCTGTTTGAGATGCCCGACGACACCACAACAGCCATCGTACAAGGCCTGTCGCCCGTGCATATCTTAACAGCTTATGCTGCCGACGGTATCCTCACCGCCGACGTGGAGCCCTTGCACGAACAGTTTGAGGAGATGACGGACAAGACTTACAAACTGCTTTGCGACACACTGCTGCAGCAGTTGCGTGAATATGTCCGTCTGAGCGACAACCTCAGCCAGGAAGTGATTCCGGCCATCAACAACGCTTCCACCATGCCTTTCTTCGTGAACTTCGTGTGTGCAAATATGCCCATCGACGTCAAGACGAAGATAAGCCTGCTGGCACAGATGAGCCCCATAGCACGTGCCACGGACCTGCTGCGCGAGATATCGCGTGAGATTCAGTTTGCAAGAATCCGTTCGGATATCCGCCAAAAGACACAGGTGGACATAGACAAGCAGCAGCGCGACTATTTCCTGCAGCGTCAGTTGGAGAACATACAAGAGGAGCTCGGCACATCCTACCACGACGATGCTACCAAGTTGCGCCGTAAGGCTGCCGACATCGACTGGGACGAGAATGTGGAGGACACCTTCGAAAAAGAGGTGGCCCGTTTGGAACGTCTGAATCCGCAAAGCCCAGACTATCAAGTGCTGCTGACTTACCTTGAGACGCTGGTGCAGATTCCATGGAACATCAAGACTAAGCCCAACTACGACCTTAAGAAGTCGGAAGCGATTCTCGAGCGCAACCACTACGGCATGAAGGAGGTTAAGGAGCGTATCCTTGAGCATATTGCCGTGCGATATTACAGTCAGGACAAAGCACGTCCCACCATCCTCTGCCTCTACGGCCCTCCGGGCGTGGGTAAGACATCGCTGTGCAAGAGCATAGCTGATGCCATGAACCGCAAATACGTCCGTGCTTCATTGGGCGGACTCCACGACGAGGCTGAGATTCGCGGCCACCGCAGAACTTATATCGGCGCCATGCCAGGCCGTATCGTCAAGAGCCTCATCAAGGCAGGCTCCTCAAACCCCGTCTTCGTACTTGATGAGATAGACAAGATAACCGAGCATACCCACAACGGTGACCCTGCCAGCGCACTGCTTGAAGTGCTCGACCCCGAGCAGAACAAGGCGTTCCACGACAACTTCCTTGAGGTTGATGTGGACCTCTCGGATGTGATGTTCATTGCCACCGCCAACAATATCAACACAATACCGCGCCCCCTGCTCGACCGCATGGAGCTCATCGAGGTCAACGGCTATATCACCGAGGAAAAGGTGAACATAGCCAAGCGACATCTCATTCCACGCGTGAAAGAACTCTGCGGTATCCCCAAGAGCAAGGCTATAAAGTTCAACAAAGCTGCCCTGACCTACCTAATAGAGAACTATACCCGCGAGAGTGGCGTGCGTGGTTTGGAAAAGGAACTCGACCGTTTCTATCGTCGCAGTATCCTGAATTTCGAGCGGACACACGAATTCCCCACTATCGACGTAAAGCCTGAGGACATAGAGAAACTGTTGGGCAAGCCCAAGTACCTGCGTGACACATACCAAGGCAACGGCTTTGCAGGCGTAGTGACCGGTCTGGCATGGACCAGCGTGGGCGGTGAGATTCTCTTCATCGAAACCAGCCTCAGCCGCGGCAAAGGACAGAAGCTGACGCTGACAGGCAATCTTGGCGACGTGATGAAGGAAAGTGCTATGCTGGCGCTTGAGTTCATCAAGGCACACGCCGATGATATAGGCGTGGACATGCGCATTTTCGACAACTACAATATCCACATCCATGTGCCCGAAGGCGCCGTGCCAAAGGACGGGCCAAGCGCCGGCATCACCATGGCTACGTCACTGGCCTCGGCCTTAACACAACGCAAGGTTCGTCACAGTATTGCCATGACAGGCGAGATAACCCTGCGCGGCAAGGTTCTGCCTGTGGGCGGTATCAAGGAGAAGATTCTTGCAGCCAAACGAGCAGGCATCTCAAACATCATCCTATGCGCCGACAACCGCAAGGACATTGAAGTCATCGACCAGATGTACATCAAGGGCCTCACCTTCCACTATGTCAGCAACGTGCTCGAAGTGCTTGAACTGGCGCTGCTGAAGGAGAAGGTGGACCATCCCATTCAGTTTAAGTTGGAGGAGGAGAAGAAGGAATGATGACGTTCGATTTAGAAAAGACTGACATACAAAGCTCGGCCCGTGCCGGCACTATCCACACCGACCACGGCGATATCCATACTCCCATCTTCATGCCCGTGGGCACGGTGGGCAGCGTCAAGGGCGTGCAGTTGCGCGACCTCTATGACGACGTCAATGCCGAGATAATCCTGGGCAATACCTATCACCTCTACCTACGCCCCGGCACCGCTACGCTTGAGGCAGCAGGCGGTCTGCACAAGTTCAACGGCTTCAGCCGCCCCATGCTCACCGACAGCGGAGGCTTTCAGGTGTTTTCGCTCACAGGCATACGCAAGCTGCGCGAAGAAGGTTGTGAGTTCCGCAGTCACATCGACGGCAGCAAGCATTTCTTCTCGCCCGAGAGAGTGATGGATATCGAACGTTCTATAGGTGCTGATATCATGATGGCCTTCGATGAATGTCCTCCGGGCACTGCTCCGTACGACTATGCCAAGAAGAGCCTTAAGCTCACACATAACTGGCTGGACCGCTGCGTGAAACGATTCAATGAGACCGAGCCTAAGTACGGATATCATCAGGCCCTCTTCCCCATCGTCCAGGGCTGCACTTACCGCGACCTGCGCACTGAGAGCGCTGAATTCATAGCCTCGAAGAATGCCGAGGGCAACGCCATTGGCGGACTGGCCGTAGGCGAGCCGGCCGAAGTGATGTACGAGATGATAGAACTTGTCAACGGCATCCTGCCCAAGGACCGTCCACGCTACCTCATGGGCGTGGGCACGCCTGTCAACATCCTCGAAGCTATATCTCTGGGCGTAGATATGTTCGACTGTGTGATGCCTACCCGCAACGGCCGCAATGCCATGCTTTTCACTTCAGAAGGCACCCTGAACATGCGCAATGCAAAATGGGCTGACGATTTCTCGCCCATAGACCCCAACGGCACAAGCTACGTAGACCGGACATACACACGTGCTTACCTGCATCACTTGTATAAGTCGCAGGAACTGCTGGCGCTGCAGATAGGCTCGCTCCACAACCTTGCCTTCTACCTGTGGCTCGTGCGCGAAGCCCGCAAGCATATCCTGGCCGGCGACTTCCGCACGTGGAAAGACCAAATGATTCCCCGCCTCTCACAACGCTTATGAAGCAATTTCTAAGGAATATACGGCAAGCCTTGTTTTCGCGTCTTGACAGATATATTATCGTCAAGTTCCTTGGCACGTATTTCTTCTCAATAGTTCTCATCATCACCATTGCCGTAGTGTTCGACTTCTCGGAACACTCGGAGCGTCTTACCCAGAACCACGCTCCCACAATGGCTTTGATTAAGTACTACTTGAATTTCGTTCCTTTCTACTCCAACCTCTTCTCGGCGTTATTTGTGTTCATCGCCGTCATCTTCTTCACCAGCAAACTGGCCGAGAATTCCGAGATAATAGCCATGATGAGCACGGGAATGAGTATTCACCGACTATGGCGGCCGTATATGGTCAGTTCGGTGTTCATCGCTGCTTTGAGCTTTTATCTTGGCTCCGAAGTCATACCTCGTGGGTCGGTCAAGCGCGTGGAATTCGAGATGAAATACAAGAGCAAGAAGCGCGTAGAAGTGGCCGAGCATATTCAGTTGCAAGTGGACACGGGCGTCATCGCCTACATCGATTTCTTCGATATCCGCAACAAGAGCGGCTACCGCTTCTCGCTTGATAAATTTCAGAACAAGAGCCTCGTAAGCCATCTCACGGCTCAACGAATTCAGTATGACTCGCTTGCCGACGAGCGGTTCCACTGGAAGATGTTCGACGTGAAGATTCGTACATTGAGCGGCCTGCGCGAGCGTATAACCACGCACCACTTCCTCGACAGCGTAATCATCATGGAGCCAAAAGACTTCTTCGTAGTGAAGAACCAGCAACAGACGCTCACCAACAGCGAACTGCTCGACTACATCGACCGCCAGCGACTGCGAGGAGCCGGCAACGTGACGGTGTTCGAGATGGAATACCACAAACGCTTTGCAGATCCGTTCGCGGCCTTCATACTATCTACCATAGGCCTCTGCCTGTCCTTCCGCAAGCGCAAGGGAGGCATGGGAGCCTCGCTCGGACTCGGACTGGCGCTCTCGGCTGCCTATATCTTAATGCAGACAATAAGTTCCACTTTCGCCATCAACAGCAACTGGCCGCCCATGCTCGCAGCCTGGCTGCCAAATATTCTGTTTACCATAATAGCTATCTTCCTCTTCCAAAGAGCCAAGAGATAAACGACGTACATGCAATTTGAAGAATTAGACCTGCACGATGATATCCTGGATGCGCTCTATGATATGCGCTTCGTGGATTGTACACCCATTCAGGAACAGGCCATTCCGCCACTGCTCGAGGGCCGCGACCTCATAGGCGTGGCACAGACAGGCACCGGTAAGACGGCAGCCTACCTGTTGCCCGTGCTCTCGAAGCTGCGCGACGGAGGCTATCCGCGCGATGCCATCAACTGCGTAATAATGGCCCCGACACGCGAACTGGCCCAACAGATAGACCAAGCCATGGAAGGCTTCTCGTACTACCTCGACGGCATCTCAAGCGTAAGTATCTATGGAGGCAACGACGGCATCCGCTACGAACAGGAGAAGCGGGCACTGGCCTTGGGCGCTGATGTGATTATAGCCACTCCGGGACGCCTCATCAGCCATCTCTCCCTGGGCAACGTCGACCTCTCAAAAGTGAGTTTCTTCATCCTCGACGAGGCCGACCGCATGCTGGACATGGGCTTCTACGATGATATAATGCAGATTGAGAAGAGTCTGCCACGTCAGCGCCAGACGCTGATGTTCTCTGCCACTATGCCCGATAAGATTGTGGAACTGGCCAAGACCATCCTCACCGATCCCGTAGAGGTGAAAATAGCCTTGAATAAACCGGCCGAAGGCATAGCACAAAGCGCATACATCTGCTATGAGCCTCAGAAACTGAAGATTATCGACTACCTGTTCCATCAGCGCAAGCCCGAGCGGGTAATAATCTTCGTAGGAAAGAAGATTCACACCAAGGACGTGGCTATAACCCTCAAGCGCAAGGGCTACAATGCAGAGGCCATGCATTCAGACCTCATGCAGCAGCAGCGCGACGATGTCATGTACCGTTTCAAGACAGGACAGATAGATATCCTTGTGGCAACAGACATCGTGGCACGAGGCATAGACATTGATGATATTCAGCTCGTGATAAACTACGATGTTCCGCACGACGAGGAAGATTACGTACACCGTATCGGACGAACGGCCCGTGCAGGAAAGGACGGCCGCGCCGTGACGCTCGTGAGCGAGAAAGACCAGCCGCTCTTCCGTCAGATAGAGCGCTTCCTTGAGAAAGAAGTGCCCAAGGAACCCGTGCCCGCAGAACTCGGCGAAGCGCCTGAATATACAGCCAAGGCTGATAAAGGCGGCCATGGCAGAGGCCGTGGACGTGGACGAGGACATGGACGAGGACGCGGGCATGGTCACCACGACAACAAGCCCCAGGCCACGGATGCAAAAGCCATTGCCAAGGACAAAGGAAAAGGCAAACGCCGCCGTCGTCCGCGCAACGGAGATAAGGATAAACAATAAACAAAACCATACTACGACAATGAAACAGCTCATTTCAACTTTCGCCTTGTGCTTAGCGTTCTTCGCCTTAACAGCGACGAAAGCCACTGCTTGCACAAATCTCATCGTAGGCAAGAACGCCTCGGCCGACGGCTCGGTAATGATAACTTATTCCGCCGACGACTACGGCTCATACGGCTATCTCCACTTCTATCCCGCCGGACATCATGCCAAGGGCGAGATGAGAGCTCTTTACGACTACGAGACGAACAACTACCTCGGCGAGATTCCTGAAGTGGAATACACATATAATGTTATAGGTCAGCTCAACGAGCACCAGCTCTCAATCATGGAGACTACCTTCGGCGGCCGCGAGGAACTCACTGACACAACAGGCTTGCTCGACTACGGTTCGCTTATGTATGTCACCTTACAACGTGCCAAGACTGCCCGCGAGGCCATTGACGTTTGGACAAAGCTCGTTGACACCTATGGCTACCGTTCCGAAGGCGAAAGCATTACCATTGCCGACCCCAACGAGGTATGGGTTCTCGAGATGATAGGCAAAGGCCCAGGGCGAAAGGGTGCCGTATGGGTGGCCCGTCGTCTGCCCGACGATTGCATCACAGGCCACGCCAACCAATCGCGCATCACCACCTTCCCGCTCAAGGACAAGAAGAACTGCCTCTACTCCAAGGACGTCATCTCCTTTGCCCGCGAGAAAGGGTATTTCACGGGCAAAGACCAGGACTTCTCGTTCCGCGACGCCTACGCCCCCAATGACTTCGGAGCCCGCCGCATCTGCGATGCCCGCGTCTGGAGTTTCTTCAACCGCTGCGCCAAAGGCATGGAGAAATATATTCCTTATATCCAAGGCATCGAAGAGGGAACCGAGGAACTGCCTTGGTGCATTCGTCCCGACCAGCCTGTGACGCTGAACCAGCTCAAGCAAGCCATGCGCGACCATTTCGAAGGCACTCCTCTGGACATGACATCCGATATTGGCATGGGCCCATGGGAAGCGCCCTACCGCCCTACTCCTCTTTACTTTGAGGTCGACGGCAAGCGCTACTACAACGAGCGCCCTATCTCCACTCAGCAGACAGCCGTCACTTATCTGGCACAACTCCGCTCATGGCTGCCTAATCATATAGGCGGCGTGCAATGGGCCGGCTTCGACGATGCAAACATGGTGGCCTACGCACCCGTCTACTGCTGCACTACCGTTTGTCCCGAGCCTTTCGCCGAGAAGACCGCAGACCCGTTTACCTTCACTACCAAGAGTGCTTACTGGCTCGCCAACGCACTCTCAAATTTCATCTATCCGCGCTACAGCCAGCTCTTCCCCGAACTTCAGACCGTGCGCGACCAGCTCGATGCCGAATTCGAGTCGGTCCAGACTAAGATTGAGGCCGAAGCTCTTGCCATGGATGAAGCCGAAGCCAAGCGCCATCTTACCGACTACGGCTGCCGTGCCGCCGGCCTTATGATGGACCGCTGGCGTCAGCTCTTCGAGCGCGTCATTGTCAAGTACAACGATATGGCCATCAAGCCCGAAGCCGACGGCAAGTTCAAGAAGACTGCCGGTGGCGACCACGTGCCCCTCATTCGCACAGGCTATCCCGAGCGCTACCGTAAGGCTATCGTTGATGCAACAGGCGACCGCTATTTAGCACCCACGAAGTAATGGCTATTCAGTCCCGATAAGTAGCCGCTTTATCCCTACTTAATAGCCGCTTTATCCCTACTTTATAACCGCTTTATCCCTACTTTATAGCCGCTTTAGGCCTACTTAGTAATTCACAAGTACGGGCTTATGAGGTGTCCCACCTTTGGTGATCCACCCTACAAGTACGGTCATATAGTGCAACACGTGCGGTCAAACAAAGCAACACGAACGGTCAACGTTAAACATTCAACTTGTCAACTAAATAAATGGAGCCAACATTTGTTTATCCGGGAAAGCTGAGCAAGAGCGAGCGTTATGCAGCCCTGCTCGATGATTACAAATATTACATAGAAGGTGAAACTGACCTCATCAGCACTATGGCCAATACATCAGCCGTGCTGCGCGAGGCTTTCGGCTTCTTCTGGGTAGGATTCTACCTCGTCCATGACAAGGAGTGGTTGCATTTGGGCCCTTTCCAAGGCTCTGCAGCCTGCACTCGTATCCGTCTTGGCCGTGGCGTTTGCGGCACCTGTTGGGCAAAAGGTGAGACAATAGTAGTTCCCGACGTGGACGCGTTCCCAGGTCACATAGCCTGCAGCTCTGCGTCACGCTCGGAGATAGTCCTTCCCGTTCACGACAAGTCTGGCGCCGTGATTGCCGTTCTGGACATAGACAGCGACAGCCTTGGTGCCTTCGACGAGGAGGACAGCCAAGGCCTCCAAGCCATCGTTGCCGCGATGGAAACGGTTATTGACTAAAGCAAACGTTTTTGTTGACGAGACTATAGCTTCAACACGTACGGTCATACAAAGCATCACGTACGGTCATACAAAGCATCACGTACGGTCATACAAAGCATCACGTACGGTCATACAAAGCAACACGTCCGGACGTAATAACTTGTACGTCCGGACGTGTTTTTTGTTTTATCAGTATCAAACAATTAAAACTCTAAACGCTACAGCGCTTCACACTCTGCCAGCCAAGCTTCGCGGCTGGCATCGCTTGGCATGCGCCAATCGCCACGTGGCGAGAGGCTTACGGAACCGACCTTGGGACCGTCGGGCATGCATGACCGTTTGAACTGCTGCGAGAAGAAACGGCGATAGAAGGTTGTGAGCCATTTCTTTATCGTGTCGCCATTGTAACGGCCTTCGAAAGCTTTCGTGGCAAGGAAATAAATCTTTGTAGGACGGAAGCCCCAGCGCATAACGTAATAGAGGAAGAAGTCGTGGAGCTCGTATGGCCCAACAAGATCCTCGGTCTTCTGACGGATCTCCCCATTCTCGTCGGCAGGGATGAGCTCGGGACTGATTGGTGTGTCAACGATATCCAACAGTATCTTCGACGCTGCATCTTCCTCCTGCTCGGCCACCCATCTCACGAGATGACGCACAAGAGTCTTGGGCACGCCTGCATTCACGCCGTACATGGCCATATGGTCGCCGTTGTAAGTGCACCATCCAAGAGCCAGTTCCGAAAGGTCGCCGGTACCGATGACCATACCTTCGAGCTGATTGGCCAAATCCATCAAGATCTGAGTACGCTCGCGCGCCTGAGCATTCTCATAGGTAACGTCCTGCACACGCGGGTCATGGTCGATGTCGTCAAAATGCTGCATCACAGCCTTGCTGATATTTATCTCCTGCATGGTGATGCCCAAAGCGTGCATCAAGTCAACGGCATTATTGTAAGTGCGGTCGGTAGTGCCGAAACCGGGCATAGTAACACCTACTATACCACGGCGGTCCAGCTTCAAAATATCGAAGGCTTTGACGGCAACCAACAGGGCCAACGTAGAATCCAGACCGCCCGAGATGCCCAGAACGACAGTTGATGTACATGTGTGCGTCAGGCGTTTGGCAAGTCCTTCGGCCTGTATAGCGAAGATTTCCTGACAACGTTCATCAAGGTCGGTGCCGGTGGGAACGAAAGGCGAGGCATCAAATGTTCGTGTGATTTCGAAGGGATGCTGACCGATTAGAGCCGTGTCAATGACATTGTATCGTTGCATGCCATAGCGTGCGGCATAGGCGGCATTCGAGGTGAAGGTTGTATTGATACGCCTGTCTGTCCTGATTCGCTCTACATCTATCTCGCTTTCAATAATCTGCGGTTTCAGGGAGTGCGGACGCGCCTGGGCAAGGATCTTGCCGCTCTCGAGGATGAACGCCTTGCCACTGTACACGGTGTCCTGAGTGCTCTCACCGAAGCCCGCAGCGCTATAGACATATCCGCATTTAGTGCGTGAGCTCTGCTGTTTCAGCATTTGTGTGAGGTAAGCACGCTTGCCCACCGCATCATTGTCGGCACTGAGGTTGAAGATAATCTCTGCTCCGCCCAGAGCCATATTGGTTGAAGGCGGTAATGGGGCCCAGAGATCCTCGCAGAGCTCAACGCCGAATGTGCACGTCGGTGTGCGGAAAAGCAGACGTGAAGAGAGCTTCACCAATTGGCCGCACATCCACACCTCTGCCTCGCTGCTCAACTGCGTTGCGCTTGCAAACCATCGTCCCTCGTAGAACTCGCGGTAATTGGGCAAGTACGTCTTAGGCACAAGGCCCAGGATCTTGCCTTTCTGCAGCACGGCGGCACAGTTGTATATAGCGCCTTTGTACGGTACGGGCAGACCTACTATTGAGATGATGTCCAGCGAACGCGAGATATTCATAAGGTGAATCAGCGACATCTCCGCCTCGTCCAACAACAACTGCTGGCAAAACAGGTCGCCACAACTGTAACCAGTGAGCGACAACTCTGGGAAACAGATCACTTCCACGCCGCGGCCTTCGGCCTGCAGGACAAGGTTTTCTATAGCTTGAACGTTAAACTTTGGGTCGGCCACGCGCACCTCCGGTACGGCAGCGGCCATCTTTACAAATCCGTAGTTCATTTCCTTTTGGCTTAGTGTTTCGCCGACAAAGATAGTGATAATCGTTGATATCAGCACATTTTTCTTAAAAAAAACATAAAAAGTTTTGCTTTGACTTCTTTTTATCATACCTTTGCCCTGCCTAAAGGCAAATGAATAAACATCTTTAACCCATAACTAATTACTACTATGACAAAGAAATTTGTATGCACAGTTTGCGGATACATCTACGAAGGTCCCGAACCCCCTGAACGCTGCCCGCAGTGCAAAGTTCCTGGAAGCAAGTTCAAAGAGTTGAAAGAGGACGGTGATCTGCAGTTCGTAACCGAACATGAGATCGGCGTTGCCAAGGGTTGTGATCCCGAAATATGGGAAGGCCTGAAGTCCAACTTCGAAGGCGAATGCACCGAGGTAGGTATGTATTTGGCCATGAGCCGCCAGGCCGACCGCGAGGGCTATCCCGAAATCGCTGAAGCTTTCAAGCGTTATGCTTTCGAAGAGGCTGACCACGCCAGCCGTTTCGCCGAGCTGATTGGCGAATGTGTTTGGGACACCAAGACAAACCTCAAGAAGCGCATGGAAGCCGAAGCTGGTGCCTGCGCAGGTAAGATGGAGATTGCCAAGAAGGCTAAGGCTCTCGACCTTGACGCTATCCACGACACCGTGCATGAGATGGCAAAGGACGAAGCTCGCCACGGCAAGGGCTTCGAAGGCCTCTTCAAGCGCTACTTCGGATAATATCCGCTGATTTCCAAAGAATAAAGGGTTGTACCACAATTGGCACAACCCTTTATTTATTTAATGTGCTTATCAGCCTTTCAACAGAGCGTATTAAGGCCTGATAGTTCTGCAGGTAAAACTATGCGCTGGCACTACCCTTCCTTGGCAGCATAAACCTCTTCAAGAGTCATCGGCTTGGGTATGGTGCCGAGCTGTCGCACACCATCGGCTGTGATGACATAGTCGAGTTCGTTGCGCAGACCGGTGAAATCGCGCCAAGGTCCGAGGCGGTCGTAACGAATGAAATCGGTAAACTGATGCTCGGCTTCCCACTTGTCGATGAGTTCGGGAATGAAGTAAATGCCGGGCTCTACGGTGAACACGAAGCCTGGTTCAAGCGGTCGGGCCAAACGCAACGACTTGAAACCAAACTGCTTGGACTTCACTTGTCCGTCCTCATAGCCTACGTATTCCTCGCCGAGATTTTCCATGTTGTGTACATCAAGGCCCATCATATGACCTAATCCGCAAGGGAAGAACAGGGCGTAGGCGCCGATGTGAGCGGCCTCTACTGGGTCGCCCTGCATCAGTCCGAGCGCCTTCATTCCCTCGCAAATCTTAGTGGCTGCTGCCAGATGAGCATCGCGGAACGGGACGCCAGGCCGCAATGTCTCTACTGCAGCACGGAAACTCTCGAGATGAATCGTGTAGATTGTCTCCTGACGTTCGGTGAAACGCCTTCCAACAGGCATTGACGACGAGAGGTCGCCGGCATAGTGCATGCGCGTTTCAGCGCCTGCATCAAGCAGGAAGATGTCGCCCTCGCGCAGCTCATGGATGAAGCCATGGTTGTGCAACACCTGACCTTGTACCGTGGCTATAGTGGGGAAAGCCAGAGTGTTGCCTCCCCGGCAAGCCACTTCTTCCACAGCAGCAGCCACCTCTGCTTCGTGAACGCCGGGGCGCACTTTACGATAAGCTGCCAGGTGCATGCGGGTGCTGATGTCCACACTCTCCTCTATGATGGCTATTTCCTCCTCGTCCTTGTAGATACGCTGACTGACGATAGCCTTCACCAGACGGGTTGAGACCTGTACTGCCTGCTCCTTGGGGTTCAGACCTAACAGTTCCCACAACCATATCTGATGGTCACCACGATACGGAGGCAGGAAATGAATAGGCTGTCCCTTGCGGCGGGCATTGTCGAGGTATCCCTTCAGTTCGCTCATCGACCTCGTGTCCGTGATACCATAAGATACAGCCCGCTCGTGCAGCGTGGGCATAGTGCCGGTCCAAACGATATCGTCGATTGTCAGCTCGTTGCCGAACACGATCTCGCGGTCTTCATCGATATCTATGACAGCTGCCAGGCCAGCATCGTCGAGCCCGAAGAAATAGAGGAACGAAGAGTCCTGACGAAAACGATATGTATTATCTGCATAGTTCATGCCAACCTCCGAGTTCCCGAGGAAAAGAAGCAGGCCGCTGCCCATATCAGCCCTAAGCTTAGCTCGGCGCCGCAGGTAGCTTTCTTTCTTGATAGTATTCATTGTATTCTGTTTAGTTAGTATTAGTTTTATGTTTAGTTAGCATAAGTTGTATGTTTCGTTAGTATTAGTAATCAGATTAGTTAGCCTTGATAGTATGTTTCGTTAGTATTATTAGTCTGTCTTATCAGACATAGCAGTCTGTTCTGTTAGACATTCTAATCTGTTCTGTTAGACATAGTAGTCTGCTCAGAAAGTCTTAGGTATCAAACAAAAAAGGGGGTTGTCTCACGACAACCCTCCTTCCATTAACCTTAAATCTAATACCATGAAAAACACGTTGCAAAGGTAGTTATCTTACAAAACAATGCAAATAAATGTAAGTAAAATCGCAGTTTTGTTAAACAACTTTAACCTAAGGCCTGGTTTACATATAAATATTTGATAGTTTTTAACGATAAAACAACCTTCTACTCTACGTAAAGGACTAAACCTTTAAGATATTCACCTTCTGGGTGATAGATGTTGATGGGATGGTCGGCAGGTTGGTGCAACTGATGCAGTATGCGAACGCGGCGACCACTCAGCGCAGCGGCTGTAAACACCGCCGTGCGGAACTGATCCTTCGACACAGCCTGCGAGCACGAAAAGGTGAAGAGGATGCCGCCCGGGCGTATCTTCTCAAAGGCACGAAGATTGAGACGCGTGTAGCCTTTGAGGGCATTGCGCAGCGCATCCTTATGCTTTGCAAAAGCTGGCGGGTCAAGGATGATGAGGTCATAGGCATCATCTTCCATCTGTTGCAGGAACTTGAAAGCGTCTTCGGCAAAGGCTTCATGGCGCGAGTCACCAGGGAAGTTCAGTTCTACGTTGGCGTTCACCAAATCTATGGCCTTGGCAGAACTGTCCACGGAATGCACTTTCTCTGCTCCACCGCGCATGGCATAGACCGAAAAACCGCCAGTGTAGCAGAACATATTCAGCACCGAGCGACCATGGGCATACTGCTCGACCAAAGCGCGGTTGTCGCGTTGGTCAACGAAGAAGCCGGTCTTCTGACCTCGAAGCCAGTCGATATGGAAACGGAGGCCGTTCTCTATGGCTACATCATCGAAGTCGCCGCCGGCAAGGAAGCCGTTCTCCTGACCGAGGTCGGCCTTGAAAGGCAGTGTCGTCTCGCTTTTATAAAAGATGTTATCAAGCTGTAAACCATCCAATTGCTGCAAGGCTGCTGCTATCTCATGCCGGCAGACGTGCATGCCGACGCTGTGAGCCTGAACTACAGCCGTACGGCCATAAACGTCAACGACCAAGCCTGGCAGATTGTCACCCTCGCCATGCACGAGGCGGAAGGTTGTATTATCTTCGCGACCGGCTATGCCCATTGCCACACGTACATCAAGTGCACAGGCCAGACGTCGCAGCCAGAAGCCTGCATCGATAGGTTCATCGGCAAACGTAAGCACTCGCACGGCTATGGAACCTATCTGCCAATGGCCAATAGCTATGAATTCGCCTTCAGCGGTTACCACACGCACGAGGTCGCCTTCGGCGGGCTGACCGTCGATATGATGCACGGCTCCCGAGAAAATCCAAGGGTGGAAGCGTCGTAGCGACTCGTCCTTGCCGCGTTTAAGATACAGTGTCTGCATCGGTTATTGTTCGTTTTAATTCGTAATTACGAGTTGACAGCAATTCGGTAATCTCGGCATACAAGCGTAGGCACGCCCAGGCATCAGTGGCAGCATAGACCTTTTGAGCCTCCGAGAGGACGTCTGCTTCCCAGTTAGAGAGCCTTTGGTTCTTGGAAATCTTCTTGCCGAAGAAGTTGGCATAAAGCTTCTGAAGGCTCATATCGATAATTCCTATCGGCTTAACGTAGTCCTGCAACTCAACATAGTTAACAGGCTGAAAATCTTTACGCTTACGCAACTGAGACCAATCATCCTGGAGCGACAGGCCAATCTTCTGAGTTCCTTCGTCAGTGAATAGTCGGACTATGCAGTCGGGCAGGCCGATTTGGTTCAAACGGAATAGGAAACATTTGTCTGGTGTAGACACCTGCAACAACGCCACCGGGTGCATAGGACCCGGCTTGAAATTAGGGCGCGTTTCAGTATCAATGCCTACACGAGGAAAACGCAATAGGTAGTCCACGGCCCTTCGTGCCTCTCCTTCGCTCTGAATGACGACGATGCGCCCTTCGAAACGGTCGACGGGCAAGCCGGGAATGGCCTTTTTATCGTATTTGTCAACTAAAATCTTCACTATAAACAGCTTTTTCGTGCTTCAAGTCGTGCAAAATTAATGGTTTTTGAAAAAAAAAGCGAACAAAGTTGCGAAAAGTTATCAAAAATACTTATTTTTGCAGCGAAATAAGGAATAGAAAAGCATTTATGGACAAGCAAAACACAAAAAAGACGCCGAAGAAGCGTTCGCCTAAGCGTGCCTCTAAGAAAAGCGTGGCCACTGACAAAGGCGGTTTCCATCTCGCTTCAGCCATTCAAGGCGATGACGACGAGCGCCTGAGCCGAGGCGAAGCTATAAGCATGGCCTTTGGCGTGGTGCTATTGGCCGTGGCAGCCTTCACGTTGCTCAGCTTCGTGTCGCATCTTATGACTGGCGGTGAGGATCAAAAAGTGCTGCAAAGCAATTTATATCGCGATGCGCATAACTGGGCAGGCTACATCGGAGCTTGGTGGAGCAAATATTGGATTACGAGTAACTTCGGCCTCGGAGCATTCTTCATACCCGTCTTTCTCTTTGCTGCAGCACTGAAACTTACGGGCGCCTACTATGTCCGGCTCTGGAAATGGTTTCTCAACTGTGCGATTCTTTTATGTTGGGTAAGCATTGCTGCGGCCTTCTTTCTCACGTCAACCTTTGCCAATAACCCTAACATCAACTATATATCACCAGGCGGCTACCATGGCAAGCACGTGGTGGATATTCTCGAACAGTTCGGCGGCAAACCAGGCGCTTTCATTGTCATCATTCTGGCATTGCTGGCATACCTCTGTTACTTAAGCGCCGAAACGGTTCGTATCATCAAACGCTTACTGCATCCGCAACAGTTTGCACGAGAACTGGCAGAGCGTTATCCGGTGCTCAGCCGTATTGTAGGCTTGTTCCATAAGCCTACAGCCGAAGCCACGGTAGCCGAGACAGAACAACCCATTGACGACAAACCCGAAGCCGTAGTTCCCGCAACAATTGTGACACCTCCCGTCGACGAAAGTATCCCTGTGGCTCGTGTGGCCGATGAAGGTAATACAATTGAATTCACACCCACTGCAGCAGAGCCAGGCGATGTTGTCGGAGCCTCAGACGAAGTATGGATTCAAGCCGCAAAGGGCGATGAACCAGCTATACCCAAGTCGGACATAGAACTCGGCATCAATGCACCCGTGGTGGAAGAAGTGGCAGATGAGGAGCGCGAGGCTGCTCTCGAGCCCTACGACCCGAAGCTCGACCTCGAGAACTACCGCTACCCCACTCTTGATCTCTTGAAGCACTACGACATAGACCCGCTTGCCAGCATCGACATGGAGGAGCAGACGCGCAACAAGGACCAGATCGTCTATGTCCTTCGTACATTCGGCGTAGAGATATCAAGCATCAAGGCCACGGTCGGCCCAACCATCACCCTCTATGAGATAACGCCGGCTCCCGGTGTCCGTATCTCGCGCATCCGCAACCTCGAGGATGATATAGCCCTGTCGCTCTCAGCACTCGGCATACGTATCATAGCGCCCATACCTGGAAAGGGAACCATCGGCATCGAAGTTCCTAACGCCAAGCCACAGATAGTGTCGATGGAGAGCATCCTCAACAGCCGTAAGTTCCAGGAAACGACCATGGAACTGCCAATGGCTCTCGGCAAGACCATTACCAATGAGGTGTTCATGGCCGACCTCACCAAGATGCCTCACCTCCTCGTGGCCGGTGCCACTGGTCAAGGTAAATCCGTAGGCCTGAATGCCATCGTCACTTCGTTGCTTTACAAGAAACACCCGGCAGAGCTTAAGCTCGTGATGGTGGATCCTAAGAAAGTTGAATTCCCCATCTACACGCCTATAGTCAACCATTTCCTTGCTCAGATCGAGGACGACGACGAGGAAGAACCCATTATCACCGACGTGCAGAAGGTAATCAACACATTGAAGAGCCTCTGCGTGGAAATGGACTCGCGCTACGACCTTCTCAAGCGCGCACACGCACGTAATATTAAGGAATACAACGAGAAGTTCAAGGCGCGCCAGCTAAACCCGAACAACGGACATAAGTTCCTGCCTTATATCGTTGTTATCATCGACGAGTTCGGCGACCTCATCATGACCGCCGGTAAGGAGATAGAGTTGCCCATTGCCCGCATAGCACAGTTGGCACGCGCCGTGGGCATGCATATGATTATCGCTACTCAGCGCCCCACAACAAACATCATCACAGGTACCATCAAAGCCAACTTCCCCGCACGTATGGCCTTCAAGGTAAGTTCAATGATTGACTCACGCACTATCCTCGACCGCCCAGGTGCCAATCAACTCATAGGTAAGGGTGATATGCTCTTCTTGGCCGGCTCCGAACCTGTTCGTCTCCAGTGCGCCTTCGTTGATACGCCCGAGGTTGAGCGTATTGCCTCGTTCATAGCCTGTCAGCAGAGCTACAACCATCCGTTCGCCCTGCCGCGTCCGCCAATGGAGGATGCCGGCACCACCAACGATGTGGACATGGACCACCTCGATCCTATGTTTGCAGAGGTCGCACGCCTCATCGTACAGACGCAGCAAGGGTCCACATCGATGATTCAGCGCAAATTCTCCATCGGTTTCAACCGCGCCGGACGACTCATGGATCAACTTGAGAAAGCTGGCATCGTAGGTACCTCACAAGGCTCCAAGCCTCGCGAAGTGCTCATTCAGGACGAGAACACACTGGACCAACTGCTCAACAATCTGTAACACACTCTATTCTATCTAACCCTGACTGCCATTTCGCATGCTCTCACACCCCGACCACGTTAAATTAGCAGGCATCGTAGAACATCTTCAGGCGGTGCCCTACGATGTCACTCGTCATCAGCTCTATTCTGCGGCCGAGCTTTACGAGGGCTACGACCCCGACAACGACGAGAGTTTCGCCCAATGCTATGATAGCTGTGTCTACAATCACTTCTTAGCCACAGGCAAGACAACAGATTCCGTAGAAGAATCGCTTGCACGTTCATTGCACGACAATGGTATCCACACGGGACTCAAGACATTCCTTCGTCGCTACGAACCAAATCGGTACATAGGCATAATGGGAGGTCATGCCCTGAAACGCACTGATACTATGTTCCGTCTTATCGCCCACATGAGCAAGCGTCTCACAGAACTTGGGTTCTACATGCTCAGCGGTGGCGGCCCTGGGGCGATGGAGGCTACTCATCTCGGAGCATGGATGGCAGGCCGCAATGGAGCCGACCTCGACGATGCCCTCGCCATGCTTAGCTCTTCACCCACGTTTAACGATAAAGGGTGGCTTTCATCGGCATTCCATGTCATGAAGCAGTATCCGCAAAGCCGCTACATCAGCCTGGGCATACCCACTTGGCTTTATGGTCACGAACCTTCAACACCGTTTGCCACGCATATCGCCAAATTCTTCGAAAATAGCATTCGCGAGGACACCATCCTCACCATCGCCTATGGCGGCATCATCTACACGCCTGGCAGCGCGGGTACTATGCAGGAAATATTCCAGGATGCCGTGCAAAACCATTACCTCTCATTCGGTTTTTCAAGCCCCATGATATTCTTCGGCAAAGACTTCTGGACAGAGCAGATTCCAATTTTCCCTCTGCTGAAGGAACTAACCCACGCTGGAATGTACAAGAACCTCATACTCTCCATTACCGATGACCCCGAAGAGGTTATCAGCCAACTCATGAGTTTCCGCAGAGAACGTGAGAAACGATAACTTCGCACGTTGCCATCTATTCTCAATCTTTCAAAGCTCGTCTGCGCTTTAACACCTCACCACCTGCTTTGCAGGCTCTAAACGGAATGTTGTTTTCTTCAACATTCCCTATGGTTCTTTTTCAAATCTTAGCTCTGGAGGAAAGATTGATTGCACAACAAATCCCGACCTTTTTGTTTGTTTTGCCCAGTTTTGGTATTGATTTATATTAAAAAGAGGTCTAAAAACATTAAAGTTTAAGCCGACGTGGGGGTTAATTGAGGAAATTGTTGTACTTTTGCCCCAATGAATACAGAAGATAAGTCGGCCAAGGACGAGGCGGCAGCCCTCTATGAGAAGGGTAATGCGCTACGACGGCAACAATTATGGTCGGAGGCTATGAACGCCTACGATGAAGCAGCAAGGCTTGACCCGCAATCACCTGCGGTTGCGGCACGACAGATGTTGGCCGAAATCATGGAATTCTATTGCAAGGACTATTATAATCCTTAGGATGGATTAAGGATTAGAGAAAAAGAGAAATCATTAAGGATTAAAAGATTAAAGATTAGGGATATAACAAAATACATTAATTTAATTTTAGCCTTCTACTGAATATTATGGCAAAAATGAAAGGTGAAATAACAGTTAATACCGAGCGATGCAAAGGCTGCGAGCTCTGCGTGGAAGCCTGCCCCTTCGATCTGATAAGGTTAGCCCCACGTGCAGTGAATCGCCGCGGATATCCATATGTAGAGCAAACAGATGCTGAGAAATGCACCGGCTGCACTTCTTGCGCCATCGTTTGTCCCGACGGCTGTATAACCGTGTACAGGGTTAAAGAATAAGGATTACATATTTATAGATTAAGGCTGATTGCTAAATAACACAAAAGATTGAAATGAAGGATTCAGGAAATGAGATAGTGCTAATGAAGGGCAACGAGGCGATAGCGCATGCTGCCATCCGCTGTGGTTGCGACGGCTACTTCGGCTACCCTATCACACCACAGAGCGAGATCCTTGAGACCTTAGCTGTGCAAAAGCCCTGGGAGACAACGGGCATGGTGGTGCTGCAAGCAGAGAGCGAAGTGGCAAGTATTAACATGATATACGGAGGAGGCGCTGCCGGCAAGAGGGTAATGACGTCGTCGTCAAGCCCTGGCGTGGCACTGATGCAGGAAGGCATCACTTATATGGCCGGTGCCGAGATTCCAGGACTTATCGTTAACGTACAGCGTGGCGGCCCTGGTCTGGGCACTATCCAACCATCACAGGGTGACTATTTCCAAGCAACACGCGGTGGTGGCAATGGCGACTACAACGTGATTGTTTTGGCTCCCTCCTCGGTGCAGGAGATGGCCGATTTCGTTGATCTGGCCTTCGAACTGGCGTTTAAATACCGTACTCCTGCCATGATTCTGTCCGACGGTGTCGTTGGCCAGGTGATGGAGAAGGTGGTGTTGCCGCCCTTCAAACCCCGTCGCACTGAGGAAGAGGTGCTGAGGGAGTGCCCGTGGGCCACAACAGGTCATACGCCCGACCGCCCCGTCAACATCATCACATCTCTGGAGCTTCGCCCCGAAGCTATGGAGAAGCACAACCTGCACCTGCAGGAGAAATACAGCATCATTCGTGCCAATGAGGTGCGATATGAAGAGCTCCAAACCGAGGATGCCGAATATCTCATCGTGGCTTTCGGTTCTGCAGCACGCATAGCCCAGAAAGCTATCAGCGACCTCCGCAAGGAGGGTATCAAGGTAGGCCTGTTGCGCCCCATCACTTTGTGGCCCTTCCCAACTGATCGCATCATAGAGCTCTGCTCCCAAGTGAAGGGAATCCTGACATTCGAGATAAATGCGGGCCAGATGGTCGAGGATGTGCGCCTGGCTGTAAACGGACGCATACCCGTAACTCATTATGGCAAGATGGGCGGCATAGTGCCTACACCAAATGAGTTAATCGATGTACTGAAGAAAGACTTTAAGATTTAACATTAAATTAGGAATAGGATTAAAGATTAAGGATTAAAGCCTAAACGACGCTAAACGTTAAACGAATAAAGATATGCAGAACAGAGAAGGAGTGCGCAATGCACTGAACACTATTTTTATGCTGCTGGCATTGGTTGGTGTGATAGTTTATTTCGCCGTGCCTGCACACCATGTTATAGGTCTTAGCATTATCGGCGTGGCCTTGGTAGTGAAAATTGTCGAATTCTTCATCCGATTCATGTTCTGAAGCATCAAGGTTCGTTAGGTCTTCAATGTGAAGGTAAGTAAGATAAGGAAAACAAAAGATATGGATAACATCAAACAACCCGAGAATATCGTTTATCAAAAGCCTGCGCTGCTGAACGATACAGATATGCACTATTGCCCAGGCTGCTCGCATGGCGTAGTACACAAACTCATCGCCGAGGTGATTGAGGAGATGGGCATGGAAAACAAGGCTGTGGGCGTATCACCTGTAGGGTGCGCTGTGTTCGCATACAAATATATCGATATCGACTGGCAGGAGGCAGCCCACGGACGTGCACCAGCCATTGCCACGGCCATCAAGCGTCTATGGCCGGACCGCCTAGTATTCACTTATCAGGGCGACGGCGACTTGGCATGCATAGGCACGGCCGAGACAATCCACGCACTGAACCGCGGCGAGAACATCGCCATCATCTTCATCAACAACGCTATCTACGGAATGACGGGCGGCCAGATGGCTCCCACCACCCTCATGGGCATGAAGACATCGACATGTCCTTACGGTCGACAGGCCGACCTTCACGGCTACCCCTTGAAGATTACCGAGATAGCCGCACAACTTGAGGGCACTTGTTATGTCACTCGTCAGAGCGTACACTCAGTGGCCGCCATACGCAAGGCTAAGCGCGCCATACGTCAGGCTTTCGAGAACTCGATGAACCACCGCGGCTCATCGTTAGTGGAGATTGTTTCCACCTGCTCGTCGGGCTGGAAGAAGACTCCAGTGGAGGCCAACAAGTGGATGGAGGAACATATGTTCGACTTCTACCACGTGGGCGACCTGAAAACGGTTTAAGGTTTATGGTTTAAGGATTAAAGCAAACAGTCATGACAGAAGAAATAATTATATCAGGTTTTGGCGGACAAGGCGTATTGTCGATGGGTAAGATATTGGCCTACAGCGCGTTGATGGAGAACAAGGAGGTATCTTGGATGCCTGCATATGGTCCCGAACAACGTGGCGGCACGGCCAACGTCACCGTGATCATCTCTGATGAGCGCATCTCGTCGCCTATTGTGAGCAGCTACGACACTGCCATCATCCTCAACCAACCGTCGCTAGAGAAGTTCCAGAACTCAGTGAAACCGGGCGGACGCCTTATCTACGATGCCTACGGTATATCCGAACCGCCCAAGCGCACCGACATCGACATCTACGAAATCAATGCCATGGACGCTGCTGCTGAAATGGGCAACCCGAAAGGTTTCAATATGATAGTACTAGGTGCGCTGCTTAAAGTGGTGCCTATCGTAGACATCGATGATGTGTTGAAAGCTCTGCGCAAAACACTGCCCGAGCGTCACCACCACTTGATACCTGCCAATGAGGAGGCTCTGCGCAAGGGCATGGAAATCATATCTAAACAATAAACTTCGGAGCATCAGCTTACCTACTCAGCTTTGGACAAACACTTCTCAAGGATCTTCACTTTTGTTTCTGCGGGTCGGCTCGCAGCTATGCGTCTGTATGTGTTGGCATGCTGCCTGATGTGCGGCATCAGCATGTATGGCCAGATGCCTTTCGACCAAGGCGGCATGGGAGGTTTAGGTGGTCTTGGCTCAAGCTTAGGCAACACTTCTGGCACCCGTAGCGCTGGCAAATCCGGCGGCACATGGGGGCGCGACACCTCGAAGGTGGAGAAGAGCGTGCCTACGGAGTTTTACCAGTGGCGCATCGACGAGCGCTTAGGCACTATGATGCGCGAGGAATACAATGACACCCTACCCCACGGCTTCCAGAACTACAATGGCACCGACGGCATGGCCGGAGGCTACATGATATTGGGCAACCTGGGCTCGCCGCGTTATGCAGTGAATTTCCTTGATCGTCCTGAAGTGGACAACCTGATGTTTATTCAGCCCTACGATTATTTCCACACCAGACCCGGCAACCTACTGTTTACCAACACTAAGAGTCCTCTCACCAACCTTCAGTATCACAAAAGCGGTACACGTCAGAACGGTCAGGACCGTTTCCGCGCTTATTTTGCCACAAATGTGAATAAGCTGACAGCTCTTGGCTTTAAGATAGATTATTTGTATGGCCGCGGTTACTACAACAACCAGGCCAACTCTCAGTTCGGCGGTACGGTGTTCGGCTATCACCTCGGCGAGCGTTATGAGATGCATGCCATGGGTTCGTGGGAACACATGAAGATGTCTGAGAACGGAGGCATCACCGATGACAATTACATCAACGACCCTCAGAGTTTTATACGTCGCGTCGGCAGTAGGGATATCCCTACAGTGTTTTCATCGCTTTACAATAGGAATGACCACCAAACCTATTACCTCACTCACCGCTACAACCTGGGTAAATACCACGAGATAGAAGTCCCAGACTCACTGAAGCCTCAGGTGCCGAACGACGAGGAGTTGTTGAAACGATGGATGCCGATAACATTGGAGGCTCCAGCCAAAGCCGACGAGCACAGCAAGGACAAGGACGATATCGACGCGGATTCGGCAGAAGCTGCCCGTGAAAGGTATTTAGCAACAAGGGATTCGTTGCGCGCCATACGTGATTCACAGTTGGTTGTGCTAAAGAACGACTCGGTGCGCTATGGCCTGACGTTGGATTCATTGCGACAGGTGTGGAGCAGCGAGCAGATACCGCCCCGTGAATTTGTGCCCGTCACCAGTTTTATTCATACTTTGCACGTACGTCGTCTCACGCATGCCCTGTACAACCGCAGCAATATGCCTACGGGCTACCTTGACCACGACCCTTATTATCGCAGCAGATATGACTCGTTCAAGGACGAGACGCGCGGCATGAGTATCAAGAACACTTTGGGCGTGGCATTGCGCGAGGGCTTCAACAAATGGGCTAAGGCAGGCATTACGCTCTTTGCGGCACACGAATACAGGAATTATGCATTGCCTGATAGTATTGGCACGACCGACACCACGAGCGTTTGGCAACACTACGTTGAGAACCACGTATCGGTAGGCGGTGAGATACGCAAGGCACTGGGACATACCTTACACTATCATGCTGGCGCTGAACTATGGGTGATTGGCCCCGATGCCGGTGATGTTGCGGTAAATGGTTCTGCCGACTTGAATTTCCGTTTAGGCAAGGACACCGTGCGGTTGGAAGCCCGTGGCTATTTCACTGCCACCAAGGCACCTTTCTACTTCGACCATTTCCATAGCAGCACCACTTGGTGGGACAATAGCTTCGACAAGGAAACGCGCACGAAGATAGAGGGCGTGCTGTCGCTCGACCGCACCTGGACACGTCTGCGTTTCGGCGTAGAGAACATCTCAGGTTACAGGTATCTTCGCATGAACCTCACCCCTTTGCAGGAGGAGTCAGGCTCATCACTGCCATACGCACGGGGGGTGTCTGTGGGTCAGCAGAGCGGAAGCATACAAGTGCTTAGCGCATCCATCAATCAGGATCTGCATCTGGGATGGTTCCACTGGGAAAACAGCGTCACATGGCAACAGTCATCAGCACAGGACGTGCTGCCGCTGCCTATGTTGTACATATATACCAACCCATACTTGAAGTTTGTATTGGCCAAGGTGCTCACTGTAGAGGTGGGTGCTGACATGCGTTTCTGGACAAAGTACTACGCCCCTGACTATGAGCCTCTGGTAAATCAGTTTGCCATTCAGGACGCAGCACAGGAAAGGGTAAAGATTGGAGGATTCCCAATAATGCACGCTTATGCCAACTTCGCCATCAAACGTGTGCGCGGATACATCAAATATGAGCGCTTTGCCGGCGGCTCTAAGAATGCGTTTTGGGCTCCGCACTACCCCATCGACCCGTCGGGTATACACTTTGGCATATCATGGAACTTCTATGATTAAAAAAATAATATGAAAACCTTTAGATTTTTTGTTTTGCTTGCTTTGGTGTTATCACTTTCTAAAACTACGAGAGTGTGTGCCGCAGCACTGACCGATGGTCAAGAGTATTTCATATGGTTGAACATTTACGATAAACTGTTAGGCGAGACAGCCGACGGCAAAACCCCTGCATTGTCCGCCTACAAGACAAATGCAGAAGAGAGCTACTTGTTTGTTGCCGAGGCATCTGACGAGACAGGCTATATGCTACTGCGCCAAAAGAGCAGCGGACGTTATCTGGCCGCAAGCTCCGAGAACAGTTGGAGCGTGGTGTTCGCGTCTTCAAAATCAAACGACACCAGATTTAAGTGGCGCATTGCCGAGGGCCTGAAGGTGGGCATCGTAAACAAGAAGAACACCAACCGCAGAGTCGGCGTTGACGGTGGTCATAGTGGTTCTGACTATGTGACCCCCTACTACGACAAGAATCGTGGTTCGCATGCCGAGTTCTCGGTAATTCCTGCTGTGGGCGACCTTACAGCCTCACGTCGCGCGTACGCGGGCGAGAAATATATTAATGAGATAGGCCGGCAGGAGATAGACTATTACCAGGTCTACGATGCCAAGGTTGAGAGCGACGAGGACGTGGATATTCATATCGCGGCATCTAAACAGGCTATTGCCAGTAATGCCACAGTGACTCTGAGCAGTCTGCAAACATGGCTCATCTTTGACAACGTGAAACCTAGCGAGGTAATAAGCACCTATCTCAGCCGTATACGCATAGGCACGGCAAAGGCTGCTGAAGGCACCAACTGTCGCGTCGCTATCTACCTCAACGGAGCTGCAGTAATTCCAACACGCGTACGCACCACTGCCTTACACCCGTTGGAACTCTTTAGCGAACAGAACTGCGAAGGCACACGCACATACGAGAACGTAGGTTCCTACACTACGTTAGCTCAGAAGAACAACACAGTTCGTAGTTTTATCCTTCACCGCGGCTATATGGCCACTTTGGCAACTGATACCAAGGGCGGAGGCTACAGCCGCGTATACGTAGCCGATCATTCAGACATTATTATCAACGAACTACCACAAGCTCTCGACCGCCGTATCAGCTCGGTGTATGTCAAAGAATGGCAGTACGTATCGAAGAAAGGTTGGTGCAGCACAACCGGTCAGAGCGCCAACGAAACGGAGTGCCGCAAGGTAGGAGCCACATGGTTCTATACATGGAGTGCCGACCGCCATTCTACGTCCGATTTGGAATACATACCTATACGCCAGCATATCTACTGGCCCTCGATGTCAACAGTCAATGGCTATTCAAGCACTGCCGCACTTAGTATGAATGAGCCCGAGCACAGCGAACAGCACAACAGCTGCGACTGCGGTGGAGCCATTAATGCTTGGACTGCCTGTACCAAAACGCCGGATTTCCTGCCGTCGGGAGCTCGCATAGGGTCGCCCTCACCTACCGATGCCAGCTGGCTTACAGAATATATCGGACACGTTGATGACATGGCCTACCGCTGCGATTTCGTTGCATTCCACGCCTATTGGGGACCCAACGAAGCCAACGGCGCATCTGCTTGGTACAACCGTTTGAAGAGCATCTACGACAGCACCAAACGTCCCATATGGATTACCGAGTGGAACTACGGTGCATCATGGACCGCCGATATCAACAGCAACCAATACGAGGAGGTTCGCAAGAACATTCAGTCCATCGTAGAGATGCTCGACACCTGCAGCTTCGTCGAACGTTATGCTATCTACAACTGGGACACTTGGTATCGCGCCATGATCAACTGGGACGATGGCAGCCTCACACCCGCAGGACAGGTTTACCGCGACTCTCATTCCACGTTTGCATATAATGCTGCCGTGCAGAAAGTGCCCAACTGGTGGGCCCCTTCGGCAAAGCAGCCGTCTCTCTCGGTGAATCAGGGCACCGATGGTAAACTGACCTTTACTATCGACAACCCAAACACCGACATGACTGCGACACTTGTCATCCAACGTATGAAAGCTGATGGTGAATGGGAGACGTTCTATAGCGTGGAAGACCGATATCGCTTCGACAATGCTACCATAGAAATAAAGAATATAGAATCTCAGGGCATAGACCTCGAAACAGACCGGTTCCGCGTTGCCGTGACTACCCTGCTCGGCAAAACAGTCTATAGTTCGGCTCAGGATTTCGGATATATAGTGAATCCGTCTGTTGAGACGTCATCGAAGAATAGCGTTGAAGGCTGGACACTCAACCGCGATGCGTCAAACGGATACACGAAAGCGACAGGTGATACATATTTCGAAGTATGGGATGCCTCAGCCGCCGCCATCAACTTTGATTACTACCAGGATATCACAGACCTCGAGGATGGTGTCTATGCACTTACAGCCAACATCTTCAACACTACCGACAACGTCTCAGGAGCTACAGTCAACGGCACAGTCGGTTTGTACGCCCTCACTGCCAATCAGCTCTATTTTGCTCCAGTCACCGAGGACTACCCATTGGCTTCAGATGCTACCGATATCAGTCAGGCTCCGACAATCACTATTGACAATATCGTTGTGGAAGGTGGCAAGCTTCGCGTAGGTGTGAAGAACCTCGGTACCATGAATGCCCGTTGGGCCGGAGCCGACAACTTCATGCTTCGCCGCATCAGTTCGCTCGACGCCATAGATCAACAGCAGCATGCCAAGGCATCCGACATCAAACTCTACGCCTTGATGCCCTCTGCTGGCAGCGAGCCAGTAGCCACACCTCGCGATGCCACTCGTTTCATCGTCAACCCTGACTGCAACCGCAAGTCATCGTATGGCTGGACGACAAAGAATATCGATATCAAGACAGATGCCGAGGCCTACGACACGCTGGCCACCAACTCTTATTGGAATATATGGAAGAGCGGGGCTTTCACATCATCAATGACGCAGGACATCAGCGGTCTGCCCGAAGGCACTTACACCTTCAGCGCCATACTGCGTGGACAGTCTACAGCCAACATGAAACTTGTGGCAAAGACAGCCACAAGCAGTGGCACAGCCAGTTTCACTGGCCAAAACGCCACATCAACGGCCGACGATGAGTTCCATCAGGGCTGGCGGCGGGTGACTACTTCACCCGTGCAGGTGCAACATGGTGAGACGCTGACGATTTCGCTGGAGATGAGTGCCGAGGCTACTGCCTGGTGGAGCGCCGACCACTTCATGCTTACGCTGACCGACATTCCCGAGGAACTCACGTCTATAGAATGTATTGAGGCCCAAACACCACACAATGATAACCACGTAGCCCACAAGGTCTTCGACCTCACGGGCAGAGCTATACCTCAAACCATATTGAAGCCAGGCATTTACATTATCAACAATAAAAAGGTCCTGGTCAAGTAAGCCGGCAATGCGAATCCTGCTATTAGGAGAATACAGCAATGTTCACTGGACGCTGGCCGAGGGCCTACGCGCTCTGGGTCACGAGGTCACGGTGGCTTCCAATGGCGATTATTGGAAGGGCTACCCGCGTGACATCGATCTGCAGCGCCATAACCTTGACAGCTCATCGCGCATAAAACGTCTCGGTGGCAGCATACGCTTCCTCGGCAACATAGCTCTTACATGGCCGCAGTTCAGGGGCTACGACATAGTTCAACTCATCAATCCCGTATTCCTCGACCTGAAGGCCGAACGCCTATGGCCTTTATACCGTTTCCTGCGTCGTCATAACCATCGTGTGGTGATGGGAGCTTTCGGTATGGACTACTACTGGGTTCAAGGCTGTTCTGATTGCACCACGTTCCGTTACTCCGATTTCAATATCGGCTCCACACTTCGTCATTCCGAAGACATCGCCCAATGGAACGCAGAATGGGTGCAAGGCCCCAAGGGAGTGCTGAACCGTCGTATCGCCGATGATGCCGATGCCATTGTCACAGCATTGTATGAATACGACCTGTGCTATCGCCCTCATTTCCCCGACAAGACACATTTCATTCCATTGCCTATTGACATTGGCACCGTGACTCCGGCCTCCACGTTGACATCCGATAGTCGCTCCCCTATCCATTTCTTCATCGGAATCCAGAAAACACGCTCTGAGTACAAGGGAACAGACATCATGCTGCGTGCACTACAACGCTTGCAGCACGATTTCGGCAATGAGGTCATGGATATTACAAAAGCAGAGAATGTGCCTTATGCCGAGTATCAGCATCTAATGAGCAACAGCCACGTTCTGCTCGACCAGCTATATAGCTATACGCCCGCTATGAATGCTCTCATGGCAATGGCCAAGGGGCTCATTGTGGTAGGAGGAGGCGAAGAGGAGCAGTACGAGTTCATCGGCGAGCACCGCTTGCGGCCTATTATCAACGTCCAGCCCTACGAGGATGACGTCTATACACAGATAGCCGAACGCCTGCTCTCGGGCAAGGAGAACATCCTGCAACTTCAGCGCGACAGCAAAGAATACGTTCGCCTGCACCACGACCACATAAGCGTTGCCAAGCAATACCTCCAGTTGTATTCAAGCCTCTAAACCCCGCATAACAACGACCTGTCATGACTGATATATCCGTAATCATACCGATGTTTAATGCTGAGGACACCATTAAGGCATGTGTCAACAGCGTTTTGCAGCAGACAGTTGCGGACATCGAGATAGTGATTGTCGACGATGGCAGTCAGGACAACAGCCATAACATTTGTCAGGACATCGCAGAGGGTGATGCTCGGGTAAGGTTGTTCCGCCAGACAAACCAAGGTCCGGCAGCTGCCAGGGCGAAAGGTCTCAAGGAAGCCATAGGACAATGGATAGCTTTCGTTGATGCTGACGACCGCCTGCCCTCATCAGCTCTCGCGAAGCTTAGTGCTGCTGCCACCGACGATACCGACATCGTTTTCGGCCATGGCACTTCGCTCAGCCATGAGCATCGCACACAAATCCCCATCAACGACTTCCGCCATATGGCGGTGCGCGGCGATGGACGCATAGGTGTTCCCTGGGGAAGCCTGTTCCGCAAAGCGTCCTTACCTGCCGACGCCTTCGACCTTCCTACGGATATTCGTGTAGGCGAGGATTATATCTTCTGGCTGCGAATGGTGTTTGCCACACAAAAGCCTGTCCACGTGCTCTACGACAACGTCTACGACAAAGGTGCAGAGCACATCTCGGCATCATTCAAATGGACTGCCGAATATGCTGAAGCGTTCAACAAGTTGCGTATGCAGGCCATACCATGCCAACTGCACGAACAATACATCGCCGACACGTTGTCTGATCGCATCACAAACCTCTTCGACATAGCCGTAGCACAACCGAGCAAAACATGGAAGCAAAGCGCATTCTACAAATCGTTGCTCCATGATATGCAGACACAAGGCATCACCTTCTCACCATTGCAACGAGCCTTCCTGGCTCTGCCCTCACTTCGCCTTCGTCAGTTTTGCTCTGCTATAAACAAATCTAGAAAAGCCTGATTATGAAGCCTCTGCTGTCCGTCATAATACCCGTCTATCGCGTTGAACACTATCTGCACGAATGTGTGGACAGCGTATTATCGCAGACATACACCAACCTGGAAGTGATATTGGTCGACGACGGCTCACCCGACAATTGCCCTGCCCTATGCGATGAATATGCCGGGCAAGACAATCGAATCAGGGTTATTCATCAATCCAACCAAGGACTGAGCGCTGCGCGAAACGCCGGCCTCGACATTGCCACCGGACAGTTCATCGCATTTGTCGATAGCGACGACCTGGTGTCACCCGACTATTTCGAAGCAGCTCTCTCGCTGTTCGACAGCTGTCCCGACCTGGACCTAGTAGAACTACCATTGATGGCACGTTTCAACACAGCAGATGCCGTGCGTCACGCACCTACCACCACAGACCTCGTGCAGGGGCGCGACCAAGTCTTTACTGCATGGTTTCACCATCAGGGCTATCTGCGCGCCTATTCACAGTTGAAAGTGTACCGCCGCCATCTCTTCAAGGAAGTCCGTTTCCCCGTTGGTGTCACCTTCGAGGATCTGCATATCATCACCGATGTGCTCAACCACTGCCAGGCCATAGCCTTCCTCGCACACCCCACAGCCAATTACCTATACCGTTGGCGCAACGAATCAATCACCGTGCAAGCTAAATGGAAAGACCTCGATTCACAGGTCTCGGCACTCGAACGTATCGGCACAGCGGCAGAGCAGCATAGCGACATCAGCCACCACGACTGGTGCCTCTTCACCATATCGGCATCAAATGTGCTCATTGACTGCCTCAGGGCATCCCGCCACGAGCGCCTGTCTTTGGATAGCAATCGTTACCAAGGTCTTAAAGTAATTATTGAGCACCATAAGCCCAAATTATTAGATATCTGCACTTTAACGTTATCAGCAAAAGCTAAAGCCAAAGCCACGTTGCTCGCCATCCTTAATGTCAATCGCTACTTAAGGCTATTCCGTTAACGCGTCAAAACCACCATATACATACTGTGGACATTTCAATCATCATACCGCACTACAACCTCGAACCGGCGATGCTCCAACGAGCCATAGCGAGTGCCGCAGATCAGTTTCTCGAAACCCGTTTCGAGTGGGAAATCATTGTCGTCGACGATGGTTCCGACACGCCACCCATGGCTGTAGTGCAAGAGTTCCACCGCGCAAACATACGCCTCTATTGTCGCCCGCATGCACGTCAGGGAGCAGCACGCAACTACGGTCTTCAGCAGGCACAGGGTGAATACATACTATTCCTCGATGCCGACGACTACCTGCTACCCCACTCCTTGCCACGCGTCCTTGACATCGCTCTCAGCAGCCATAGTGATATCGTCCGTTTCCTTATAAGCGGTATCACCATCCACAATACCCCGGCCATTACGGACCACATAAGCCATCCCTTCAGCGGTGATGAATTCATGCGTCTTCACCACCTGCCTGATTCGCCCGTGTGCTACCTCTTCCGTCGGCTATTGGCGACAGAGAATAATATCACGTTTCCAGAAAACGTTTTCCTCGAGGATTGTGCCTTTACCGTCAAGCTCCATCATGCTGCAGCGTCAGTGGTGCAAACAGACTATACCGTTTACGCTTACTGCCAGCGTCAGACATCAACCGTCCACACAGACGATGCCCGGCACAAGGAACAACTGCGCCTGCACCATCGCCTCATGCTCAAAGAGATAAGCCGTATGATTGCCGACAATAGCGACAATCGCGACAAGCGAGGACTACAGCGCAAACGCACCTTCCTCACCGTAGATTATATCATCAGGATTTGCCGCGAACTTCCCTGGCACACTATAGCCGCCGAAGAACGTCTGTGGCTCACACAACAAGGCTTATATCCGCTGCCGTACAAGAAAGCCTACGGATGTAAATACCTCGCCTTTGCCACTTTGGCAAACACGAAGCCCGGTTTGCGCCTCCTTAAGCTATTTCTCAACTCGGATTAAACTGGTTCACAGCGGCTATAACACGCGCCACCTCCTTTTCCGTCAGAAGCGGGGATATAGGCAGACTAAGTATCTCATTGTGAATCTGTTCCGTCACAGGCAGCTTCATCTCCGCGAACTCTTGCAAGGCAGGTTGTTTGTGCGGAGCCACGGGATAATGTATTACCGTTTCTATATGGTGCTCACGCAACCATTTTATCAGCTGCTCACGGTAGCTTGTGCGGATAGGATATACATAGAACACGTTAGCACGCTTATCATCACCGAGCAACGGTTTCGTTATCAACGGATTATCGATGTGTGCGTCATAAGCTTCAGCTATCCAGTGGCGACGTTCGTTGTCGGCATCCAGCCGCGGCAGCTTCACCCATAGTGCTGCAGCCTGAATCTCATCGGTACGCGAATTCATGCCAGGCACCTCATGATGATATTTCTGCGAAGAGCCGTAGTTGCCCATCATACGCACTAAGTTGGCAAGTGCATCATCATCGGTCGTCACACAACCGGAATCACCCAGAGCACCAAGATTCTTGGCAGGATAAAAACTAAAGCCGGCAGCTACGCCTAAATGACCGGCCTTCAACTCGCCCATCATGGCGCCATGTGCCTGCGCTGCATCCTCCACGACAAGCAAGTTATGAGCTTCGGCAAATGCGTTTATCTCCGTCATCCTGCACACACGCCCATACAAATGCACGGGCACCACGGCAACAGTATGTTCACTCACACACCCTGGCAAAGCATCAACATCAATAAGGTAGTCTGACAACGAAGGCTCACACAGCACGGGCTTCAAACCAGCCTCTTTCACAGCGAGAATAGTAGCTATGAACGTATTTGCCGGCACTATCACCTCGGCATCGTCATCCCAATGATGAAGCTGCTTCAGCGCCCTGAAAATCAAGGTTAGAGCCTCCATTCCATTACCACAGAGCACGCAATGTCGAACACCGATGTACTCGGCAAAGGCAGTCTCGAAGCGCTTCACGGCATTGCCCTGCAGATACCAGCCGCTGTGCACCACGCGCGTTATCTCGTCCGACAGCAACGGCTCAAAACTTGCGTTTATCTTCTTGAGGTCGAGAAATTTTATAGTCTGATCTATCACCTCATCCAGGGGTGCCATCTGCTCCACCACCGAGCGGTCAATCTCAAGCTCGTAGCTGTCGTAGCAAACTGCCCGTCCGCCAAAACCTTCCTTTTGGAAGATAAGGCCCTCGTTCAGCACCTGGCCGCCGAATTCTGTTGAGATTCCGAAATCTACATAAGCCATCGACTTGAAACGCTCGTTGATGAGATGACGGAACAGCAAGTCCAAGGCGCCCTTCTCCCTTCCCTTGTCACCCGAGGCGATATACTGGATATGAGCCACTCTCTTTGTGATAAAGACAAGGCATCCAGCCACTATCTCACGTTCACAACGTACCAGAAAGAGCTTGATATTCAACGGGAAACGAGTCATCAGCAACTTCATCTCCTCTACAGTATGTACTGGCTTCACCTGATGATGTTCTTCAAGCACAGCTGTCAGCAAACGCCAATAGTCCTCCAGCGTTGCCCAGTCGCCGTCGGTCATCCTGTCTATGTAGAGGCCGTTGTCGATGGCCTTCTTGGCACCACGCAAACGTAGCTTACGCATACGCAAAGGGTTGTTGATATCCACCACGCTGCTCACTCCGCGCGAATGCAGTCTGGCCCCGGCCCTGAACAAAGCATACAGATCCTCCTGCGATGGTGAATCGGTGTAAATGTAAGGCACAGGTTTATACACGAAGTTCGCTGCGTTCAGGAAATCCAGATACCATAGCAGAGCCCCTTGAAGGCAGCGTATCACCTGCATCTCCGTGGCATCGGTCGTGTACACCAAACCGCCGTAGGTAAGTCCCTGATGCGTGTACACCGTACGCGATGCCTCATCCCAGTTGGCTGGCAGTAACGCCAGCAGACTGTTGTCTTCGTAGATCATCAGCGAACAGTCGTCGAAGCGGTCGGAATGATAATCCATGAAACCGCGTTCAAACAGGAATGTTCCGTTCTTGGAGAGTCGCACGAAAGAGTCCCACTCGTCCTTCAGCTGATTAGTATAAGGTACGATGTTCATAATATCAATCTTTCATTGTTGCTATTTTCTTCCTCCACTCTGTTTTGTCGTTGACATAACCGTCGGGGGCATAGGCCTCTGAAGCCAGTACCAGACACACCGTACCCGGGGCGAAGTTATTAAGCTCGCACCATGTTCCGGCTGGTACTACGATGCCTTTGTGTGGGTCTTCAACCTGAAACACCCTGCTCACATCACCGTCGTCGATAGTTATCTCAAAGCTACCGGCCACAGCAAACACCAACTCATGACAGCTCCAATGGGCATGGCCGCCGCGCGAAGCATCGCAAGGCACGTCGGTAATCCAAAACAGGCGCTTCACATCGAAAGGCAGAGAGTCGAAACCATCCGCCACGCTCAACGCCCCTCTTGAGTCAACATAATGAGGCAGTTCCACCACCTCTACACCTTTCGGAAACAGTTCTTCGTTCATAAACTAATTACTAATTTGCCGCAAAGATATATTTTTTTTCGGAAAAAGTTTGTGGGAATGAAAAAAAACATCTACCTTTGCACCGCATTTGAGAAAAAGAGCTGCTCAGAACCGCTTTTCAGCACGTTTTCGACTGCTTTCTTTTCAACAAAAAGCAATCTTCTGGCGCTTTCGTCTAGCGGCTAGGACACATGCCTCTCACGCATGGAACACGGGTTCGATTCCCGTAGGCGCTACAAAGGGGAATCTCGAAAGAGGTTCCCTTTTTCGTAATATCCTTCTTCGTTACATCCTTCTTCGCTATATAAGTGGATTCCTACAGAGGAGTCCACTTTTTCGTTCAGACAGCTTGTTCTATTATTCATTATTTTGTAAAAAAAAAGGAAATGATATAGCGGGGCTTTGTGCCAACTTCTATATCATTTGCTTTTATTCTGTTCCTCGGTTTTCATAACACTAAGTCCTGCTCTACCGTGAATAATCACTACTTCCACCCTACCAGCTCATCCTCAATCTCAGGCAGCAAATGCGGGTCGAAGACGGGTTCTTGAATGCCTCGCCGCTTCTGACTGCGATAATCATCGAGGAGGCGGAAGGCATAGTGGCCGAGGGCAATGATGGCTATGAGGTTGCAGCCCGTGAGCAGCGCCATGCAAAGGTCGCCTAAGCTCCACACGAAATCGAGGGAAGCCACGGCTCCGAGCATCACAAACACACCTCCCGAGAAAAGGCGATAAACAGCCTGAATGAGCGTTGGGGCATTCATGTGCCTCTTCCACTTAGGAACTTGCTCCGCTTCGGGGTGAGAAGTAGGAACTTGCTCCGCTTCGGGGTGAGAAGTAGGAACTTGCTCCGCTTCGGGGTGAGAAGTAGGAACTTGCTCCGCTTCAGAAAGATATGAACAACCTTTCTCCTCTTCTATATTAGAAGAATGGTTATCTTTCGCGAGTTTAGAGTGCAATATCAGGAAACGGACATTGGCTTCGCCGTAGTAGTAATTGCCTATTATGCTTGAGAAGGCGAAGAGGAGGATGGCCAGGGCTATAAAGAATGGTCCCCAAGAGCCCACCTCTTGCTGCAAGGAAGCCTGCGTGAGGGCTATGCCGTTGAGCTCGGGCGTTGTGTAGAGCCCGCTCAGCAGAATGATGAACGCCGTGCACGAGCACACCAGCAAGGTGTCGGTGAACACGCCCAATGCCTGTATCAAGCCCTGTTTGACCGGATGCGACACCGCCGCCGTGGCCGCCACATTAGGCGCACTACCCTCGCCTGCCTCGTTTGAGAACAGGCCGCGTTTGATGCCCATCAGCATCGTGGCGCCGAGACCGCCTCCTGCCACCTGTTCAAAGCCGAAGGCGTCCTTCACGATTACCTTCAGCACGTATGGAATATGCTCCACGTTCATCGCCACCACCACTATCGCCAGCACGAAATAGCCGATGGCCATGATGGGCACGAGCACGGAGCTCACTCGTGCTATACGTTGAATGCCGCCGAATATGATGACGAGCGAGAGCAGCGTCAACGCTATGCCCACACTCAGCGGCGACCATCCGAAGGCCTCGTTCATGGCGCTGCAGATGGTGTTGCTCTGAATGGAATTGTACGACAGTCCGAAGGTGACGGTCAGCAGCACGGCAAACAAAACCGACATCCAACGCGAATGCAAGCCGCGACGGATATAATATGCCGGGCCGCCGATGAACGAGTCGGCATGCGGCTGCTTGAACAGCTGACCGAGCGTCGATTCCACAAACGCCGTGGCTGCTCCGATGAGCGCTATCATCCACATCCAGAACACGGCACCCGGACCGCCCACGGCAATAGCTGTGGCTACGCCTGCCAGGTTGCCGGTGCCTACGCGTGTGGCCACAGAAACGGCAAAGGCCTGAAAGCTGGAGATATGTTTATGCTGGCGTTCCTTGGCCACGCTGCTGTCGGCAAGCAAACGCACCATCTCGCCCAGCATGCGAAACTGCACAAAACGAGTGCGCCACGTGAACCATATTCCGCAGCCCAAGAGCACACCTATCAGCACATAAGCCCATAGGGCGTCGCTCACCTGAGTCAATAATTCCATCATTGGGGCTCACTTCATCTTCCCGTTCTTCTCAATCGTCCACCCCTGACGCTTCGACAGCAGGCAATCCTTGCCCTTGAACATTTTGGCAGCCTGCTTGTCGCCCTTCAGTTGCCAGTCGAGCCAAGCCAGGGCCACTACCGTGAACTCGCCGCCATGAGGCTGACGATATGTGCCGCCGTGGCCTACGGGGAAGTTGGCTGCGCATGCCGGCACATGGTTGATGCGATGGAAATCATCCATGCCGTTGCCGTAGGCTATGTCCTTTTCGCCGCCAAGGATATAGATGATAGGCGTGTGAATCTCGTTGAGCTTCTCCTTGGGAGGCATCGGCATTCCGCCTACGGCGGTATTGGCATTATCGCGGTTGAAGAGTCCGCTGTTGCAGATCATCAACGTCTTGATACGCGGGTCGGCGCAGTTGTAGAGCGACTGCAATCCGCCGCACGACATGCCTGCCACACAAATATTCTTCACGTCAATCTTCTGATAGTAAGGCGAAGCGGGATTGGCGTTCTGGGCTATTATCCAGTCAATAGACTCTATCTGTTGCTCCGAGCGCGACATAGGACCGCGGTACCACTCATCGTTCATCGGAATAAAGCCCGTGGCCAGCACGATATATCCGTGCGACGCTATCTCGTTGAGGAAATTAACATGCTCGAACGGCGAGTTGGCACACGCCCCGTTGCCCCATACCAGCACGGGCAGCGGCTTCTTCTGCGAGAACGGCGTGAGGTCCTGCGGCACCAAGATGGTATGCTCGGGCAGCGAGCTGTCCTCCTTCATGATAGCCTTGTAAGCCCCCGTGCCGCCATCCTCCAGCACGCGGCTTCTGCCCATGCGTGCAGCATCAAGGAAGCTAACCATCTTCTGGAGGTTCTCGTCGCCATACATTCCCATGCCATGACCGCCCTCGGGCACGAAGGTAGCTTCCGTCTTCACGCCGGCAGCCTTCAGCTGCTCGAAGAACGCCTTGCCCTGACAGCACGGCACCACGTTATCCTTCTCGCCGTGGAAGATGATCACGGGCGGGTCGTTGGCATCGATATAGCTTGTGGCACTCAGGCTGCGGTATTTGTCGGGCTCGTCGGCAAGCTTGGAGTTCAGCAGCACATCCTCGGGGCTGTTCTCGCCCATCGTCATGTGCTCGCCGCAGTCCATTGCCGTCAGGTCGATAGGTCCGCTCCAGTCGCAGGCGGCATTCACCCTGCTGCTCTGGTTAGTGAAATTACCTAATGAACCTTCGAGGTCGATGTCCACCGAGCCCACCTTAGTTGTCTTCGTGCCGCTGGTCACGGCAGCCATCGACGATAGGTGACCGCCCGACGAGAAGCCGCTGGTGGCGACGAACGACGGGTCGAACTTATACTTAGCGGCCTCACCCCGCACAAAACGGATTACCGCCTTGATGTCGTGAATCTGGGCAGGCCATTTGGCGTCCATGCTCGAGCGGTGGTTGGGGCACACCACGGCGTAGCCGGCATTCAGCAACGCGTTGACGATGGTGCCCAGGTCGGCAGCACCCTTGCTGTTGTTGCTGAACCATGCGCTGCCGTAGATATGAATCACCACGGGGTAGCTCGCCCGTTCCTGCTTAGGCAGATAGATATCGCAGGTGTGGAACGCCTGATCGTCGCCGGCATAGTTCACATCCTTCCATTGCTGCGAAGTCTGAAGATTAACCTGCGGCCTTTGCCATCCGCCGAAACCGCCTGCAGGCTGTGCATAAGCTGAGCCGACGCCGAACAGAGCGAAGAATGAAGATAGAATAAAGAAGAATAAACGGTTCCGTTTCATAACAGTAAATGATTAAAATGTTCCTATTGATGGCACAAAATTACACATTTTTTTCCGAACCGCCAAAAGAAATCCCCTTTATTCGCAGGTCTGCGGAAACCGACGATAGCAATTAACAGAATGCAGTCCGCCGGAGACATCAGGTGAAGATGTGCCCGGCGGATTTGGTTGGTTGTTGCCTATTGTCAGAAAGTATCCAGTTCTGCCGACACTTCTAACGAATGCGAATTATTCCTGTCTACAAGTGACTTTACTACTTTGCCACCTTCACAGTCCTCTCCCCAACCTTCACGATGACAACCTTCTCGTTATTGGGTGCTTGGACTCGTGTAGTACCATTTGTGGCTGTTCACATCGAAACTGTCATCTGTCATTTGTCACGACGCTTTGAGTTTCCTGTACTTGCCATCGCCGAGGTCTTCGATGTAGCCTCGTGATTTCCATTGGCTCAGCATGTTGCGGGTGCCAGCCTCGTCCTTGCCGTTCTTCTGACGGACGTTGACGGCTTCGAGGTAGGTGAACACACCATCCTCGTTGGTTTTAATCTGCTCGAGCAGGTTACGTGGGCCTCGTTTGGAGGTCTGCATTTGTTCATCGGCCTTGCGAATCATGTCGGCAAAGAAGTGAAGCTTCAGCCACAGGTCGTAGTGGAGGCTCCAGCGACAGAAACCCTCGATGGACTTCTCCCACTTCATGCCGTTGGCGGCATAGAGCAGACAGGCTTTGCGGAAGGCGTGGACGAGTGCACGATGGCTGAGGTTGTCAAACACCTCGTCCTGTGTTTTTATCGTGTACTGATCGCACTCCGCCTTAAGCTTTTCTGCGAGTCGCAAAGCAGGATGGCAGGTGATGTCGCCAGTGGCCTTCTGCAAGTTCTCGATGTAAGGCTGCAGCGCCTTGTCATAGCGTTCGTCATAACGTCCGTAGCGGGGCATGGGAGCTGCCAGGCCTACGTCGGGAGTCGTGGCCAGACATACGCGGCTCAAAGGGCCGTCAACCATCACGTAACGGAACATGCTTTGAATCTTATTCGGCGTAGTGCTGGCGTTCCAGTTCAAGCCAAGAGGTCCCATATAGTTGACACTCTGCGCGCTGGCTCGTTCCTGTCCGAAGGGATTGTCCTCATCGTCGGCCAGCTTCAGGTTCTTGAACGTGCAGGTCTGTCCGCGGAGGCCTTCGATGCCATACCACTGCTCGAACTCATGCAGATGCGTGTAGAGGAAAGCGCCCTGTGAGTCGTCCATCAGTTGTGCCAAGCGTGCTGGAGTGAGGTCGGAACCAACCTTTTGGATGATGAGGTCTGCAGGCCGCTTGGGCTTGTCATTACTCGCTTTCGTGCTGTTGTACTGCTCGTTGTACTCCTTCAGGCGTTGGCGGTTCACCGTGTCGCGTTCCACCATAGGAGCCGTGATGTGCTTCAACGGTTGCTTCAAACTGGTGTCCTTGCCGCTGCCCGTTCCGCCTATGGTAAGGCAGTTGATGCGCAGCTCACGGTACAGGTTGTCGGTGTACATGAAACGTAGGTCACGAGGATAGACGCCCAATGCAGGAAACATTCCCTGTGCTACCGTCGGAACCATTTCCTTCGGTGTCTGCGACGTCACAGCCTTAACCAATGCTGGTTTCTTCTCGGGCAGCAGAGGCGGCTGTGCAGAGGCATAGATCTCGGAAAGGGACGCTGTATCGCCATAGACAGGAGCGGCAGTCTGATGAACATTCTCCTCATCCTGTTGGACATTAAGCTTACGGCTCTTGCGGAACACATCCTTTTGGAACTCAGTCAGCTTGGCACTCTCGTCGTAGTACTTGGCGTAGAAGTCCTTAACGAGCTGTTGAAACTCCTTTTCATGCCAGCTTGGCATCAGCTCGCTCAACGCCCCCATGAACTCACCCTCCTTCAACAGTTGTGTGGCGTGGGCAAGAATCATCTTCACAGCATTATGGCGACCGCCCTCTTCGTTGAGGTCGGCAACGGTGAGCCCTTCCTTCTTCATGATTTCTTCGAAGATGAAGCGTGTGCGCTTGTCGGCGGGAGTGACGTCGGTAGCACCTTTCTGGGCTGTTGCCGTGCCGGTGCTTTGTGCCTGTGAACCGGTCTTCGGCAAGGTTTCCGCCTGGTGTCCTGTGCTTGGCTTCCTGCCGTCAACGTCCAGCCCCCGGCTGCGGAATGCTTCCTGTCGGTCGGCGATGTCGGCCTCAGAGAGCGGTTCCAACCAATGGTCGGAGCGATAGACCTCGTCGCCGGTCATGTAGATGAAACGCTCGGGCGTGATGCAACTCTCGTCGTAGGGCACACCTATTTCATCGCAGAAAGCACGCTGTGCCTCCTCTACCGTCATGCCCTTGGGCAGACGTATCCAGATGTGCACCTTCTTGCGCGCGGAGTATTCAATGTACTCCACCAGGCCTTGGAATTCCGAGAACGGACTCTCGTTGACGTTCAGCGCCTTCTCGATGGCCTGAGCCACCAAGTCCTTGTCGTCAACGTCAATGCAAGTCTTGAACGTGAACGCTTCGGGCATGATGTCGGCCTGAGCGCGGTGGTTGCCGCGGAACTGGCTGTAGTGGGGGCATAGGAAGGGCAGCGTTTCCTTCAGTTCCTCGTGGCCTTCGCGTACGGCTTTCACGATGTTCTTCACGCCGCCGATGCCTCCGAACAACATCTCCATGACCTGTGCCACCGTTGCCGGCTCGGCATAGCCACGATTGTACTTCTTCTCGATCTCACCCGTCGATGGATTCTTCGAACGGGGATTCATTGCAAAAGTTACTGTCATATAAACTTTTTTTTTGTTTGAATGATGTCTTGCACTTCAGCCCCTATAGACGTTTTCGGGGACTGACGGGTACCGTGCTCAGTAAGCTTCCCTATAGAACGCGTTTTGCTTGTGAAAGGTTTACTCCCGGACAGGCACAAAAACAAAATGCACCTCGAAGTCTAACTTTTACTTCGCGGTGCAAAGGTAATCATTATTGCCTTAACTATCAAGCAATAAATCAAGAACTTAAAAGAAAAGAGACCCTTTCACAAGACGTGGAAAGGGTCGCCTTTTGTAGAGGTTGGGGTCACCTCAATTATACGTTAGGGTCACCAGCAAATAACGATTAGGGTCACCTCGGCGAATGTGATAAAACACTTGCTTACTATCACAATTTATCGAAATTTTTTATGTGTTCAGCAAACTCTGGCTTCAATTCTTTGAAGAGGTCGGCGACATAATTTCTATCGGCAGTTGAATACCCTTCGGTTAGTCGCTTCTCCATTGACGACACCCCCCATCCGAATAATTTGTTCGTTAAGGGAGCAAGAGATGCTTTTTTATTGGTGAAGTTGAACTTCAAATAAGTAGCCAATGCGTGAACAAAAAGCGGTGCTTGTTCACGTGTTAACCCCTTGGCCTTATTCTGCAGGTCTTGTATTATCTCTTCCTGTTTAGCAATCTCCGAGCAGGATTCTTCTCTATTGTTCTCCTGGCTATTAAAAAGCCCCGTATCCTTCAAACAATCAGGACAGAATTCTTGTGCAATTACTTTCAATAGTTTATAAGTATTATGAAGCGGAATTCCCAATTTTTTATATGTATCAAGATAATCACTCCATATAGACTGAATGAGTGTAGCTTTTTCTTGTTGTGTTTTTCCAAGACCGTCTATAAGATCATGAATCTCTTCATCCGCAAAGCGAAATAACAATTTATCCCATTTGAATGTGGGGTCATATTTTAGGTCGAATAGGACCCTTTCATTAATTATACGTGGCTGAAACAGTTCGTCCGGCAGTACCCAAGAATCGTCCAAACCTTTTTTTATGAACATTGGAAGTCCCAATAAATCGATTACCTGAGTATACTGTACTCCTTCTATACTCTCAACTTCTCTAATTTCCCTGAGTTTTATAGCATAATTAAGAAGTTCGTCTGCTATTTCTTGCAACTTATTGCGCCAAACAGGAGTACTATGTTCGATTAATACCGCAACCAACGACAGCGTTACACACTGCTCTCGCACATGACAGTTGGTTTCCTGTATGTATCCTTGTTTTGCTATTGATCGATAAGACTGCAAGCGATATGTGGCGTCTTTTTCCATTCGCATTATCGTACAAATGTAGTATGCTGTGTTTAAGCAAGGAGCTATCACACGTTCGGGATCCTTTTCCTCCCATGTTTCCAATTTCATTAGGCGCTTGATAATAGTAGCATTCATTGGATGCATTTCAGCAAGCTTATCTATTGTCTTGGGCCTATATATTATGATTTTAGGTATTTTTGTATAATCCATAGTCTTTATTCTTTATCTTTTTCCAACAATTTATCTATCTTCTCCTCCAACTCCTTTATCCGCTGAAGCACCTCGTCGTTGTTGTCGCTCACCATGGCGTCGACGAAGACGGAGTTGATGAGGGAGAGGCCGATGACGCCGCCAAGGATGAGCAGCAGGACGAAGTAGAGGCGAACGCCCAGCACGCCCCACGAGCCGTAGGCTGCGGAGACAGAGTCGGGGATGTCGTACCACCCCTCGATGGTGCAGAGGCGGAACACGCTGTAGATGGATTCCCACGGCGTGCCGAAGTACTGCGGTGCCACGTGTCCGAACAGCGAGGTGGAGAGTATGGCGAAGACCAGGATGATGATCACGTAGCCGGCAAAGAGCGACATGCTCTCGCGCAGGGCCTTGCGGAAGTTGCGCCCTATCTGCTCAGCACCCGGGAAGAAATGCATCACGCGGAAGAAACGGAAGGCGCGCAGCAGGCGCAGGATGAGCAGGAACGACAGGTCGGTCAGCGGCAGGAAGAAGAAGATTATCGAGGGCACCGACAGCAGCACCAGTGTGCCGTCGAGCACGTTCCAGCCACGACGCCAGTAGCCGAGTACACCGTCGTGACGCATCTTCAGCGCCATTTCCACGATGAAGAACAGCGAGCACAGGATGTCCAGCGTCAGCAGCCACGGCCACTTGTAGCCTGATGCAGCGAGGAAGATGACGATGGAGTTCACGAGAATCACCGCCATTACCACGCGTTCGAAGCGGTGGGAGTATGGATTGAAAGCGTTCATCATTCTTTGTCTGTGAGTTTTTGGTATAGTTTAAACAACTCTGCCACACACTGGCTCTCCGTCATCGTCTTCACGTCGAAGCCGTAGGCGGCCATCACGGCGCGGTCGTTGTCTTGATGAGCCTTGCGCAGCTCCACGGGCATCGTCAGCTCATCGTAGAGGTCTGCCAACGAAGAGTCGGGGTACAGGGCGCGAGCATCGAGGATAGCCTGGGCCGTTTGCTCTATATGCTCCTTCTGCTCGTAGGTGGGCGTAGGCCAGGGGAAGTTGTTGTAGACGATGTCCTTGCTGTAGCGATAGTCGCTCTTCAAGCGCCCACAAACGGCACGCATCCAAGCCATGTGAACATTGCTCTCAAGGACGCCGAAGTGGTAGAGGGTGGCATCGGGGATGATTAGTACAGCATTTGTCGGTATAAAATCACTCCCCATAAACCCCATTGGAATATACCTTCTGTTTTCTGATGAATGAGACGGCACAATTATAAATGAGGCTGGATTATTAGTTTCCCGAAAAAGATGTGGAGTTTCTGCCATTTTCCTTGCCCCTGGGTCAGAACTTGCCAAACGCATTTCCCTGACTTTGCTTATTCTTTCTATAACTAATGGCATACTACGTAAATCCAAAGGAGAGGCATCTTTTAGCCAAAGACAATAACGAGGTTTGTTATTAATAAACTCCTTCGCACCTACGAGCCTTTTTAAAAATTTGTGCGCTTTGGGTTCCTTTAAGAGAAAATCATCTAATTCAGATGCTTCGATAACTAGATTACCGCCATCAGTAGGTTGATTTCCCTTGCGAATTGGCGGTACACTATATAATGGCTTGCTCCTGCTTGCAATAAATACATCCGGAGAATCCATAAGGTAAGCATTAATATTATTTACCTTAAATATCTTAGAATCGCAATAAATAATCTTCTGACATTTATCAAGAGAATGTGTGAAACCTACGATAATACAATGCACATGAGCCTTAATCGAAGCTTCACTATCCCATCTAAATGTTCTATATGCAAAAATGATACGAACGCCATCTCCAAATAATGGTTTCCATATATTAGCGACTTGCTCTCCTTGACAAATACTATTGGTTGATACAAGTGCAGCCTTTATATTAGACCCTTTCATTAAATCACTTGCTTTCTTATACCAACCTGTTACATAGTCCATTTCACCTATATTTTTCCACTTCTTGCCGAAAATCTCTATAAGATCTTCATGCTGTCCCTTAGACATTAAATAAGCCCCCACAAACGGCGGATTACCCATGATATAATTCAGCTTCTCCTTGGGCACAATCTCTCCCCAATCCACGCGGAGGGCGTTGGCCTCATGAATATTGGCATAGTTGCGCAGCGGCAGGAACTCGAGGTCGCGCTGAATGATTCGCTCCGTCTCGTGCATCATCTGTGCCTCGGATATCCATAGGGCTGTCTTGGCCACTACTACGGCGAAGTCGTTAATCTCGATACCGTAGAACTGACGGATGTTCACGCGGATGGGGTCGGCGATGAAGTCGCCCAGCATCGTCTGGCCGTGAGTGGCGGCGAGAAGCGCTTTGTTCTCCAATCGGCGCAGTGAGAGGTAGGTCTCCGTCAGGAAGTTGCCGGAGCCGCAGGCGGGGTCGAGGAAGGTGAGCGAGGCGAGCTTGTCCTGGAATGCCGTGAGCTTCTTCTCGCGCTGGCGCGGCACCTTCTCCTCCTCGAGGATTGTGTTGAGTTCCTCGTTGAGGTCGTCGAGGAACAAGGGGTCTATGACCTTGTGGATGTTCTCCACCGATGTGTAGTGCATGCCTCCCGAGCGGCGCGTCTCGGGGTTCAGCGTGCTCTCGAACACAGCGCCGAAAATGGTGGGCGAGATGTCGCTCCAGTCGAAGTCGAGGCTCGCGTTCTGCAGCAGTATGGTGCATATCTCGGGCGTGAAACGAGGTATCTCCACGTTCTCTTCCTCGAACAAACCACCGCTGACGTAGGGGAAAGCTGCGAGGGCATCTGTCATGTAGGGATCGCGGTCCTCCAGCGGCGTGTTGAGCACCTGGAACAGACGGATGAGGGCGTTGCGCGTCTCTTCGGGGCTGTACTGAACGAGGTAGTCGTGAAACATGTCGTGGCGCCCGAAAACGCCTGAATCCTCGCAATAGAGGCAGAACACGAGGCGCACGCACAGGATGTTCAGACTCTTCAGCGAGTGGGCGTTGGTGGGGTCGATGTATTGCGCGAGCAGCTTGTCGTAGATGAGGCCCACCATCTGGCCGGCTTTTATCGACACCTCCATTTCCTTCGACAGGTGTTCGCTCTTAACGTCGACGAGGAACTTCAGGCGGTAGTACTCACGCTCGAGATTTTCCAGCAGGATGCTCTCGGGCTCGCCGTTGGGGCGCTCCATGTCGTAGACCAGGAACTCGGCGAAGTTGCACGTCACGATCCATCGCGGATGCTCCGACACGGGCAGACTCACCACGTAGCGGCGTGCCTGCAGGAAGGGCGTCAGCACCTGTCCGTCGCTCTGCACGATGCCCTTGCGCAGGTCCTTGCCCAGCGATTTCTGCTCAATGAGCACACGGGTGGAGGGGATGCGGGCATCAATGAAGTTGGACGCGTCCACCATGCGATGGTCCTCGAACGTGATGAAGCCGTCGGTAGGCGTCTCCACGCCGAAGACGTTGCTCAGCAAATCAAGCCAGAACGACTGCGATTCACCGCGCTCATATCCGCGCCCTGCCCATCGCTTGGCAAAAGCCGCAGCCGCAGCAGCCTGTTGTTTCTCAGTTTTCATTGTGTATTATACTTTTTCGACCGCAAAGATAATCATTATTTCTGATGTGCCATTCTTTTTCATAATAAAACCTGAAAAAAAGATGTCAGATTATTCACACGAACCGATTTGTTCGTGACAGATGACAGATGACAGTTTTATTTGGCATACCCCCCCCCTCCCATGAGAGGCTTATCTTCTCTTATAGGAATTAACTTATTTTAATTATATATACTAATAAATATATATATAGAATATAATAATACTAGCACCATGCAGCATCTCAGCGCGCGTAGTGCCTTCATACAAAACTGTCATCTGTCATCTGTCATAATCGAAATATTACCCCGTCCGCCACCGCCCAATACGCAACCCGTCGCATACGCCAATTCAACCCGTCGCATACGCCAATTCAACGCTTCGAATGTGCCAATCCAACGCGTCGCATCCTCGCTTTCGACAGGTCGAAAATAAATGCGAAATCAGGCGAAAAAAATGCGAAAAATGTTGGTAAAAATTTGGTGATATCAGGAATTTTTACTAATTTTGTAGCGTCAATCAACAAGGGCACCATAGGGTGCCGGTGAGAGCGGCTGAAGCCGCGGTGAGGGGTGAGGGCGGCTACGCCGCGGTGAGATATATGCCCTCATATCCGACCCGGTGAAGCAACCCCGA